>Ga0100391_1003157_pt1 | contig 16946 bp, 10 predicted proteins | sample CryGeymeta201515_FD_81541 | JGI IMG/M metagenome (GOLD analysis project Ga0100391, IMG submission 81541) | Groundwater microbial communities from Crystal Geyser aquifers in Utah, USA - Crystal Geyser metaG 2015-15 | ecosystem: Environmental > Aquatic > Deep subsurface > Groundwater | place: USA...
CTACTCCGGAGTACCTTTGCCTCGTATCATTTTTCACAGCGCACGCCAAAAGGGGGGGGGGGGGGGGGGGGGGGATTAATAATTTATTCCTTTTGCGCCAGTTTACGTTTAAATTAAAAATAAAACGGCTAAAAAATCAAAAATAAATAACCCCCCCCCCCCCCCCCCCCCCCCTTTTGGCGTGCGCTGTGAAAAATGATACGAGGCAAAGGTACTCCGGAGTAGACTAGTAGACTACGGAGAGCGCTTGTTACCGTACGTAACCAAGGTTGAAGTGAGCTCGTGATTCGATTTTCCGAATGAATTCGCTCCAATTTTGTTGAAAAGTTCGTTCCACGTTCCACAAATAAGTCGAGTCGAAAAAATTGGTAGGCCAAAATAAATAAAAAGGTGGCCGCAAATGTGGAACCTCAGCCTTTGCCTGGAGTGTAGCAATGTTCTATCGGCGATGGACGAAATCCAAGATTCTTATGTGACAGTGCAGGTATGGCGGGAGCAGATCTGAATGAGAAATAAAGCTTCACATGAAAGAGCGACCACTAAGCAAATAAGAAGAACAAAACGCAATCACGATAGGATCCATCAACCTCTTAGATACACAGTAAACGTGTAACCATGACTGGACTGCACCCCTATCGAAAGCTCCTGCTGCTTTTGATGATCTTGGCATGTTTGTCTTCCAGCCTGGCCCAATCTGTTTCCCTTCGACAAAAGGGGACGATTGGACTGAAAAGACGGGTGTTAAAAGGAAGATCAAACAAACAGTCCAGTGGAAACATGGGCTCTACTATTATGAAAGATACTACCGTAGATGACAACAGTGGAAAGGAAGGAAGCTCTGAAGTAAAGCTAGCAAGCCAAGACGAAACTGGAAATAGCCCCAGCACAAGTAGTGGGGACATTGGTGAAAAAACACAAGATGATAGTGCAGATATAAAAAGCACGAAAAACGCCGATGTGTATTCCGGTTCTGTAGATAGTAAAGCCGTGAAGGCGAAAAAAGCCAAGTCCGGATCCAAGAAAGAGAAAATGAAAAAGCTCAATAAAGCTTCTGTTAGTAACGTGAGTAAGGCCTCTGGAAGTGCCAAATCTCCTACTGATAAGAAACCTAGGCAACCCAAAAAAGAGTCTAAGAAGTTTGCCAATTCAGGATTATTGGAAGAATTCTCGTCCAGCGATGGAAATTCGACGTTCAATGAAGGATCGGCGGATGAAGCTATCGTTTCACCATCTCCAGACGAACCTTCTGTCGACCCACCAATCGCGGATGAAACTGATGCACCTGTTGAAACGGATACGCCAGCGCCTACCGGGGTGCCAGCAGTGGAGACGGAAGAGCCAACTGCTAGTACTACACTTGAAGTCACCGATGAACCAATTGAAACGACCCAACCCACATCTGAGCCAGCTCCTGAAACAGAAGAACCAACAGATGCTCCTACTGCTGAACAAATTCCAGAGACACAGCAACCAACAGTTGCTCCGGTAGAAGTTACCGAAGAGCCCACAGCAGAGCCTGTTCAGACTGACACACCAACGATTGCTGATTTTCTTATTGACGAAACTGCCTCGCCAACGATTGAAGCAACGACGGCAACCACAGAATCTCTCACAGGGGCAGACACAGCATCCCCAACAACAGGACCAGAAGAAAATGTTGTCCCAGAGGCCCCAACAGATGCTCCTGGAGAAGAAAACTCAACGGAAGCTCCAACTGCTATAGGAGGCTCTGTCGTGAGCGAAGCTCCCACAGTATCAGCAAAAGATCTAGACTGCCCTACAGCCGTCGAATTCACAGGCGACTGGCTATACACTTTTGTCTTTGCAGATCGAGAGGCAAACGAAGACGAAATTTCTGCACTGGGCAATGCTACGTTTGATTATTTTACGGATTTGTTCACGGAAACCTACGGAGAAGGCTCTGTGGAAGAGCTATCTGGAACAATAATGGAAATTGGTGAAAATGATTTTGAAGAGGCCCCGCCTACATTTTCATTAACGATTGCAGCCGACGTTTCTTTTGCGGAGTGTGCACCAGAAATTGATGACGTGAATGAGCTGCTGACTTTAAATTCAACTCAGTATGAGACCTACCTGTCAGACTATGTTTTTACGATTGAACCGGCTGGTCAGACTATTTGGGTCCTAGTAGCACAAGCAGACTTCGACGGATCTGCTTCGTATGTGGAGGAATAAGTTAGAGTCCGTCTCCATGACTAAGTAGTGCGCAACATTCGGCACAGCAAACTGTACAGCTATTTGAAAATGAGAGTAAAACTGATATAGAATCTCTTGGCTTCAGATTGAAGTATCATGGCAATCCTTTTCTCATAGTTTTAGTTTTATATCTCTTATTCTTGAAATGCTCGTTGAAGTCATCTTTCTCGTTCTTCATGTCTTTTGAATTGTGACAGACAACAGAGCTTCCACTAAATCTATTTTGGTCCTTTCCTCGTCTTCAAAGGGAATTTGCAATGCCATCACGTAGTGCAATCCAAACTTAAGATATTCGAGTTTAGCACTGAGGTAAGATTTCTCTCCATCTTCCGCATCCGAATCAACGTGAACAATTGACACAGGTTCCACCAGAGTTGGAGGCCGAGGTGCAACTTTTTCTTCCAGTAAAAGCTTTAATTGCAAATCTTTGACGATGCCATTGGTCGTTGCTGCTCTTGGCAAAACCAATCCTTTTGTCGTGCTGCTCTTTGGTTGTTTTTTCATCACCTCCAACTGCGGATGTATAACCGGAGAGTAAATTGTTTGAGGCTTGTAGTTGGGATTCGCTGGTGCTTCATCATCCAAGGTATAGAGAACGTCCACGACCGTATCATTTTTGCGAGTTTGCTTCAATTCTTTTACATTCTCTTCTTTATTCTTCCACACGAAAAAAAGAGTGGTGAGAATATTTTCCTCTTGTCCCCGTAGTTGAAGAATAATTTGATCTGGAAGATACTTCGCGGAATGCGCTGGTGTCAACTTTGGGATATCACTTGGCACTGTCGGTTTCCCTTTGTCCCAGCACTCCTCGTGATACCTCCAATTACCCCTGGTTTCTTTCGCCATTTGCTTATTGTTATCTTTGTCGTCAAAGTCCCCACCGCAAACAGAACATTTCGGGTGCATAAAAAACACGGCTTCACTCAAAGCATCCCCAATTTTTTCCATGGTTTGTTTCGTATCACCTTTTTCGTGATGGTCAATCACCACACTACCGACGCTATGCTTGACAGCGCTCGTGTGGCAGTCTTGTTGTTGTTTCCCATTAAATTTCTGACAGCATGCTTGGCATTGAAATCTTACTCTAACGGCGGCAACATATTCTGTCACCGTTTTCGGGTCATGATCAAGGAGGTTGGTTTGGCAGTCGCAACACTGAAAGCAAGACTGGTGTAATTTCTGATCCTGAAAAATGACAGTTCTTGCACTTGTTGCTAAAGAGAAAACCTTTCGGCATGCGGGACATCGATCGAACTTTTTCCCCTCCTTGCGAGTGTCAAGGGGAGCAATTTTCGACCTTCTTTTTGAAACTCTAGACCACCCACCGGATATTCTTTTTTGACAATTTTTTGATAACGGATTTTCTTTTGTCTTGTTGGCTGCTTCTTGTGTCTCAAACTTGGCAATCACATTCGAGACCCGTCGTTGACTCGCTGGTAGTAGAGGTTTCTTTTCATCGGTTTGGATATTCCAGCAGGCATGCCTTTTTCTTTGCCACCACCAACAAGTGCCAGCAAGAACTAACAGGAGCGAACAGCCAGATAGCCCGTATAAATATGCAGCATTATTCATTGTTCCTGTAGTTGTGCCGTTTATCGCCCGTCGCTATGAAAATGTTGTGAGCTTTTCCCTCTTCCCTACTAATAGCGAGTAGTAGAGGGAATGGGAAGAAAGTCTGAAGCAAGGACGCGGACAAAATGATGATGATCTTGGGAGTATGCATTCCTTAAAACATTAGAGTGATGTATTTTTGAAGGTCATTTTCGATAAGGGCAAGGATAAAGACTCGTGACTGTGATGAAAGCAAGTGCGACTTACTACAAGCGGATAAACTACGAATATTGCTGCTGACTGACTGCAACAAAAAATTTAAAGCTGGGGTGGCAGACAACAAACGCTTTCTGGTACTCTAGTGCAGCTGTGCTGTACTGTACTAGCCAGTAGCAATTTAATAATCCTTAAATAGAAGAAAGTGCACATATTTTTACTATTCTGTTTTATAAAATATTCATTAGTGGTGGTAGCCCACAACAGAAAGCTCATTTATAGAACTGGGACGCCAAAGGAGAATCTCAATCTACTGCGAGAAAGGCAACTCAAAACACCCATTTACGAACTAAAGATCTCAACAGCTCCTGCTGTCAAGTCAAGGCCAATAGTTTGTGCAAAGTAGGGCCCTGTTGGCCATACAAAGTTTCTGATGAAATTGTCGTAATCAGCTTCTTCGATGACTGTAACAATTTGCTCTGTGGTTGGGGCAGCAGAAAAATCAAGTTCGGCCGTATATGTAGTCAACCAACCCTGTGCAGACTTTTCATTTGCAAAATCAGTGCGGTTAGAAGACTCCAGAGACGGAAAAGAGCTGGATAAAATCTCTTCAAAGAATTCAATAGTTGACGTTTCCAGATTAGCCAACTCAGCTTCTGTAGGAGCAGCCACTCCATCAACCCTAACATTGTAATCGATAGTAATGTTAATTCCAATATTGCCAGGCCCACTTATAATGGGAGCATCAGTGGTAACTGGAGCTTCTGGTGGAATCAAGACTGCATCAATGACATGAACCACTCCATTACATGCAGGGATGTCTGCGGCAACAATATTGGCATCATTGCCGTTGGCATCTCTGACCCTAGGTGGATCTGTAAAAGTAGTAACAGTTGCTGAATTGAGCGTTGTAACCTCTGCTCCATCCACTAAGTCAGTAGATAGAACTGTAGCGGTAATGACGTGATAAGTCAAAATCTCTGCCAAACGTTCATCACTCGATCCATCAATTATTTCTTGGCCAAGAGCTGCAAACGCAGCATTGGTTGGAGCAAATACAGTAAAAGGTCCATCACCAGAGAGAGCATCCACAAGTCCTGCCTTGGTGAGAAGCTCCACAAGAGTGGAGAATTGGTCATCAGATTGGGCAACTTCAACAACAGTAGTTTCATCCTCTTGACAAGCCTCTTGGGCACCATCACTTGAGGGAGCAGCAGATGTTGTCGGAGCTGTAGGGGATGTGGGAGAAGTAGATGGAGCGTCTGAAGGGGTAATTGGAGCTGGGGATGTGGGAGCTGTAGGGGTTGTTGGGGCTCCAGGAGCCGGGGCAGGAGTTCCTGGGGTAATATTTTCTGGTTCATCGATGGAGGGACTGGACAAGATGGATCCACTCCTTTCGTCACTATCTTCGTCTTCACTAGGACTGTTCGCTGCGGAGGCAAGGCCAGACGCCGACCCACTGACCTTGCTTTTACTTCCGCTATTTTATTGATTTTAATTTGTTTTGGGATCCAGAATAGTCTTGGTGAGAGTTTTCTATTCAACAACGCACCACACGGAAGTGCCCAAGAACAGGTTAGACTTACCTCGTGGACTTGGAGCCTTTCGAACCTTTTGAACCCGATTTGGACCCGGAAATCATACTCATGGAGCCAGTTCCCGACATAGATTTCTTAGATGTGCTTTTACTGCCACCGCCGCTAGCGCTCATGGTCTTGGCACTAAAAAATCACATGAAAAATTGAGTACAAGGTATAGAACATGTGAGAATACCAAGACAACACACCAAAACAGGCAAATGAGAATCTATCCACGAGAGAAAAACATCAAAGAAAACACGTGCTTGCTTACGTTTTGCTTCCGCCGGTACCGCTCATGACGCTTTTTGAGCCTCCAGTTACGCTACCGCTCATGACTCTCATGGCGCTTTTTGAGCCACCGGTTCCGCCACCGCTCATGGCGCTCATAATCATACTCATACTCCCGCTAGTGCCGATCTTGACAGACATTCTGAAGATCAACAAGAGATTTCATTAATCATTTGAGCTGCAGAGTGACGATCAATTAAAACAAAACAGAAATATTGATATACTTACGCTGACATGCCGCCACTAGTGCCACTCTTGGCAGACATCCTGAAGATCAACAAGACATTTCATTAGTCCTTTGCGCTGTAGGTTGACGATCAATGAGAACAAATCAGAAATATCGTAAAACTTACGCTGACATGGCGCCACTGCCACTGTCGCCAGAGGCTGACATTGCTCTATAAAATGCATGGCCAATAGAGATAAGTATTTAGAGAAACGAAGGGAACAACAAAAAATTAAAGTTTCAAGGGAAATTACTGCACAGAGAGTCGCTCTCGTTTGTTTTCACTTACGACATGCCACCGCTGCTAGTATTATCATCTGATATGGCACTCATTCTTTATGTTTGAGAAGTCAGAGAAAAATAGAGAAGAGGAACGCTGTGAGTACTTTTGCGGTTGCGATCCAGGATAGCCTGACTTGTACATGTATACTATTATTTCGATGCGACACCAAATATTTCTTTGTTCGAACTATTCCAATTACTTTGCAGGTCCTAACTTACGATCGGGAACCCGAGGCAACAGGTGCCCCGGTAGGAGGTCTTGTGGCGGTCATGGGAGCCCCATCTTGGAGGTTTCGCAACACCCGGCGTCCTTTCTGGCTACGAATCCCTCGAACGAAACGCATCCTGGCCTCGGCGGTATTGACTAACAGCAGAGCTGCGAGGAGGAACTGACAGATCTTCATGGTTGTTTATTTATTCCAAAGATTCTCTTCTTTCTATTGGGTTTGCTTTTGCTTGGTGATTTGATAGTTGAATGTAGATTCGATGTAGGTTTTTGTAGACGGTTTTGTTGCTACGATTGACTTGAGACAATCGTGTAACACTACTATGCAATTGATTTTAGGACAAGGGGAAAATTTTGCTGATTCCTCTTCAAACCTTATTTGTTTCGTTCCATCCTTTTCGATTGATGACCAGACACCAGATGATGAACTCATTCGGCGACAAAAAAACTACAAATCAACGAGGTATTTGGCTCAAGGAAGCGTGCTATGTTATTAATTTCCGTCGATATTTTTGCGATCTGTATGAAATAGAGGTGAGTATAATATCTTGCCTTGATGTCTGCCAAAGTTGTTGACGTGAGTGGTTGATTGAGGAGCATGACTGACTTGGTCGACAAAAATGAGCATTAAATTTCATGATGACGGAACATTTTGAAAGTGTTGTTTCAAGAAAAATTCCCTCGCGATATTATTGACCACTACAACTGGACAAACTAGTTGACCAAAAAAGCACCAGGTAGGTCTACCAGGATTAACGAAGAACACGTTTTAACACGTTAGGCTACAAGTTACCCTGGGCGCCGTATTGTATCCCACAAGAAACGATGTCCAAATCTGTCGACCTGGGCATCCAGTTGTATTTCCCGAAATTATTATTTATTTGAGTTTCCACGATGGGACGCGGACAAGCACTTCGATAATGCAGCTACTCAATACCTAGCCAGCTCTATTCAAGCAGAGAGAGAGCGAATACACGCATTAGTAGTCATATAGAGCTTCGTATTAACAATAACAAAGAATGAAAACTACTCCGCGGTCTGATTTTCCTTCGACGTTGCTGTGTCAAAGTGGTGTGCAGCAATCGCCACAAAAGTCGCTGTCTCTTGTCGCCTTCTTTCACTTTTGATTTGATACGCAACACCACTAATCAAAACAAACCATGAGACTGTACAATGCAGCTTCCTGTACTCCTGTTGACTCAAATTGGGAAACATCCCAAAAGCTGCCACCCAAACCTCGCTCATTTGTGCCGGTGTCATCAGCAAAGACTTCTACCGTTGACGCCACCAGCGATGAGGTCCGTCGAGTTCAACCCTCCACGGCCAATGGAGCGGAAACAAGAGTAAGCGAGACCTATTATTATGTCAATGAACGAAGGATATCACCTTTACACAAACAGGAGCGAAAATCGAAGGCCATACACAATCGTAACAAAAGCCCACACCGACGAGAGCTGAAAATTGAATCTAATCCTGCGTTTCAATACTTGGCTATACGTACTTCAGATGTAGCAAGGTACAGAGAAAATGATGTCGACACGACTTTGAAACGTCATGCAAGTGAAGGTGACTTTAAAGACGATGGAGAACACCTTGGTGATAAGATTCAGAAAGATACTACATGTGGAATCGAGTCTCGCAAAATGAAGCCGCCAACAGAGCAGCCTCGTCTATTGAAAATACCTCCTATTTTTGGCAGGTCAGATCATCGTACAGGTGTTTTTTGTCACGACAACGTCGCCATGACAAAATGCCATGCAAAGCAACAAGCGCGCTTGGCTAACTGTCAGGATGATGTCCAAGATGAATTGAAGGAAACACAAGATTCGTTTGCAACCTGGGCGACAACACGATCAATGTCAAACCAAGACGATTGTGCCCTTACTTTACCAAGCCTGTCGGTCGCAAAGAAAGAAAGGAAATCATCCAGAATTCTGAATCAGAATGCTTGCCTGGAAAATAAAATGAGGTCCAAGAATTCGCACGAGACGGAAGCTCAGAATGAGCATGCGTGCAGTAGAGCCACCGATACTGATGATCGAATTGAAACGTCTCCTCCTACATACCCAGCCCGTCTAAGCTCGAGCAGTCACGCCTCAACTAGCCCAGACTATGTAGCAGTCCTTGAAGCTGGTATGGAAGAGGATGTGCTGATGGCTAGTGGAAGCAATGCTACTGCATCTACAGGTCTTGGAGAGGAGAAGGACCCCGCGGGCAGTGACAACTTCGATTTTTTCCCGTTGCAAAGCTTCGTGTCAGTAACAAAGAAGGAACCTAGCAGTGGGGCCAGACTCGGGGTGACTAGTACATTTCCTTCCATTAAAGGTACCTTCGCCAGGCAGTCTTACGGGAAAATGCAGGATCTATCTCTCGAAGAAAGCAAGGCAGACGACGAAGCTTGGGCTAGCTTTAGCGAGGAGACGGACAAATACTTGATAGACCTTCCTACACAATCAAACCGGAATGATGAGCTGCCGTTTGTATTCGATATACAGCGAAAGCAATCTGACGACGATGACGATGCATGCTTCACCGCCTTGTTGGCCAACAACAACAACGGTGACGGGGGCAACGCAAGAAAAAGCGAGGATCTTCCTTACAAGACACACGGAGAAGCTCGTAAAGCATTGGCTACTAGAAGGCCCAAGCTACTTGGTCCGCTGTTAGAGGCGCAGTTCAGTCGTTCCTATTGCCTGCGACGCAAGCACTCGACCAAACTTGCAGACGAGAGCTTAAGAGGAGAAGGCATACCGCCGATTTCTCTTTCCTCGTCCTCTGCGCCGCCAAAAAATCAGAGCTCAAGTATTTTAGATTTATACGCTCTCCGTCCTACCCTGAACTGTATGGAAGAAGAAAATAATTCATTTCTGGGCAAGGAGGAGCGGTGGTGGGAATCCGAAAACAAAGACGTCCTTCCGACTTCTAAAAAAATTGCAAACGATGACCATGCGGAAAAGAATCGAAGAGTGCCAAAGAATAGCGCCGTCTCTCCTCCAACTCCATCCAAAAGAGCAATCAAGAATCGATTACTGGAGCCGCGTCGGTTGCTGGAGTGCGAAAAGGTTCTCGGCGTCATTGCATTACCAATGGACGATCTCATGACGGCAATCGACTCTGCAGACTCATCGGCTGGGTTATCGGAAGGTCAAATTTTGTCTTTGCAAGCACTCGTCCCGACCCCCGTTGAAAAGGCCAAACTTTTCGAGCCTCCTATCAATGCTACTTTAGAAGAAGGCGAAGAATTCATGATGCAGTTGATTGGCATTCCTCAACTTGAGAAGAAATTGGAGGTACTTATGTTCCAAATTCAATTCCCAAAATCTATAGAGAGATTTTGCCAAGGTCTGGAACCAAAACAAATGCGTTTGGAGCAATCTGGTCTCGCGTGTTGTAGTGATCTTACAACCTTGCTCTTTGTTTCATGTCATTTTCTTTCGCATAGGCCTGGACCTTTTCCAAAAGGCTTGCAAGGAAATCTTGACCTCCCCAAAGCTTGAGAAAGTGTTGGTTATAATCAATACGCTAGGTAATCGTTTGGTCGGAAAAATAGCTGGCAAGGAACGAGGCAGCAGAGTGTCCATTAAAGCCTTGAAAGAAATGCTGGATGAGGTCCAATCATTCTCAGCAGTACCGAAATCCAATCACAGCCAGCCGATCTTAAGCTACGCTCTTGACCGGATCGAGAGAACAAATCCTTCCTTACTCGCATTCAAAGGAGAACTGCCATCGCTTGGAGCTATTGCCCGTGGATCAGACTGGAAGTCCAATGTTGCCGAATTGGATCGGTTGGAGACCAACTTGGAGGATTTTCGTCGATTCGCTTTGACGTTGCCGAATAATTCATTAGCCCGAAATGTCGATGCATCATCGATCCTAGCCGAAGATGAACTCGCGATTTTGGAGTCGTCCGAGATAGGATCAGTGGCTGTGGAGTTTTATCTCAAAATGATTGGAGTCTATCAAGCCGTCAATGACACAGAGGCAGCTTTCCAACAACTCTGTGCTCATTTTGGTGACGATGCGCTTGGAACAGACACTGTCGATATCGAGAATATTTTTGAAACACTGGCTCGCTTTTGTGATTCTGTCGGTGACTAAGATAGTCCAGACGTTTTCATTGGATACTTCGACGGGACAGAGTTGCTCCTATGATGTTGTAAAATAATAGTAACCAAAGTAACCACACGTCAAACAGACGCCAAAAATCTCAAAGCTCTTTCTTGTCGATGATTTCAGCCGGGGCATTTACAACTACCGATAGCAGAAATGACCAAAAACTAGTGACGACCAAAACAAAAAAGGACGTATAAATTTCGGCCTTGCTGTCCTCCTTGCCATCTTTTTTATTTTGATGCGCGGGGAGGAATTTCAGCCACCCCATTGTCTCGAGCATATTCTCCACGTCATCATTGAACTTGATAGAATCGAGATATGCCGTCAGGTAGGCTCCCAAAGCGATTGCTGTCAGTCCGATCGGAACATTGCTGGTGAGGGATGGAATGTAACGGTCTGGCCAGCCAAATACCATGCAGGCTGCCATGGCATGTTGAACTGGAATAAAGACGAGATATGACGCCGCGTAGATTGTTGAAGGAACGTATAGTTCACCGCATTGATCGACCGCTGTATTGTACATGACCATAAAGAGAGCACTCGACAATACACCGTAGACAGCATATCTCATTTGCATGGGAATTTTGTGGAGAACTCTTTGATGTACAAAAGCAGGAGGGAGGGAATGGCTCTGGTCAGTTTTCAGCTGCTTCGTGGATGTCGCCCTACTTTAGGAACTGACAACGATGAGAGATGAATGTAACTTACGGGTGCATCAGTCTAGGTAGAGGAGGTTTAGCCTTGCCTCGTTTTTCGGCTTGAGCCTCGTCGAGAGCTTGCGGCGGAGTATGTGTCAAGGGAATAGTATCCGCGGCAGGTTTGCTTGTCCTGGGAGTTGTTCCATTCCGCGGGGTTTCAACAATTCCCGAATATTCTTCTTCGCTCTCGTTATCTTCGACAGACGATTTCAAAGGGCCCGCTTGAGTTGTGCTGCTTGTTTGTGGGAGAGCTGCCTCTGGGTCAGCGGTGCTCCCTTGTTGTTCGTCTCGTCTCATCTCATCCAGAATAGACTGGTCAATTGCTACTGATTGGCTAATACAGTATTATCTGACCTCTGAACGAAGTTAAGGTTTCGACCCAATCAAATACTCCTTGTTACTCGTAGATGTAAAATAAAAAAATAGTGTAGACCTAATACTACGATAATATTGGTTGCTTCAGATAAACTTGTGTGGTTGAAGAAAGTGTCAAACCTCTGCAAACCTCCGATTGATGTATTTTTTGTGCGCGTCGTTTATTAACGCATATTGAGCATTGCTTGCATCAAAGGTCGAAGAGGTTGGCGTCTAGAGGCAGGATTTGACTTTGGTACTATTAACTGAATAGCTACTACTAGCTAGTGAGTCTACCACTACACACCACAGTATCAAAGGCACCGGAGCCAACTGCGGGATATACTAGTAGTAGTAGTACTTGTAGTAGAAGACTAATACTCTAGCATATTAATTTGGAGCAGTCACCTGGAGGGACATGCAAGGTAAAATATAATTAATGACAGGTTTCACAGAATAAATAATCTAAGCATATGCCAGTTGACCCTCATAGGTAGCGCCTGAAACAAATCCAAGTACACTGGTTGGGTCTCCTGCTGCATTTGCTGGAACAACAACATAATCTCTCCACAGAGCTGCATAGTCAGCTGCATCAATAGTTGCTTGAAAGACCTCCAAGGCTGGTGCACAGTCAGAAAAGAGAACCGAACCAGTCAATTCTAATATGTATGTTGCAGCATCTGCATCAAATGTTGTATTGGTGGCATTCAAAGACAATTCAACAAAGGTATCTGGGTAGTCAACAGTGTAGGTATCTGAGAAGAACAGGGTTGTGGCATTGACAAGTATCTCAGTCTCAACATCATTTGGTGGTCTGTCAATAAAGATAAAGATGTATGTGACATTGCCATCTTGTTGAATAATTGTTGCACAATCCCCTCCTCCAGATGGGACCTCTGTTCCTGGGACCTCTGTCTCTGGGACTTCTGTTTCAGGGACCTCTGTTTCTGGGACCTCTGTTCCTGGGACCTCTGTTCCTGGGACTTCAGTTTCTGGGACTTCAGTTTCTGGGACCTCTGTTTCTGGAACCTCTGTTTCTGGAACCTCTGTTTCTGGAACCTCTGTTTCTGGGACCTCTGTTTCTGGGACCTCTGTTTCTGGGGCATCAGTCACAACAGGGATATCAAGTGTGGGGGCAGGAGTGGGGGTTGCTGTTTCCTCTTCTGATGGTGGAATCAAAACCTGTGGAAAAGAAAGCATTTGTGTGAGAGAATGTATTGTGGTTATATTGTGTGAACAACAAACAACACCAACTTACTGCATCCATGATATGAATTACTCCATTGGAAGCAAGGACATCAGCTGCAGTAATGTTAGCATTGTTGACTCTAGGAGGGTTTAGGAAGGTAGTGACATTAGCTCCATTTACAGTAGGAACCATAGCACCATCACTCAAATCAGAAGATAACACAGTTCCTTCAACAACATGGTACAAAAGGACATCTGTCAAAAGGTCAGGATCAGAGGAAATAGCTTCAAGTATTGCTGGATCTAGGGCAGCAAAAGCTTCATTGGAGGGAGCAAAAACAGTGAAAGGTCCATCTCCAGAGAGGACTTCATCAAGTCCAGTCTGAGTAAGAAGCCCAACAAGAGTAGACAAATCGGGGCTATCAACAGCAATGTCCACAATAGATCCCAATTCTTCTTCAGTGGGGGCATCGGTTTCAACTGAAGGCTCAGTGGCACTAGCACTTGGTGCAAGAGTTATTGATTCTTCAGTTGCAGATACTTCGAAATCAATCATAATTTCAATTACCTGTGCAAAATAATCGCCTGCTGGCCGCACAAGATCTCGCAAATATGCTTGATAATCAGCACTTGCAATTACAGCTCCAATTTCTTCATCAGTTGGAGCAGGGTCTGAAAAGACTAAAACGGCATTGTAGGTCACTTTCAATCCTTCAGGCAAAATTTCATCAGTGACATCACCACCAACAAGATCTTCAAATGTCTCAGGGAAAGCACTTTCAAATGCGTCAACATAGAAGTCAAAAGTGTTCTCAATAACAGTATCAAGTTCTTCCTCGGTCGGTTCCAGAGTTTGTTGAAGCTTGCGGAACGATTTTCCTTTGATAAGATCTTTTTTTTTTTCTGCTGTTAACAGCGCCCTGGCTTCAGGCTGGTTAACAACGTATGTGATTTCGATTGTAAGGTCAAAACGAGTCAAGCCACCCCCAGGTACTCCTGAAGGGGCTTCTGTGATTCCTGTTAGACCATCTGTAGGCACTTCTGTTTCCAGGGGGGCATCTGTGGGAGCATCTGTGGCTTCTACTATTTCTTCAGGGTTGTCTGTGGGCGGTCCTGTTTCCAAAAGGCCATCTGTGGGAACATCTGTTTCCACAGGAGCATCTGTGGGTATAGGAACATCTGTGGGCACAGGTGTATCTGTGGGAGCATCTGTGGCTTCTACTATTTCTTCAGGGTTGTCTGTGGGTGGTCCTGTTTCCAATAGGCCATCTGTGGGAACATCTGTTTCCACAGGAGCATCTGTGGGTATAGGAACATCTGTGGGCACAGGCGCATCTGTGAGCACAGGCGCATCTGTGGGAGCATCCGTGGACTCTACTACTTCTCCGGGGGCATCTGTGGGTGCACCTGTTTCCACAGGCACGTCTGTGGGCACAGAAGCATCGGTGGGAGCATCTGTGGACTCTACTATTTCTCCAGGGGCATCTGTGGGTGCTCCTGTTTCCAAGGGTGCATCTGTGGGTGCATCTGTTTCCACAGGAGCAGCTGTGGGCACAGGAACAGCTGTGGGAGCAGCTGTGGACTCTACTACCTCTCCAGGGCCACCTGTGGGTGCTCCTGTTTCTAAGGGGGTTTCTGTTTCCACGGGAGCATCTGTAGGAGCATCTGTGGTCTCTACTATTTCTCCAGGGGCATCTGTAGGAGCTTCTGTTTCCACAGGAGCTTCTGTTTCCACAGGAGTGGCAGTGGGGACATTGTCAGCAGGCGGAATCAAGACCTAGAAAGAGAGACATATAATATCAAAGTAGAGCAATGCTGAGCAATAGACAATAAAGCAGATGAAAGGAAAAGCAAGACACAAAAGATAGCTTACTGCAGCAATGGCATGAATCACTCCATTGGAAGCAAGAATGTCAGCTTCCGTAATGTCAGCATTGTTGACTCTTGGAGGGTCTAGGAAGGTAGTGACATTAGCTCCATTGACAGTAGGAACCATAGCCTCATCAACCAAATCAGAAGATAAAACAGTTCCCTCAACAACGTGGTACAAAAGGACATTTGTCAAAAGACCCATGTCAGCTCCAACAGCATCAAGAGTTTCCTGATCAAGGGCAGCAAAAGCATCATTTGTTGGAGCAAAGAGAGTGAAAGGTCCATCACCAGAGAGAACATCAGCAAGGCCAGCTTGGTCAAGAAGATCTGCCAAAATGGAGAAATCTGGATTGCCAGCAACAACATCCACAATGGTTCCAAGCTCCTCAGGAGCATCAGTGGCCCCGGTTGGGGGGGGAGTACCAGCAACTGGGGGATCAGTACCTGTTGGTGCGGCAGTAGGAGTATCGGTCGCTGGTGTTGGCGATGGTTTCGGGGCTTCATCAATAGAAGGCATTTCACCGTCCGTTCCATCATCGGGAGATCCTTCTTCCGGAGATCCGTCATCAGGAGATTCCTCATCAGGAGTTTCCTCATCAGGAGATTCCTCATCAGGAGATCCCTCGTCGGGAGATCCTCCCTTGCCCTTACCCTTGCCCTTGCTTTTGCTCGTCATGGCCTTAGATTTCATTGCTTTGGAAGCTGACATGGCAGACCTGTCAGAGAGTTGGCGGATATGATCGCGGCCAAGCTGTCGGCGCTGAAGACCGCCACCTTTGATTCGAGCATCGACTGCTCCTAAATTAAGCAGCAACGCGAGACAGAGCCACAATCCTGTGGCAGCTTTCATCGTGGTATAGTGTTCGTTGTTTGTCCGTTTGTCGGATTTCAATTCTCGTTCGAGATTGTGGCCAAATGGCTCGATGCGTACTTAAAAATTGTATTGTGATCACGAACGTGTAAAAGTTTTGTCTGTATTACTAGAGTAGATTGATGGATCAGTGATCAACTCGTAACATTCGCTCAAGCTTTTCTAGTTGCTTAGACCTTTGAAGTTTGAAGGTTGTCGAAAACGTGCAGTATCATGGAAAGGTGAACAAAATTGTGGCTCTCGGGCCTGGAAAAAAATTGTTTGTACGGAGAGTACGAGAAAGTGTACGTTCTTTTCGGACATAATTTCTTAAGTAAAATGATCTTCTTGTACAATTTAGGCCACAGTGACAGTGCGATTTTCTCCTCTCGCCGCTTTTGGCAGACTCATAAAACCACACTTAATTTCTCATGAAGAAATAGATAACGAGAGCTTGCTTGTGTAAATTTTCAGCCCATCTACAACCTTTATCGGCGAAAAAAATTGTTCATCGCCAAACTTGACAGTGGAGGTGCTGGTGGCAGGTGAGTCACTATGGTGGGGACGACCTGTCATTTCCACGCGCGAGGTTAGATGCAACCGTCATGGATAACGTGCCACTTCACCTGTAGAGTTAAAGTAATAGAGTTTAAAAGTGAAAGCTAGACTCACAAAATCGACTTACACTCAAGTAGCTACTACGTGCTCGAGTATCTAGCTAGATCGACTCAACACGCTTCCTTTCAGTGGATGAATCGCGCTCACTCCTTGAAAATCAATCGTGCAATTTTACAGGAAGAAAAACAATTTTCGAAAGAGAAAGAAAGCAGGCAGCTGCTAGTAGTAGCTTCTAAGTCCGGGTCGCTGCGGCACCAGCAATTCCTCTACTAGCGAGGAAGTCCAGTCAGCAGGACTATCACACCATGGTCATTATTCCATCACTCCCATGTTGTACCTGCATATAATTCGAAACATAAATCGACCGCCGCTTTCACGCCACAATTAACTTATAATAGAGAAATTCAGTGCCTGCCACTATCAATTAGCTGCTAGCACTTGAAACACTAGTAGCTACTACTGTAGTAGAGAGAGCGAGAGACAAAAAGAATGAATTAGAGTTAGAGATGAAGACGCACATTAATATTGAGTAGACCACCACTACTACTAGAGTAAGGCTGACTGTTAACGTTGGCTGACTGTTACCATTTAAGGGATTCTAAATTTTCACTAGTACTTATGCAGTAAAACTTGCATATTTTTTACCATGTTAACTACTGTTAATCGC
>Ga0100391_1003161_pt1 | contig 16925 bp, 10 predicted proteins | sample CryGeymeta201515_FD_81541 | JGI IMG/M metagenome (GOLD analysis project Ga0100391, IMG submission 81541) | Groundwater microbial communities from Crystal Geyser aquifers in Utah, USA - Crystal Geyser metaG 2015-15 | ecosystem: Environmental > Aquatic > Deep subsurface > Groundwater | place: USA...
AGCGCTTCTGAATGACTGTTGGATACCCCTATCACTCTCAGCTTTACAGGAGTGACCCAGCTTCCTCCGACTCCTACGTCCACAGGATATAATAATCGGGAATTGAAAGTCGCTGATGGATTATTTCAACTCACTGGAGTTAATAATGACATACTGATTGTGCAATAACAAAAAAGAAATTTATTTATCTATAAAGATATGCAATGTTAAAAAGTAGTATCAAGAAAATTATTTCTCTCGTGGTTGTGGCACAGCTTTTGCTGTCTACGGCTTTTGCCACATCTTATATGAAACTTGGCAGAACCGCCAGTGATCTTTCGGCAAATGATGGAAGCACTTTTTTGCAAAAGGCATATTGCACTGTGTGAAATAATTACTATGTGAATGTAAATGCTGACTCGAATAAGACGATGAGATTGAGTATGGTGATGAGATATCTCTCCGGTGATACTACGATAGTGACATGAAATTTTTCTTATACTAGTTATGCTTGATGGAGTCCGATGGCCAACACGCCAAGATTAGTTACGACATGAGATGCGTGATATAACTCATTGGAGGGTGGATATCCCTACATAAAAATGGAAGATTCTACCACATCAAATTCCCATTATTTGGGTACGTGATTGATCAATTTCGCTAATTTCAACTTCATAAATAATTTTTGAATAAGTTTATCAAATCTAAAATTTCATTATAATGTCAGTAATCCTACCATTAATGCAAGTTCAATAGTCGGTGTAAAATGATGAAGCAACACTTTGGCTAGTGACTATTTGGTTGATGTTAAATTCATCCCTGAACCATGCAGTCCTGACGTTGAAAGGCCTATTTTCATAGGCACAACTGTTGCAGATACCTGAGATTTCATGCCAGGAAGCGCAAGTCAAAGAGCTGATTTATTCGCTTGAGTAAAATTTGGAATCACTGAACCTTATGGTGCTAATGCATCATGAGAAAATTATGCATATACTGGTTGATCTCCAAAAACCAACACTGTTGTAGATCCTCTTGATACTACGTATATCTTTACTGGCACAACTGACCAGTGGGGAATCAACACATGATCTGTAAAAATAACACTTACATATACCTGAGTCGCATCTGGTACCATGGATCAAAGAGGTACGTGAATAGCTATCACAAAGATATTCTCTTGATCTGATTTGGTATTTCTTTCAAGAACTGGCGCAAACTGAGATGTTAGAACGTGGAATCGTAACTATGAAGGATTTTTCGTAAGCGTAGATCAAAGTATTCTTGACGCTATGCCTCAATTCAGAAAAGAAACTCAAGCATCAATTACATTTACTGGACAAGATCGAGCGAACAGTCTCCCATATATCATTAATCTTTCTGGTACTGCAAGAGATGGGGCGAATGTCGTCAGTAATACTATCGCTGGGATGACTACTATCGGCTGACAATACGGATATACTTTCAATTCGTGAACAGATAATACTCCGCTTTCTTGGTTCGGTGCATATAGTGATAGTGATTTTTCAAACTCTAATCCAACTCCTGGAAATTCTTCTAGAATAAGCAATGTCAATCAACAAATTTCATGATCACATAATAACCTCTACTTTAAATTTACTGATAATCGGGCTGGTATCGCTACCGGTTCTATCACTTTACAGGTGGATGTATTCACCGCTACGAATACGGTTTCTGGATCGTATGAAACTGTTTATACTTTGCCAGATGATACCTATGCCTTTTCATGATCAGACTTAAACTTATTTGGATTCGCTGGTAATGCAGACTATGATGATTATACGTGATATATAAATTTAAGCAGCTGATCTATCAATCTGGCCACCTGAGATAGGGTCAGAATTGTGCTTTATGGTCAAGATTATGTAGGGAATAGCGTTACTAAGACTGGTTGGTTTGATATGCAAGATTATCCACCCAAACCTAATACTTTCACGATCACTCTTCAATTGGAAAATCATTTGCCTATCACGTATGATAAAATAACTAGTGTAGTGGGACAGTATTTCATTCCGTCTCCATTGACTACTACCTTGGCTGCTTATTATTCATGATATGACTCATTGTCAGGATTTACCTATCTTGGTCTGACCACTGCTGAATTGACGTGAATTAATGCAGGATCTACTTTGACCGGAGTATTTCTAGCAAACGGTATCCTGACTGGATATGCGAATATAGATACCTGATTATCCGTCACCAAGTCCTATACTTTTACGTGAATAGCTCATAATGTTTATAATCAAACATGACTGTTGATAATCAATATCAATGTAGAACCTGGTTGTTCAGATGCCGAAGGATGCGGTCCAAAGATGCGGATCTATACTGGCAATACTTTAGCTGAAGCTCAGAGTTCTCTTACTGGTACGCGGTACAATCATCGATTTTTGAGGGTGAGAGCATCTGATAGACCTACCTTAACAGGTACATCTAGTGCGGCAATTTTGTATTGTGCATGATCAGGAGCCATAGCTAATGTCGATATTATGAACCTAGACTGATATTCCAATGCTCCTTATAACACCGAATATCATTTCTCTGGAACTACCTTATTTGTCAGCGGCGACAACACATACAATCTAAGCGGTGTAATTTATCTCAATAATAATATTTATATATTCAGAGATTTGACTGGTGGAATAGAATATGTCACTGGTAAATACATTGCATATCCTCAAATCAACTGGACGAGAGATGCTATCATCACTGGGACAATCACTATCACGTGAGGATATATCACTGGAGATAATGCTTGAATATTTAGTGGGCCTGTCATTGAACTTGGATGAGGAAGGAGAGTGTATACTTATGCGTCTGATATAACCTGATTTGATATCTTGATCGAGAATAGATGGAATGACGCGAGCGGCTGAACCGTTGATCCGGCGTATTATCAGACATGAATAGTCAGATTCAATAATTCTTGGATCGATCTCACGCCTCCTGATATGACAGGTGGCAACAGCTGTCAAAGCCCTCATATAGGGACTATCATCCTTGAGTCTCAATTGACGTGATATGGAGAAAATTTTACTGGCAATCTGACATATCTGACTTGAGATGATGACACATTTATCATCACTGCGATTACTACTGGAGCCGCATTCACTTCATTTGGCGATAATCAAGGCAGTTGAATTGTTCTTTATGATATCGATGCTAATAGCTGAACATATGTATTGAGTTGAGCTATCACCTTTACAGATAATCGAAGCGGATATATTCATTTCTACGATAGAGCCGGCAATACATGATCCATCTTTATAGAAACTACATGTATCCAGTGAGTTCAAACAACGGTTTATGCGATCCCAGGATATCGTGATGTCGATAATTATGCATTCACGGGAACAGTAAGCATCTTTACGCTTAGTTGATGAGAAGGAACATTTTATAGCAGTTATACAGGTGCATTCAGCAATACAGGGATAGGTCAATTCGTTCTTGATAAGCCACTCTATGGTCAATCTATCGGTGTGGTGCTCCAATCGGCCATGCATCTTCCAGCTATGTGATTTACAGGTACATTGACTGAAACTGGCACAAACTTCTTTGACTTTACCGTATGGACCGGAAGAGGCATCGAATATACGACTTCAGGATGGTTTGATTATGTAGATCTATGAGCTATCTGAATCAGATCATTGCTAGTTCCTTGAGATGTATTCAAATCTGACAATGTGGGTACTGGTTCAATCATCAATGCGTTTGATATGGAAAGGATAAATGAAAATCTTACCTTAAGTGATGCGGATAAACATCCTGAATATGACTTTGATGATAAGGACGGCATTATTTCATCATTTGAACAGGCTGTCGTCATCCAAAATCTTCAAAGAGAAGGATGGGATTTGGATTTGGATAAGTTTGGCGGACTTGTCTACACATGATTTTAAATGATAGATTTTAAATTTTAAATATCGATAACAAAAATGTTCAATACAAAAAATCTAATAAAAACTGTTTTATTGTTCGGTTTGTTGACTATTTCATCACGGTGATCTACTCATGCAGCTAAGCTATCTTTTTCTCCTTCGAGTGGAACTTTCATTTACAATTATCCATTTACAGTGGATGTGATGGTGGATATGGAAGGAGTAGATACTACCGCAATGGATTTGAAACTTTTGCTCGATCCTTCGAGGTTTTCCGTGATGAATTTTGATGGACAAGGATGATTATTCAGGACCTATACTAAACCAAAATATGTAACGGTCAGAAGAGGTGATTATGTAGGCATAGATATGCTCTATGTATTTTTCTCCACCTTCACTCCGTCAATAGGAGTACAGTGAGCTGGTAAGATATGAACATTGACCATCATGCCTCATCAATGAGTATGGGAAATGCCGTTAGGATTCTATTATGTTCCTGGCGATAAGGGTGAAGATAGCAATATTCCCGTCATGTCTGGCTCAGAACTGGTTGATGGTATCGACGGAGTAGGCAGCGCATATTTCACTTTCAAAGAAGGTGTGTGTGATTATCATGGTGCCGCTGAGTATCTAGTCACCAAATGAGGAGAATTTGAAATTGTGAAGAATGAACAAATCACTGAAGGCGAAACCCCAGGTCTAATAGCTACAATAGCAGAATCAAATCTGATTCAAAAATATGGACGATACATCCTTCTCGTGATAGTGCTTGTTGCATTGATTGTAGTATTGAAGAAACACAAAAATAATAAATAAAACTATTTAGTGTTCTGGCAGATTGCCACGTTTCGCTCGCAATGACGCCAGTATCAATATTAAATAGCAAAAATGTCAAGTCAATGTGCTTTGCATTCCCCGATCGAACCGGGGTAAATTTGCAAATTTCGCAAGTCTGCATATAATTATAAAGCTTTAACGCTTTATGATTTTGTATGTGGAAATGGTTAAAATATAGTATTATGTTTTCATTGTTATCAATCAGCACTGTTTGGGCGGGGAGTATGAAATTTTTTCCTGGTACCTGAGATATGTGAATGTATTGCTGGAATATCTGAAATGTTGTGGTAGATACAAATTCTTCTTCCATATATGCCATAGATTCCAAGATATTTTCCCACGATATTGTTTTCAATGGCTCGCTTCCTACGCTTCCTTTTGGTTTGTATGCCCGTTTGTGATCATGAGGAACTACATTGAAAGCAATGGATTCTTATGCCACATGATTTTCATATATGTATACCAATCGGTATGCTAACAATCTAGCGCAACTATTGAACACATGAACGGCTGTGCTCTATTCATTTTTGTTTACTAATACATGATCTCAGCTTACGTGATTGCTTGATTTCTATTTTCTCTCTTGAGAGAATGGAGATGACAGCAATATGCAGTCTGGAATTGTGAATGGGATGAGTGATATCCTCAATGAAGTGAATTCAGGATTTTATAATTTTTTGCCGAGGCCTTGTGTGATGGATGTAAATCCGCCCCTATTCAACGGCTATGTGAGTGGCGCTTCTTATATCTGGAGCACTGATGCCTGATTCTATTTCACGATATACGATTTTACATGAGCTCATATAGTCAATTATCGATTTCAATCTGGCAGCATCGATACGGGTAATTTGATCAATTATGTACGAGTGCCATCTGGTAGTGGAATTGACAATCAAAATGGCGTAAACTCCGGCAGCATAAGGGTTTATTTATCGTGAATCGCTAACATAACTAATTGAAATCTACTCGCTCCTGTCACGCTCGCCCTTAGCAGTCTGGATTGTAGTTTCTCTTATGCTGGACCATGATATCCTTTGACTCGGAATCGTAATGTTAGATGATACACATGTTTCGTCCCATTTTCTGCCCTTACTTTTGACGCTGGTCAAGTCGTTCAAGTCGTTATCTCTTGAGCAGATAATGCAAATTTTTATGGTCAAACACATACAGGCTCTATCGTCTTTACGTTCTCTTATGCCCCAGCCCCTTTCATTCCAGGCGGAGGAGGATGAGGCGGCGGATGATGAGTCACAAAAGATAATTGTCTTTTGCCGTGATCCTTATTACCATGAGCAAATCTGAGTTGAATTGATTATTCTCCAAGTTATTATGATGAAACGTGTGAGGGAGCTGTTCATGAAGCCGCACCATTGTGTCCTGTGGAAGATTCATCATATGACATATATAGCGAAGAGATGATTGATGCTTTCCAAGAAGCCTATGGTCTTGGCATAACCAATAAATGTCCTATAGAAAACGCAAGATTGAATGATTTCATAAAAAGAAAGGAACTCGTAAAAATGCTGGTTTTCTTCTCCGTAAAAGTACTTGGAGTGACACCTGATACTACCAAAATTGGATGTGACCAATATGCAGATATGCAAAAGGCCTCAGATGAAATGAAATTTTATACCAAGATATGATGCCAGCTTGAAATTATGTGAATGCAGCCCAATGGAGTAACTCCTATGAAAAACTTCTATCCTGACCAATACGTTACAAGAGCCCAATTCGGTACCACTTTATCGAGATTGATTTTCGGCAGAAGATTCAACAGAGAAAAGCCATATCGATACACTCGGCACTTAGCAGCGCTGAAAGAATTTAATATTATTAAGGTGATCACCCCTAATCTAAAAGAAACGAGATGATTCGTGATGCTTATGTTTAGCCGTACTCGTGCAAGCTGATTAGTAGAAGAGTTCCGTCTTTCTGCAGCCGCGAAGAATGGGGCGATAGCGCTTAAATAAGTCTTTAGTCGATAGTCTTTAGTCTTTAGCAGAATTATTAAAAACGCCCTTTTGGGCGTTTTTAAGTTTTCACATAGGAATTTCGAAAATTCCTATTCAGCTTTGCTGGATATACAGCAAGCTGTATTGTTCTCGCATCCAACCATTGTTGGCGGTCGAACAAAAAACGACGTTGGACTTCTTTGGGAAGTCCCGGCGTCTTATTTTAGAAATTAATCTTGCCAATGATGTTGTCAGTCAATCTCTGTCCATATCTTATATTTCTATTGAGCTATCTCAGAAAGTATTTCTAAAATATAGCATACCAACCGCCTACTTTTAAAAAAGAGGTGTTTGAGATAGAGATTAAGCCATTCATCTATACTTTCCAAAATCATCGAATATAATTGACTTTAATGCAAAAAATGCTGGTAGATTGCTTCACTTTCGTTCGCAATGACTCCGACGTTTCGGGGCTGGCATATCAGCGTTTTTTGAAAATAGATTATTTCCCTTTCTTCATGATTTGTTTGATTAGTTTTGGCTCGATGGTATTTTCGATATATCTTTCCAATGGTCTCGCTCCGAATTGCGGTTCGTAGATCTTTTCGATGATTTCTTGGATCTTCTTCTCTGAGAATGTCGGCAATTTCACGGTTTCATTCGTTTTCCATGCGGTCATGAGATCTTTGATCTTCAATTTCAAAATAGTTCCAAGATCTTTCTTGCCAAGATGTTTGAAGATGATCTTATAATCAATCCTATTCAGTAACTCTGGAGATAAGAAGTTCTTTAGCTCTTCTATGACTCTTTCCTTGATGAGTTCAAATTGCTTGTTATCCATATCTTTCTTGTCGCCAGTAGCGAATCAGATTTTACTTTGCTTTTTTCAGAATTCTTCATTGCCGATATTTGATGTCATGATGATGATGATATTTTTGAAATCTATCAGTCTGCCTTTGGCATCTTTGAGCTGCCCTTCATCAAGGATCTGTAATAGGATATTCAATACATCAGTCGCAGCTTTTTCTACTTCATCCAATAAGAGCACGCAATATGGTTTTCTTCTGATCGCTTCTGTAAGATTCCCTCCTTCGTCATATCATACATATCCGGCGGGGGAACCTATCAATTTGGATACTGAATATTTCTCCATGAATTCTGACATATCGATCCTGATCATTGCTGTTTCGTCTCCGAAATAATCTTTCGCGATGAGTTTCGCTAGATATGTTTTACCGACTCCGCTTGGTCCGAGGAACAAGAATGAACCGATTGGTTTCGCTTTGTGCATGACGGATATCCTGCTTCTGGTAAGTGTTTTCACAACAGCATTGACTGCTTCATCCTGACCCATGATTTTGGTTTTGAGATCTACGCTGAGTCTGTTCAGTTTTTCTATTTCGGATTCGTTAACGATATTTGTCGGAACGCCTATTTTGTCGGCCAAAACGTTGCCGATATCTTCTTTGGAGATTATCATCCTCAGATGAGTAGGAATATTTTTGTTGCTTCTGATCTTCAGCATCTCCTGTTTCATCTTATCTTCCTGTTCTTTGAATTCTGCTGCCCCGAAATAGTCCTGTTTCTCTATGGCTTCTTCAATCTGTTTCTCTATTTTGTTAATCTTGAGCTCAAATTTTTTGTATTCTTCGTCATTATTCAATTTTTCAGACATAGTGGATTTTTTTGCACATGCCTCATCGATAAGATCCAGAGCTTTATCTGGAAGATATTTATTGAGCATATATCTTTTGCTGAGCGTGACTGCTGCTTCTAATGCAGCATCAGCAATCTGTACGCCGTGGAAATCTTCATAGGTTTGTTTAAGTCAGAGTAATATTTCTTTGCTCATCTCATTATTCGGTTCATTCACTATGACTTCCTGGAATCTTCTTTTGAGCGCCGCATCTTTTTCTATGTATTTCTGATATTCATTGAATGTCGTCGCTCCGATAAGCTTGATCTTGCCTCTGGAAAGCAGCGGTTTGATCATCTGTGCTGCATCGTTGTTCTCTTGTCCTCCTGCACCGATGATGGTGTGGATTTCATCGATAAACATGATGATATTATTTATCGGATCCATCGCTTCTTCGAGGATTGATTTCATTCTCGATTCGAATTCACCTCTATATTTTGTTCCTGCTACCAATGTTCCCATGTCCAGCAAGAAAATTCTTTTGTTCTTCAACTTATCTGGCACCAATCATTGATTGATCTTTTGCGCTAATCCTTCCACGATAGCCGTTTTACCAACTCCTGCTTCTCCGATAAGGAGAGGATTATTTTTGTTTTTCCTCAAAAGCGTGTAGATCATCTGATTGATCTCATTTTCTCTTCCGATGATCGGATCGATGAATCCATCTCTTACTTCTTTGGTCAAATCTGCACCGAAGTATTCGATAGTCATCTTTTTTTCTTCTTTTTTATTGGTTTTTGCTGTGTCGATAACCGAGGTATCGTTTTTGTCTGCGATCTCGCTGTCAACTGCGTCGAGAAACATATTGAGGTTGTCCAGAGTTTTGATGTTTTGGATCTTGAGCATTTTCACGTTTTTGGAATCTAAATGTAGTCTAGTGAATAGTTTATTCAATATCTCCAAAAATGCAAACAATCAAATCTGATGTACGAGTGTGTTTTGTATGATGTTTCGGCAGTTCTTCTTTAGCTTTTCAACGCTTAGCTGGCACTCTTGAAAGTATCATTCTAAATCACTTGATAAATCTGATAATGAAGCATATAATAGCACTATAAAGTCCAATTGTTGAGATGACTTGTTTACAAATTCATGAATTTGTATATGGATTGAGTCTGAAAAAGTGAGTCCGATGAGGTTTTTTTGTTCTTCAGTTTTGGTGTTTTGAGTGTTTATATATCTTTCTTCAAAGAAGTTTTGGAGAAGTTCATGGTTCTCTATTCCCAAGAGGTTGAAAAATATATCCTCATAAGGAGTCTCTTTTATGAAAAAATAGATTCCGGCGAAGAGATCGTCTCCGGTAATTGTCGGATGATTTTTTTTGGTAGCAAATGTGTGCGCGTATGTGAGGCAAGATGTCGCTTGAGCTGTGAGTTTTGCTTCTTTGTACATAGATCCGTGAAATATGTAGAGTAAAATGATGGCTGATTCATAGATTTTTTATTTAGAATTGCAATGAAATATTGATGGATAGGTGTTGACGAAAATAATTAAAATGACGAAAAGGACAAATAGGACGAAAACGATGAAAATATTCTATTCCAATTGTAATTGAGTAGTAAATTTATAGAGAGTAGCTGGAGTTTTACCTGTAAAATAAATTTTACAAGTAAATGTGACGGGAAAGTGCTTAAGGAACTTTCCACGTCTTATTTATATGTTATCAGAAAATATGCTTAGACTCTTGAGAAAATTATTCCGTCCTAGATTGAGGCCGATGAATGTCATAACAATCAATAAAAAACATATATTGCATAATTATGACTATCTGAATTCTTTGCAAGAACCAGCTGTCATGTTCCCCGTGCTTAAATCTAATGCCTATGGGCATGGGCTTGAACAGGTTGTGAGAATTTTGAATAAAACTGATGCTGAATATCTAGTTGTGGATAGTTATCCGGAATATGTAATCGCTAAAAAATATTCCAGTAAACCCATTTTGCTTCTGTGAGAAACGCTTGATGAGAATTACAAATATTTTGATCTCAAAAGAACAACGTTCTGCGTGTATAATGTCAGCACTTTGGAATATTTAACAGATAGAGGAAAAGAGATTAACATTCATATTTTTATCAATACGTGAATGAATAGAGAGGGCCTGGATGAATCACAGCTTCAAGATTTTTTGGATCTCTTGGAAAAGAATCCACAGGTGCATGTGACTGGTGTGATGTCGCATTTGCATAGCGCTGATGAGGTGTATTATGACCAGATGGATACGCAGATCCAACAATTCAAAAAAATGTATATGGAAATCATCAACCATGGACATACGCCATTGCGAAGGCATATAGGGAATACAGCGTGAATCATGAAAATCACTGACGATTTCTTCAATGCATATAGACCAGGAATCGGTCTTTTTGGCTACAATCCATTAAACTCTGATGATAAGGCATATGTGCTCGGCAAGAAATTGAAACCAGCGATGACTATCACGTCCAGAGTGGTGTGATTGCATGATATCGCTCCGGGTGAATGAGTAAGCTATAATCATACACGGAAAACCGGTGAAAGCAGTCGTATCGCGGTGATCCCATTCGGGTATGCAGAAGGGCTTTTTAGAAGCGCATCCAATAGGATCGTCTTCAAATCATGAAGGAAATATTTCAGACAGGTCGGAAATATCTGCATGAACATTTGTATGTGTCAGGTCGACGATGGCGTCAGTCTCTGAGAAGAAATTGAAATCGTGACTGCTGATGTAAATGCAAAAAATACCATGTATGTTCTGGCTCAGGAAAGCGGAACTATCATATATGAATGCTTGGCAAGATTGGATAAAGGGATAAGGAGAGAAATAGAATAAATGATAAACGCTACGCAGTACTGCGTGGCTGATAAAAGCCCTTCGGGCGATAAACGCTTTGCGATAAAAATTGTTTGGTCGCTTTGGCGCTTTAGCGTTTCAACGTTTGTAATGTGAGATCGGGAGAAAAGAATGAATAAACGATTTATAGATTTTATCATAGGGGGTTGTTATCTCAGTGATCGAGCCCAATCTCTTCACGATAAAGTAAAAAAATATCTCCTTAAAATGTATGCTCATCTTATGATCCAACGGAATAGAGTTGTGGAATGGCGAGAAAAAGATGACTAGGACGCGCAATAAATCCCTACCCCAAAGGTCCGCTTCTCCAGCTTTGCTGGACTGTATCCTTTCACAAGGGACACAAATTTATAATTTGTTGTACTCCATGAAATTGTATTCAAAATATATTTTCTTTCTGTTTTGTTTGTTTCTATTTTTTTGAATTTCCTTAGCATTCGACACGTCGTGATGCATAGCGCAGAATTTTGTCGTAACTGCATATTATTCGCCTGAAACAGGGCAGGCTTTCTACTATAAATCTAGCTACGAAGATGAAAAAATCTTGAACGGTGAATGATATTGCTGAGCTTCATGAAAAAAAGTATTCAATGGCATGCTTGCATGACCTTCTTCCTATAATTTTTGAACTATCATTTATTTCCCTGCCTTGTGAGTGTGAGAAATCGCAGATAGAGGCTGAGCTATCGTCGAGGCCTGAGAAAGATGACATGCCTACGATCGTATCGATATCCGGATGGGAAAATGAGAAGAATGACTCATCAGGGCTCTTGTTTTCGGCAAAAAAACACTAAGCTGATATCTGTGTACGGGCTCCACAAATCCCCCCAACCCCCCTTTGTCCAGCAGAGCAGGATTCCCTTCGGTTTCAAGGGGGCCAATAGGGCTCGATTTTGATTCGGTTCCGATTCTCAAGAATTTCTTTGATCTTTCGGTATGGATCCAACAATTATCGTCATGAAGAAACGACGTCCGGACCTGGACTTTGCAGAAGTATCTCGTGAAGCTGTGATATCTGAATAAGAAATATCAAAATTGAATATATGATACGCATACCAAGAGGGCAGTGTGTAATTATCAGGTGAAAAAATGAATTATCGCCAGAAAAAATAAGGATTGCGGAAATTTCGGTAGTGCGACGAGATACATTATGAAATTGGATGTGCAAAATAAGAATTTATTGCCGGAAAAATTGTGGGAGACAACGACGTTCGATGCGATTGTGAAGCAGGCGGAAAATTGTTTATCCTCTAAATCTCCCTCCAAGGGAGACTTCAAATCCACCCCTAACGCTTCCTTTGTCCAGGAGGGGAATAAACCCACCGTTTTCCAATTTTATAGGGCATATACCAAAAATCAGAAGAGTAGTGAGATAGAAATCCTGCAGAAATTTCTGCAGAGTGAGAAATTATTCAGCGGGAAGTTAGATGGAATTTATTCAGCCAAAGTGATGAGTGCGGTTTTTTCTTTTCAGAAGAAATACGGCATCCTGTCTGATAAGTCTGATGTGGTGTTGAAGTGATATCTGGGGCCGAGTACGAGGAAGAAAATGAATGAAATTAGGAATAAATAAATTGTATGGGCGTTCACTGGAGGCGGGCTAAACCATATTTTCTTAATTTCGAATCGTCCGCTTTAGCGGATGACATATAACGTTTGCTTCTATAACGACGCATCCACCGTTCCTTAAAATTTGATATGGCAGGCGATGATATCAGCTAGCAAGTGTTATAGGTTTGTAGTCCTTAATTTTTACTTTCTTATTGGAAGGGCTCTAAATTATAGTTGCTACCCAAATAAGCATGCTACAGTCCAGCATAGCTGGAAAATGTAATGAGGGATTGTTGTGGTAGTAACTACATATGTTTCAATCAAAAATTAAATTGGATTTTTGAAGGAGCATATGAATTAAAAAAATCTAAATTAAGTTTGTTGTTTTTAGAAAATTATTTTATATTTGTTGAAGGTCTTCTTTGGTTATATTTGCTTGTCTTATAATACTATAAACTGTTTTGATGTTCAAAACTTTCTTCCCATGATGTGGGACAGTTACTCTGAGATATCATCTTCTCATTTGAACATGACTTCATTCTTGATGAATGATTTCAAATCCTATGTTCAATAAAAATTTGATAATCTGATCGCTGGTCAGATTCTTTATATTAGGCATAAACTTCAACGAAAGTGGTAAATGCAGATTTTAAGTTTTTAGGAGAAAGTCGCTCCTCATCAGGATGCTTTTTGTAGCCATTTACATGACATTGGATGGCTTCTTGCCCATTATGAATTGCTTCTTCCAATGTATTCCCTTCGGTTACGATATTAAACATAGAAGAAACAACGGTAAATGTCCCATCGTCGTTTGGCATTATAGTAAGAGGAAAAGTTTGCATTTTTGATGATTAGTTAGATAAACACTAGTACTATAGTCATTTTCTTTCATTTTTCAATACCATATTCTATAAATTACTCTTGAAGTATGTCAAGAAATAATTATATATAAATATATAAATGTTTTAGTCTATAAAAAAGCTGATATGAATAAAGAAAGTTTTGATTTTGTAAAAAACTATCCTCAAAAATGATATATAGGTCGAAGTAAAATTCCTGACCGTCTTGCTTTTTATGATGTGTGTTATTCTCGTCCTTATAGAGACATAATTGAAAAATATAATGTGTCCGATAAAAATAAGCAACCCGTACAAAAACATGTGTTAGATAAACTTAAGAATGAGATTCTCATAGATCTTGGGTGCGGAGGATATAACTGTAATGTCGCTGCTGTCGCTTATCTAGCTAATGCTAAAGCATATATGGGTATCGATGTACATGCAGATTTGAGTCCTTATGGTAATGACAAGATTCAAGCATTTTTGAGAGAACAGTATGGTTTATCTGATGAGGTCAAATCACATACTACGCTGGTAAGGAGTGCATGCGATCTGTTTGAAAATTTTCTAGAAAGAGTTCCTGATAGGGCTTGATATAATTTTGCCATCAATGGACTTGAGCTTTATGATTCAACATATAAAATTCAAGAACATCTGCAAAGGATTATGGTGCCTGGTAATCTCGTTCTTGCGAATGAAGAAGGAAATATCGACGTGAAAAAACTTTTGGCCTGACCGCATTATGATACGAGAATAATCGCTACATTTACTGATATTGTTCATGTATATCAAAAATTTGATGAGAACGATACTACTACCCAAAGACATTTTAATGTCCATTTGAAGTCATAAATTTCTTATAAAAGTATTTTAAAATTGGAGCATAAGGCTTTTTTAAAAAAAATTACTTGTCCACTAAGGTGGGAACTAAATTAAAAGAGCCCACCTTCGTGGACGTAGCCCTTCCTTCTCTTCTATTATTTTCATTTTTACTAGGACTATGACCTATAATGTCCGAGCTTGGTCTGACGTTGCGATTTGTAGCGATGTTCAGCTATAATGTGTTGTATGTTTGTTTCTCTTAATTATTTAAACTCTTAATTATGGAGGAACTTCTTTTCTTTAAACTAAATTAAAAAACCTAGATTAAAAGCAAGCTCCCGGCTATTTCTTTTTTAGTTGTTTGATAAATTCGAATATTTCTTTCAAATCAAAAGAGAAGTTTTTCTTTAGCACATATTTCAAATCCGTTTCGATTTGTGCGTTTAATAGGTCAAAACTCTCATCAATCGTATATTTATGATCTACTTCTTCTAATTTTATCTGTATCAAATCCCTAATTTTATCAAAATCGAATTTTGCAAATGTTTTGATATACCGTACATCAAAAAAATCTCTAATTGCTGGCTGAGTTCTTGTGAGGCTAGCTCTTATCTTTTCTGCTACTATTTCGTCAAATTCCATACAAGTGATTGTGTTTTCAACGAAAATACTTTGCTCCATAGTTTTACTGATAAAGATTGATTTGATGTGTTTTTCTGTGGGTTGTAATTCCAATTTCTCTTTGAGTGTAATATCTATCTGAATATGTTGGTCTGAATTATCTATCAAAGATGTGTAAGTAAATGCGAAAATTCATTGCCTATCTTCATTGTATTTTGTCCTTTGATCTACGATTTTCAATCAAAGTTTTGCTAGGTCTTCACTTAATTTTTGCTTATATCCTTCAAGGATATTTTTTCTTTCTGTTCTTGTTGAATTATTGATGAGAATAAAGTCTAAATCTTCACTTAATCTAAAATAATCAAGATAAATCTTATTGAGACAAGTTCATCACTTGAAAATCAGCTCTTTGTAATGTCTTCAAATGAAGATAAGAATGACCGTCAGAAGAAAATCCTTTTCGAGTTTATACGCGTCAAATCAGTGGCTGTTTGATAACTCCAATATCTCTAAAAAATCCTTTTTGGAGTAATCAAAATCGATTCAAATGAATTTTTTGATGTGATCTATATACATTTTTCTATGTCTTTTACTTTATCTAAAACTGATTTGATAGGATATTTTTTCATCATTTTAACTAAATTTTCTTTATTTAAAAGTTTATAACTATCAATAAAGAACTTGTCGTTATATGTGGCATATGTCCTCACAAACTCAAGGAAACATCTTTCTATATTCATAAAATATAAAGTGTGATAATTGATCATTTTTGTGTCTTTTCCATAAAGAAATTTTTTTTTCACTTTCTTGAAATCATACTTGATTCAAAGAATCTCAATTTCTTTCGAATATTGAAGATTATAAACAGTGAAAATGTTTGAAACCTGTGTTGTGAATCAGTATTTGTTGAATAAGCTTGGTCATCAGAACATATAATCTTTAAAATCCATGTAAGTCGCTCAGATAATGTATGGATTTTTGATGGTTTTGATCTGGTTATTGTAATATCGTTTGCCATTTTTTATTACAGAAATATACCCAAGATTTGACAAATCGTCCATTTTGTGTGTATATCAAAATCTTTTCACTAATTTTTCAAGAAAATCTTTTTCTAAAATTTCTCTGTTTAGGCTGCTCAATTTTTCCTTTATCTTACTCATTTTATGATGTTTTTTGTAAAAAATGTATTTTGCCTTTTCCGATAAAAATATAAGAATTCACAAAATGAAATCAAGGTCAAATTTGTTGCTCAAAAAATCCCCCTCAAAAATTTGCATTATTTTCATTTCTGACTATAATTGAAGTATACAATTTCATTTTACCACTTACCATTACTATCATGACAAACAAATGAAAACAAGCAAAGAAATATTTAAATTCTGAGCTATCAAAGGCAACGACATTATTGAGAGAAAAAGAATTTTCTACTCAACAAAAAGATGAGCTTCTTAAAAATCTTTCTGAAGATGAGGTTTTTTTGATTCAAAAAAATAGAAAAACTGAAGCCGTAAAAAAAGCTAAAGATTCTTGGAATGCAAGTAAATCAACAGAAGAATATAAAAATTCTCAGACAGAATACCAAGAAAATATTCAACTTAGAAAAAAGTTGATGGAAAAGTGAATCTCTTTGGAGGACGCTCAAAAACTTCTTTTTGGTGAAGAACCTAAAAAGATAGAATCCAAAGAAAAACAAATTCTTGCATTAAAGGAAGACATTATCAATAAACCAAATGCAACTCCTCGTCATAAAGAATGGTTGAAAGACAAGGTTGATAAATTGATGAAGTTAGAGGATTTGGAATGATTACAACAATTAAATACAAATATCAATTTCACACATAATCACTGATTAGCGATTACTACACCTCAAGGTATTCTAAAATTTAAGCCAAATCAAGCGACATA
>Ga0100391_1003183_pt1 | contig 16869 bp, 12 predicted proteins | sample CryGeymeta201515_FD_81541 | JGI IMG/M metagenome (GOLD analysis project Ga0100391, IMG submission 81541) | Groundwater microbial communities from Crystal Geyser aquifers in Utah, USA - Crystal Geyser metaG 2015-15 | ecosystem: Environmental > Aquatic > Deep subsurface > Groundwater | place: USA...
CCGGAAGAGATGGTGTCGTCGCCCGAACTGGATGCGCCGCCGCCGCCCATCACGCTGGAACAAAACGATATGGTGGTCGACCCCGGCACTGGTGGTGCGCTCGCAGGTGATTTTTCTCTACCCAGCGTCGATGTCAGCAGCCAGGATCTCGGCGGGCTTGAAATCTTTGAACTCGGCGATGTGGACTCGCCGCCCAGACCCAGAACGGCGATCGAATTCAACTACCCGGCTGCAGCCAAGCGCCGGGGCATTACCGGTATCGTGCGGGTGGAGTATATCGTTAACGAAAAGGGCCGTGTCGAACAAATCAACATCGTCGAATCTCCCGACCGTTTATTATCCGATGCCACCTCCGAAGTGTTGCAGCGCGCCCGCTTCGAGCCGGCCCAAAAATCCGGGCGTGATGTGAAAGTCCGGATGCGTGCATCCATCCCCTATCGCTGACACAGTCCGGTAACCGGTTTCCCAGTTTTTAAGTTTTTTAATCCACAATTTACATCCCCGTCATGAAAAAATTCCGCACACTCCTCTTCGTCCTCGGCTGCTCGGCCGGTTCGCTGGCCGCACAGTCCGGTATCGATAACCAGCTCTGGAGCGACCCGAGTTTTGTCAAAGAGTTTCTCGGCAGCTACGGCTTCCTCGCCGGTGCTGAACCACCGATCAATGATGAGGAAAAGGAAGCACTGCGGAACCTGATCGATTTGATCAAGGCCAACCCAAAGGCTGCCATTCAGGCGCTCGAACCGCAAATTACGCCGGAAAGCAGTGCTGCTTTCGACTTCATTCTGGCCAATCTTTACTTTCAAGGCGGCAACCTCGCCAAAGCCGAGCAATACTACGGCAACGCTGTCGTGAAACACCCCGATTTCCGCCGTGCCTATAAAAACCTCGGACTGGTGCAGGTCCAACAGGGCAATTTTGATAAAGCCGTCAAGACCATCTCCAAAGCAATGGAGCTCGGCGAAGTGGATGGCCGTTCCTACGGTCTGCTCGGCTACGGCTACCTCACCCAGGAGCGTTATTATCCGGCCGAAGTGGCCTACCGTCAGGCTATCCTGATGCAACCGGAGAATAAAGACTGGAAAGTCGGCCTGGCGCAGTGCCTGCTCCAGACCGAGCGCTACACCGATGCCATCGCACTCTTTGAAACCCTGATTCTGGATGAACCGAACACCGCCGATTACTGGATCCTGCAGGCCAACGCCTATCTGGGCAAAGGTGATACACTGGCTGCCGCTAAAAACCTGGAGATTGTGCGCCGTATGGGTGCTGCCGATCTGAGATTGCTCACGCTGCTCGGCGACATCTACATGAACAACAGCAACGCAGGCCTGGCTCTCGAAGCCTACCTCGCCGCCACCGAAATCGCCTCCGCCACTGACAGCAAAGCCCTGCTGCGGGCGGCTTCGCTGCTCACCCGCAATGGTGACTACGAGCAAGCCAGGACCATCATCCCACGCATTCGCACCAAGCTCGAACTCGCCCCCGGTGAAGCACTTGAGCTGCTCACTCTGGAGGCCAAGATCGCCCGCGCCGAAGGGAATAATGAGGCTGCCGTTACCTTGCTCAACCAGATCGTCGAGCGCGACGCACTGAACGGCGATGCGCTGATCGAATTGGCCAATTACTACGCCGACCAGAATGATCTGGCGAAAGCAATCAACCGTTTTGAACAAGCCGAGAAGATCGAGGCCTTTGAGCGCCAGGCTCTGGTGGCGCATGCCCAGGCCCGCGTCCGGGCCGGACAATACCAGGAAGCACTGCCCCTGCTGCGCCGCGCGCTGCAGCTGAAGTCCGACCCAAACCTGGAAGATTACACCCAGCGCGTCGAACGTGCCGCGCGTAATTAGGATTCGCGTAGCTCCCTTTTCGCGTTGGCGTAAAGGCGTTGGTTGATCGGGTGGACAGCTGCAAACGCCGTGTAATTGTGGTTCTTTGTAGAATTTGGTAAAGACACTGCGTCAGTTGCCCCGGTAGCTTGGATGGCGCCATGCAATGTTAAGTGCTGGGCAACTTGGCCTAAACAAGGTAGCGCAGGTGCGTCCCCGCACCGCAGGAGCGTTCGTAGAGCCAAGCCTCCAAGATCAGACTCCAACACTTCCAGAACACCACAGCCGCAAGGTGCGCAGCGGGACGCAGTCGCGCTAACCGAATAAAGCTTACCCCGTATATAAAATTATCTTCCCTTTGATTGCCGAATTAAAGATGCTAAGTTTTAAACTATATGCGCGCACTTCTTATCGTCTTCTTGTTCTCGAGCCTCTGCGCCACAATACTCGCGGCGGGCGAACTACAGACCTTTGAGGGCTGTCAGCGGATCGAAGCGTCCTGGTCTGATGGTGATAGTTTTCCTGTTCGTTTCCCGGATGGCACGGTCCAGACCGTCCGTCTCTATGGCGCGGATTGCCTGGAAGCACACATCAATGACACAACCGCTGCCCGCCGCCTGCGTGCGCAACGCCGCTATTTCGGGATTTCCAATTATGGTCATTCAGCCAGCGACTCGATCGAATTGGCCAAATCGCTTGGTGCCGCCGCGACATCCGAAGTGCGTCAACTGCTGGCGCAGGCTTTTACGGTACACACCGCTTTTGCAGATGGTGGTGGCTCCAGCGAATACCAGCGTGTTTATGCCTTTGTTGAAACTGCCGCAGGCAAGGATCTGGCGACCGAACTGGTTGAGCGCGGGCTGGCACGTGCCTTTGGCGTCTACCGCTCCACCCCCTACGGGTTACAGCATGACGAATACCGCGAACAACTTAAAGACAGTGAGCTGGTTGCCGCCCGCAGGGGACTCGGAGCATGGGCGCACACCAACTGGGAGGAGTTGCCAAAAGAGCGGCAGGCGGAACGGCGTGAGGAGGCGGAGGACAGGATGGCGATGGGCCGCTTGCTCCCTTCCCAGCCGGTCTCGATCAATCAGGCATCGGTGGAAGAGCTGACCCGCATCCCGGGCATCGGGCATGTTTTGGCCCAGCGCATTATTGATGCCCGCCCATTCGGGACGGTTGAGGATTTGCAACGCGTTTCCGGCATCGGCCCGGCTACCTTGAAGGCAATCCGCGAGTTCGTCATCCCCTGAACGCAGGCACGAGAAGAGAATGAAGCGCGCAGCATCCATTCGTTTTCATCTGCTTTGATATGGAACCACAACTTCTCATCTTTATCGGGGCCATACTGCTGGTCGGCGTGGTGGCTTACTTCAGCCACCTGCAGGCAAAGCAAAGGCGCGAGGCCTTTCAGTCACTGGCTGCGGAGCTGGGCTTCAACTTTTATCCGCAGCGGGATTCCAGTTTCGCCCGGCGCTATGGCTTTCTGGAGCACATGGATGACGGGCACCGCCGCTATGCGTTCAACCGCATGTCCGGCGAGATCCAGGGGCACGCAGCGCATGTCTTTGATTACCACTACGAGACGTACTCCCAAGACAGCAAGGGGCGCCGGACGACTCACCACCACTATTTCTCGATTTTCACACTGAGTCTGCCGCAGGCGTTTCCGGAGTTGAACATCGAGCGGGAGGGCTTCTTCTCGAAGATCGGCCAGGCGTTGGGCTTTGATGACATCGATTTTGAGTCGCGGGAATTTTCCCAACGCTACCGGGTGAAGTCCGCCGACAAGAAATTTGCCTACGATTTTTGCAACGCGCAGATGATCGACTACCTGCTGCGGCAGCAGGATTTGATTATCGAGGTGGACAGCCACACGCTGGCGCTTACGTTCCGAGGCGAGCTCGCAGTTGCGGCGATTCGCCCCAACCTCGACCGTCTGTTGAAAATCCGCTCGCTCATGCCGCGCTATCTCTTTAACTAAAATCCGTTATGATCCCTACCCTGATTGTTCTCGCCGTGCTGCTCGGCTTGCCGCTGCTCTACCTGATCGTGACCTACAACGCCCTGGTCGCCATCCGCAATCACATCCGCGATGCCTGGGCCAATATCGACACCGAGCTCAAACGCCGCTACGATTTGATTCCGAATCTGGTGGAGACGGCCAAAGGCTACGCCAAGCACGAAAGTGAAACCCTGGAAAAGGTCATTGCACTGCGCAACCAGTGCAAGGCCAACAACGGATCGCCCGCCCAGCAGGCGACGACGGAAAAACTCCTCGTCTCCAGCCTGAACGGGCTCTTCGCGCTGGCGGAAAACTACCCTGATCTGAAAGCCAACAGCAATTTCCAGCAATTGCAGGCCGAGCTGGTCAACACCGAAGACCGCATCCAGTCCGCCCGCCGCTTCTACAACGGCAACGTGCGCGACTACCGCAACAAGACCCAGTCCTTCCCCAGTAATATCGTGGCTCAGCTGTTTGGATTCCCCCCGCAGGCGGAGGAGTTCTTTGAAGTCGATCCCATCGAGCGTGAGCCAGTCAAAGTCTCGTTCTAAACGGAAGTTAGATTGCTATAAGTCACTTTTTTTTGTTACTTATGAAATTTTAAGCGGTTTAAATTCCGTTTAGCCCTCCAGCAGATACTCGAAATCCTCGCGTGAGAGACCAGCCCTTGCCGTCTTTGCGCCGGGGGCCTCGATCAGCTGACGGAAGAGCTCCGCCTTGCGGTTTTTCAACTCCATCATGCGCGACTCGATACTGTGCTGCATGATCAGGCGCTGCACAAAGACGGAGCGTTTTTGACCGATGCGGTGTGCGCGGTCAGTGGCCTGATTCTCCACTGCCGGATTCCACCAGGGATCGAGATGAAAAACGTAGTTGGCGCGCGTGAGGTTGAGCCCCACCCCACCCGCCTTGAGGCTGATGAAGAAAAACGGCGGCCCCTGCGGCGACTGGAATTCGGCCACGATGCCCTTGCGCTTGGCCACCGGTGTGCGCCCGTCCATACGCAGATAGTCGATGCCGCGTGCCGTCGCCTCGCGCTCGAGGCCATCCAGCCCGCCGATAAACTGACTGAAGATCAGCGCGGCATTACCCTCAGCCTGCAGTTCTTCCAGCTTGTCCGCAATGTAGGCAAACTTCGGTGCGGGTTCCGGCATCGCCTTGCCCAACAGGGCCGGACTCACACAGACCTGACGTAAACGCAGAATCGCGGCCAGCGCAACGATGCCCGCCTGTTGCTCCGGTCGATCCGCAAATGCCTCGGCGATCTCCTCCCGCACCTCGGCCACCGTGCGGGTGTAGATCTCCTTTTGTAGCGGCGACATTTCCAAATGCAGCACATGCTCCTCCTTTTTGGGCAACTCCTTGAGGATAGTCGATTTGGTCCGCCGCAGCAAAAATGGCCGCGCACGTTCGAGGATGCGTTCGGGCTCCTTGCGAAAAGCTTCCTGGAAATCCTTATGCGAGCCGAAAATGCCGGGCACCGCGACTGAAAGCACCGAGTAAAACTCGGAGGCGTTGTTCTCCACCGGGGTCCCCGTCAGGCAAAGTGTAAAACCGCGCTTGAGCCGCACCGCCGCCCGGGTGCGGGCTGCCGCAATGTTCTTTAAGTTATGCGCTTCGTCAAAAACCACAATGGGAAAGCACTGCGACTCCAGCTCTTTGATGTCGAGCCGCACGCGGTCGTAAGTGGTCAGCACGACTTCTGCCTCACGTAAAGCCGCCGACCAGTCAGCCTTGCGCAGGCAGTCGCGCACGCACACATCCGGGGCAAAGCGTGCCCATTCATCCAACCAGTTAAACACCAAACTCGGGGGCAGCACAATCAACACCGGCGTGCTTTTTGTAACAACCAGCTCCCGCTGAAAACAGGCCACCAGAAAGGCGATCGTCTGCACCGTCTTCCCCAGACCCATGTCATCCGCGAGACAGGCACCAAAACGATGCCGGTAAAGAAAATTAATCCATGCACAACCTTCCCGTTGATAATCACGCAGTTTGGCCCGGCAGCCCGCTGGCGGCTTGAATGCCGGCAACTTGCGGAATCGTAACAGACTTTCAAATAAGGCTTCCGCCTCCGGTGGCAGGCTCACCCGCAGGCCATGCCGCCGCAGCGCAATCCAGTCCAGCATCTGCAAACGGGAGACCGGTGCAAGTCCTGGTCCTGGTTGACCTGAACGGCCGCCGGTATCCACCTGTAACATCGTAGCCAGCGCTTTGAGCCCGGCCACATCGCCTGCCGCAGCCTGGGGCATGATCACTGCCCCATCCTCACCCTTGAGCAACAACTCCCCGCGGATCAACTGCCGCCACTCCTCCGGTTGAATCGTACGCTCACCACAGGCAATCGTCGGGTGCAACGCAAACCAATCGATGTCAGTGCCTGCAGCCTTCGCATCAACAGAAATACTCAATGGCTCCACCCGCACCGGCAATGCATCCACCGTCAGCTTGATGCCCAGTGCCTGAGTGGCGGTTAGCAAGCGATGCAGCTCCTCACTGCCGCTGCGCCCGCGCTGGATCGGCAGCGCCCCGTCTTGCAACTCATGCAGGTGACGGCGGTTCGTGGCCTGCGATATACTGTAGAACAACATGGCCAATTGGCGGATATCAACTTGATAAAGCAAAAAACGCCCCTGCGTCCGATCCGCCGCGATGGACATTTGCTCTCGCTCGTAACGACGCATTAAATTACCAAGACCATTGAAAATATTAAAAATGCTGTGCCGGTAAGCCACCTCAAACAACTCACTAAACTCAGCTTTATATACGGAGATATCAAATGGCTCCCCCAGCGTAACATAATCCGCCAAAAAACGCCGGATCATATCCAGCAACGCCCGCAACCGCCGCTTGGCACTAAACAAACCGCCGGAGTAAACACTCAAAACCGGTTCCAGACACAGCCCCTGCACATGATCGAAATCCACCGTCACGCCGTCCACATCAGCACTACAGTGAAACTCCAGTGACTCCGGTTCGCCTGCGGCATTTTTCCGAATTGAGCTGTTCACAGATAACTGCACCCGCTCTGCTGCCACGCGCTGTGGCTCGACCACCTGCCCCGCACAAATGAACCGGCTGGCCACCGATTTTGAGGCATCTGCAGACAGCCCAAAAGCGGCTTTCAGCGAATTAAAAAAATGCACTGGATACCGCAGCAAAAAGGAGCAATCCGGCATTTTTTTGGCGAAACGCTCACTGTTGCGAACGGCATACAGCACGCCATCCGTGGCCAAACAAAAGCTGCTATCAATCCGGTGCTCCACCTCCAGCGTCTGACCCGCTGCTGTTAGAAAAGAAACACGCCGCACCACTTCCCTGCCCTCCAGCGCGTATTCTATCTGTGCCTGACAAGGCTTTGCCGCCAGTTTGAGCTCAACCTCAGCCTCGCTGGTCCGCACTCGCACCGGGATCCCTGCTCTTTTCGCCTTTTTCAAAAACACCGGCAGCAGGCGCGGCAGATTCCCGAGAAAAAACTCCCGGCTCAGTCCCCCACCGAAACTATTCGGCAATTGCAGCCCCGCTGAACGCAGAAAATCATACGGCACCGGCCCAATCACCCGCAGCCGCAACCCGCCATAACTCCCAAACTCCTGCACCTTAAAAACTGTCGGCTCCCCCTCACCCAGCGCAGATCCATCCTGCGCCGCGAACCCGACGCCGCTACACAAGCCCAGCCCACGCCGTAGCTCAGATACATAATCCTCTGGCAACTCCTGCCCGCCCACCTTGAAGCCATATAGCGCGCCAAAGACCGCCGCCAGTGCCGACACCACATGTTTGCAAGCACCGGAATTTCCCCAGGCAGGACAAGAGCACGCATGCTCAACCCGCCTGCCCCGCAACTTCAGCCGGACTACATAAGGAGCACTTGAAGAACCGGAAACCAAAGCCGTAATCCGTCTCACCCGACCATCCCAGGACAAGGCCTCCACCGCATAATCCCGATAATACCGCAAACCCCGCTCCACCACATGCGGCGCCGCCAGTTCGTCGAGCACATCGATGCCCAACTGTCCAAAATCATCCAAATCTCCTGCTCCTGACTTTTCACCTCCCATAAAACTCCCACCATAACGCATCCACCAAGAATAGCCAGAACGAAACCATTCGATCCCATTCAAGCCAAAAAAATTTAAGCCAGGATAAAATAATGTTGATTTTAGAGCAAAACCTGACAGTTTAAGCGCATGAAACATCGACGGTTAAAGGTATCGGGGGGCGGGAGTGCGGTTTACCACTGCATGACACGGACGGTGAACGGGGAGCATTTGTTTGGGGACAGGGAGAAGGAGGTGCTGCGTAAAATGATCTGGCAGGTGGCGGACTTCTCGGGGGTGGAAGTGCTCACTTATTGTGTGATGGCGAACCACTTTCATGTGCTGGTGCGAGTCCCCGCAGCGACAGGCTCCGGGCAGGAAATTTCGGATGAAGAGCTGCTGCGGCGCTATCGGGTGCTCTATCCGAAACCGACCAAGTATCAGACGGCATCGATTGAATTGATGCAAAAGGAGCTGGCTAAAAATACAGATGAAGCGCAAGCGATTCGCCGGAGGCTGCTGGCGAGAATGGGTGACGTATCGGAGTTTATGAAAACCCTGAAGCAGCGATTTTCCATCTGGTATAATCGTACGCATGAACGCTTTGGTACGCTCTGGGCGGCCCGTTTTAAAAGTGTTTTGGTTGAAGGCCGGGGTAATCCTTTGCAAACCATGGCGGCTTACATTGACCTCAATCCGGTTCGCGCGGGCCTGATCGACGACCCGAAAGATTACCGCTTCTGTGGCTATGCCGAAGCAGTGGCGCAGTCTGCCGCTCTGCCGCGGCGGCCCGGCGAGTGTGCAGCCGATAATGCTATCAGCGGCATCCGGCACATTTGGCAGGCTTATGCGAATGGCACAATGCGCACGGAGCTCTCGGTGGGTGAGGCCATACAGATGCACCGGGAGCTTATTTTCGGGCGGCGGGCCGGCCAGGCCGGACTGACGGAAACCGAGCGTCAGCAAGCGCTGAAGGTACTGGAGCAGGAGGATGCGTTGCTGCCCAGGGCAACGGTGCTGCGTTGCCGGGTGCGCTATTTTACCGATGGGGCCATCCTGGGCTGCCAAGAATATGTGCGCAACTTTGTGGGAGCCTGGCAGTCGGACAAAGGGCGCAAGCACCCGCCCGAGCCGCACTTCTTGCGTGGTGCCGATTGGGCGGGGCTGACGACAATTCAAAGTCTGAAGAAAAAGGTTTTTGGCTGAAACTTATCGAATCGCAGTTGTTGCGGCGGTGCGTTTGCGCGGCTGTTGTTGAAAAAACTCGCATCCTGCGGGAAGAATCCCCTTTGATGGCAGACTTGCTGGCACATTCCCTCAATTTTGCACTCTCTCATCCGGTATGATAACGATTAATCAGGTAACCCACAATTTCGGCAAAAAGGTCCTCTACCATGGGATCAACTGTGTCATTGGCACGCACGACCGCATCGCATTGATCGGCTCTAACGGATCGGGCAAAACCACTTTGCTGCGTATGCTGATGGGCGAGATCGAGCCGGATAAAGGCTCGATTGATTACCCTGACTATGTCAGCATCGGCTACCTCCCCCAGGATGGTATCGCCGTGGCGGGCCGGTCGCTCTACGATGAGGCCAAAAGTGCATTCGGGGACATTCTCGAGCTGCAGGGCAAGATCGAGAAAGCTGACGCCGAACTACTGGAAATGGATACCGAGGCGGCGGAGTATTATGATTTGATTGATGCCATTGGCGACTGGGAGTTGCAACTGGAAGAGTTTGAACCGCAAAAGATGAAGTCCCGCATCGAGCGAATTCTAACCGGTATGGGCTTTGCGATGAGCGATATGGAACGTGATACCGGCGAATTTTCAGGCGGCTGGCAAATGCGGATCGCGCTGGCCAAGCTCTTGCTGCAAAATCCGTCGCTGTTGATTCTGGACGAGCCGACCAACCACCTTGACATAGTTTCGCAGCACTGGGTCGAGCAATACCTGAAGAACTACCACGGCGCACTGATCGTCATCTCGCACGACCGCGCCTTTCTCGATGAGGTCACCAACCGCACGCTGGAACTCAAGCTGGGCAAGCTCAACAGCTACAAAGGAAACTACTCTTATTACAAGAAGGAGAGCGAGAAACAACTGGAAGTCCTGCGCAAGGCCCATAAAAACCAGCAACGTGAGATTTCCGACATCAAGGACTTTATTAATAAATTTCGCTCCAACGTAAAAAAGGCCAGCATGGTGCAGAGCCGCATCAAGCAATTGGATAAAATGGAGCTGATCGAAATCCCGCGCGAAGAGAAGAAGATCTTCTTCCGTTTTCCGCCGCCGCCCCCCTCCAGCGCAAAAGTCATCACCATCAAAAACCTGCACAAAGCCTATGGCGACAATGTGATTTTCGATGGACTCGATCTGCGTATTGACAAAGGCGACCGCATCGCCGTGGTCGGCGTAAATGGAGCGGGTAAATCCACTCTGGCCCGCATCATGGCTGGCGGGGAACCCTTCCAAGCCGGCGAAGTTGAAAAAGGCCTCAACACGGTCATCAGCTACTTTGCGCAGACCCAGGCCGACGCGCTCAACCCGGCCAAAACCGTGCTGGAAGAAGTCGAAACCGCCGCGATTGGCAACCCTGACGCCAATCCACGCGGTGCTCTCGGGGCACTTCTCTTTTCAGGCGATGAGGCGCTGAAGAAGACCGAAGTGCTTTCCGGCGGTGAGAAAAACCGCGTTGCGCTGGCCAAGATGCTGATGCAACCCGGCAACTGCCTGATTCTGGACGAACCGACCAACCACCTCGATATCAAGTCGAAAGAAGTGCTGCAGGACGCGATCAACAACTTTGACGGCACGGTTATCCTGGTCAGCCACGACCGCGCCTTTCTGGATGCTGTTGTGAACAAAGTTCTCGAAGTCGCACCCGGCAGCACCCGCATGCTGACCTGCAACGTCAGCGAATACATCGAACGTCTGGAAGCAGAGATGGCCGAGCAAGCAAGTTAAAGCAGGCATACGTGCACAAAAAACGCAGCTCCGGACGGGGCTGCGTTTTTTGGAAAAGCGGTTGACGGGCGACTCAACCGGTGAGGTTTTTGATAATCTCGACGATCGGCAGAAAAAGGGCGATGACAATAAAGCCCACGACAACTGCCAAGAAAACGATCATGACCGGCTCGATAATCGAGGTGATCCCGGCCACCGCATTGTCCACGTCTTCATCGTAGTTGTCGGCAATCCGGTTGAGCATCTCGGCGAGTTCACCGGTCTCTTCACCCACATCCACCATACTGGTCACCATGTTGGGAAAGACGGATTCGCGCTCCATGGGAGCCGCCATACTCTCACCATCACGGACCGCATCGTGGACACGGGCCAAAGCATTACCGTAAAAAATATTACCGGTGATATCTTTGGTAATCGTAATGGATTGCAGGATCGGCACACCGCTGGAGAGCAGCGTGCCAAAGGTGCGGGTAATCCGGGCAATGTTCACCTTGCGCACCAGGTCACCGATTTTTGGCAGATTGATTGAGCACCAGTTAAAGACCTTGGAGCCGATTTTTGTTTTGAGTAAAAACTTGGAGCCGAAGAAGACGACTGCAGCGATGATGAGCGTGAGAATTATATTCTGCTGCATGAAGTTGCTGATACTAATCACAATTTGCGTCGGGGCCGGCAGGGCGGCGCCACCCAGCATATCATCAAAGATGGACTGAAACTTCGGCACCACGACCGTCATCAGGAGTGCGACGATAGCAACGGCCACACCGATAACCACGACCGGATAAACCATGGCGGATTTGACTTTATTTTTGGTCTTTAAAGCCTTTTCCATGAAGCCGGCCAGGCGCGAGAGAACCGTGTCAAGCACGCCGCCGGCCTCACCAGCGCGCACCATGTTCACATAGAGCCGGTCGAAAATCTTTGGGTGCTGAGAGAGCCCATCCGAAAAGGAATTACCCGATTTCACCTGATCAGCAATTTGCTCCAGCACTGCCTGAAAGCGGAGGTTTTTTTCCTGCCGGATCATGACTTCCAAGGCCCGCAAGAGTGGCAGACCTGCTTCCAGCAGGGTGGCAAGTTGTCGCGTAAAGATCGCCAGTTCGTCCAGCTTGATGACCTTGCCGAAGCCACTGGCCGACTTTTTCTTAGCTTTCTTACCCGCATGGGTTTGAGTCGCTGATGCCGCACCACCACTCCCGGCGGAAACCACCTTGGTCGGCATTAAGCCTGCCGCCGAGAGCTTGGCATTGGCATCCTCCTGATTGTCTGCCTCAACCGTACCGATCTTTTGCTTACCATTTGCGTCGATTGCCGTATATTTGAATTTTGCCATTTTATGATATGGTTAAGTGTATTTAAGGACTTCCTCAATAGTAGATTTACCGTCAAAAATTGCACGCAGACCGTCATCACGCAAGCTTCGCATGCCCTGCTCCAGTGCTTTTTGCTTAATCGACAAGGTGGGGGCACGCTGGTTGATCAGTTCTCGGATCGCGTCAGAGACGACGATCATCTCAAAGAGACCGATACGGCCTTTGTAGCCAGTGTTACTGCATTCCGGGCAACCGTCACCGTAGTAAAAGTCCTTATCGGCAATTTCAAGCGGATCGACGTCGAGCAATCAATCAGCTCCTGGCTTGGCTCGTAGGCAGTGCGGCAATTCTTGCAAATCCGGCGCACCAGTCGCTGCGCCAAAATTGCTTCGAGCGAAGCGGAGATCAGGAATGGTTCGAGACCCATATCAATCAGACGCGTGACGGCACCGGGCGCATCATTGGTGTGCAGGGTGCTCAGCACTACGTGACCGGTCAGCGAAGCCTGCACCGCAATCTGGGCAGTTTCCAGGTCACGGATTTCCCCGATCATAATCTTGTCCGGATCCTGCCGCAGAAAGGCACGCAGAGCACGGGCAAAGTCGAGACCAACCTGATGATTCACCGCCACCTGCATGATGCCGTCGATCTCGTATTCGACAGGATCTTCCGCCGTCAGAATTTTAGTCTCGATATCATTGACCTCGCGCAGGGCGCTGTAGAGCGTAGTGGTCTTGCCGGAGCCAGTGGGGCCGGTGACGATAAAAATCCCATTGGGACGATTCACCAGCTCACGTATGGTCAGCAAGATATCATCCGGCAAACTGAGTGCTTCCAGATCAAGGTTAACCACTGATTTATCCAACACCCGCAGCACGACACTCTCGCCGAACTGGGTCGGCAGTGTCGAGACCCGGAGATCGACCGGACGGCCCGCAATGGTCATCTTGATCCGGCCGTCCTGCGGAATACGCGTCTCCGAGATATTCATATTGGAGAGCACCTTCACCCGTGAGGTGACCGGCACGGCGAGATTGCGTGGCGGCGGTGCCATTTCGTACAATGCACCATCAATGCGGTAGCGGATCCGAAACTGGTCTTTAAAAGGTTCAAAGTGAATATCGGAAGCCTTGTCTTTAATGGCTTGTTGCAGCACCAGATTCACAAAGCGGATAATTGGCGTCTGATTCGCCATATCCGTCAAATCACCTTCGGAATATTCTTCGTTCTGATTGGCAAATGTGTCTCCAATATCGCCGAGGATATCATCGATGGATGAGTCTTCATCGCCGTAGGTGGCCGTAATCATATCGTCGATATAACTCGGGTCACAGACGATGATCGAAATATCCTTATTCAGCGTAAAGGTCAGGTCATCGATAATGGCAGGGTTGAACGGATCCTTAGCCAGCAGGGAAATCGAAGTCTCATCGACCGCATAAGGCACCACGGCATACATACGGGCGACACTGGCCCGCACGACCGAGGCCGCCTCCTCGGAGATTTTAGCCGGTGGTTTTTCCAGGTAGTCGTAGCCTAAATAATCAGCAATCGCAGATAAAATATCCCTGCGCTCGACCACTGCTGAATCCACCACCGCATCGGCCAGCGACTTGCCGGTGTGCAAATGGGATTCGTTCAACTCATCCAGCTGAACCGCATCCAGCAGATGAGCCGACTTAAGGATTTCGTAAACAGTATCGTTGTGATCTTCGAACATCTGGTGTAAATATAACGGGGTCTAGAATTGGAAAGATGAACTTATTGATTAAACACAGCCCCGGATTCGATGAGCTTTTCACGCATCGTAGTGGGAGTTTGGGATTTCATGAGTGCCTCTTCGGCTGAAATGAGGTCCCGATTGTAGAGGCTTAGCAAATGGGCATCCAGGCCAATCATCCCATGAGTCGCACCTGTCTGGATATCAGATGCGATACGGAAGGTTTTGTTCTCGCGGATAAGTTGAGCAATTGAGGTCGTTGTGACCATAATCTCGAAGGCGGCGATACGCCCTCCACCCTTTTTTTTACACAGCACCTGCGAGATAACGGCCACCACGGATGAAGCGAGCTGGGTGCGCATCTGGTCCTTCATATCCGCCGGAAAGGCATCGACGATCCGGTCCACCGTGCGGGCGGCACCCGTGGTGTGCAGCGTGGCAAACACCAGGTGCCCGGTTTCCGCAGCACCAACAGCGGCCTCAATCGTCTCGAGGTCACGCATTTCACCGACCAGGATGACATCGGGATCCTGTCGCAGGGCACCGCGGATCGCATCCGCAAAAGAGCCGACATCGACGCCAACTTCCCGCTGGGTGACGATGCACTGCTTATGCTCATGGTAATACTCGATAGGATCTTCAATAGTAATAATGTGGCCATCATGGTTCTCATTTATCCAGTTGACCATAGAAGCGAGCGTGGTGGACTTGCCGGAGCCAGTGGGACCGGTCACCAGAATCAGCCCGCGCGGACGGCTGATGAGTTCTTTAACTTTATCCGGCAGGCCGATTTGTTTGAGGTCAAACAAATCATTGGGAATCTGCCGCAGCACCATACCGTAGGCGCCTTTGGCCCGCAGCACACTCACCCGGAAGCGGGCCATCCCTTTGAAGGCAAAGCCGAAATCGGCACCACCGGTGGTCTTGAGCTTCTCCTGGTTCGCGTTAGAGGTGATCGCCTTGACCAGATCCTCCGAATCCTTGGCGGTGAGCGGCGGACCATCGACCGGCGTCATGGATCCGCTGATACGCAAAGTGGGGGCCTGATTGACCTGAATATGCAAATCCGATGCGCCCTGGTCCACCATCAGTTCGAGCAGGTCATTCATTTCGTAGCTCATCGCAGTCGTATCTGGGTTAAATTGAGTCGGACACTGTGGCGTGCAGCACTTCACCCGGAGTGGTGACGCCGGCAATCACCTTACGCACGCCATCCTCCCGCATATTGCGCATGCCCATTTCGCGGGCTTTGGCGCGCAGGGCGACCAGGCTCGCCTCTTCATAGATCATTTGCTGGAGTTCTTCATTGACGTTGAACATCTCGAAAATACCTACCCGCCCACGGAAACCCGTGCCATTACACTTCAAGCAGCCTGGACCTTTCATAAAGGTGGCGTCGGCGGACTGGTCCGGACGAATACCGAGTGAGTTCAGCAGTTTCTCATCCGGCTCAGTCGGGGCACGGCATGCCTGGCAATTGCGCCTCACCAGGCGCTGTGCCAGCACCGCCCGCACCGCTGCGGCAACCAGGAACGGCTTAATTCCGATATCAATCAAGCGGCTGATCGCACTCGGCGCATCATTGGTGTGCAGCGTGCTGAAAACCATGTGCCCGGTGAGCGCTGCATTGATCGCAATCTCTGCCGTTTCCTTATCCCGGATTTCCCCCACCATAATAATATTGGGAGCCTGACGCAACATGGAGCGCAAGGCAGCGGCAAAAGTCATTCCCACTTCACGCCGCACCTGCACTTGATTGACGCCGGTGAGTTCGTATTCGACCGGATCTTCGACCGTGATAATTTTGCGGTCGGGATGATTGATGTGATTGAGGGCCGAATACAAGGTGGTGGACTTGCCCGAACCCGTAGGACCGGTCACCAGAAAGACCCCGTCCGGCAGGGCAATGATCCGCTCAAATGTCGCCTGGTCGTCACTGAAGAAACCCAGTTCCGGCAGCCCGAGATTAAGGCCCTCTTTGTCGAGGATACGCATAACGATGCTCTCACCGAAAGCAGTGGGTAGGGTCGAAACACGCAAATCGATCACTTTGGCACCAACCCTGATATTGATCCGCCCGTCCTGCGGAACCCGCTTTTCCGCAATGCTGACATTCGACATCAGTTTGATGCGGGAAACAATCGACGGCTGGAGCCGCTTGGGCGGGTTTTCCACCTCGTGCAGCACACCGTCAATACGGTAACGCACGCGGAAACGCTTCTCCAGCGGTTCCATGTGAATATCGGAAGCCCGCCGCTTGAGCGCCTCTGAAATCACCATGTGGACATACTTGATGATGGGTGCCTCCTCCTCAGTCGCATTTTCTGCGGTGGGAAGGTCAATCTGGGTCGGGCGGGCGTCGGGATCATCCTCTCCGGCAAAAATAGCGTGCACCTTATCGGCCTTGGCCCCTTCGTAGTATTGGTGAATCGCCTTTTCGATATCCACCAGCGGCGCGACCCGGCAGATGACCGAGCGCTGAATGACGTGACTCACGCTGTCAATCGCATCCATGTCGAGCGGATCCGCGATCGCGATCTCAACTTCCGCCGAATCAGCTTCAAGCGGGATCACCTTATAGCGGTTGGCGAGCTCATAAGGCACCACCTCAAGCGCCTCCGCAGAAATACGCACATCGCTTAAGTCCACCACTTCCATGTTGAACTCCTCCGCCAAGACCTCCGCGACCTGCATCGGCGTCAAGGTGTGGTCTTTCACCAAAGCCGTCAGGACCGCGCTGTCTGCGCTGCCATAGTCATCCTCCGCAGATAGTTTGGCACGAGCATTCTCGACTGTAGCAGTATTGACAATACCTTTGTCAATTAAAAGCTGAAGGGCAAATTCGTCGGCAGAAGTCACGGGGTAAAATGTCAGTTAAAGTGAAATGTAGCAGTAAACTAGCGGGCAACACTCATCAAAAATTCGGCGTTTGTATTGGTTTTCTTAATGCGTTGAATGAGCATTTCCATAGCATCGGCGGAAGGTAGGCCTTTC
>Ga0100391_1003186_pt1 | contig 16857 bp, 16 predicted proteins | sample CryGeymeta201515_FD_81541 | JGI IMG/M metagenome (GOLD analysis project Ga0100391, IMG submission 81541) | Groundwater microbial communities from Crystal Geyser aquifers in Utah, USA - Crystal Geyser metaG 2015-15 | ecosystem: Environmental > Aquatic > Deep subsurface > Groundwater | place: USA...
CTTCTCCGTCAAGATCGAGCCGGGCCTGCGTCTCAACCAGATCCGCTTCCGACGCGGCCATGCAATCCTTTCCGACGCGCAACTCCGCGCCCGTCACGGGCAAACACCCTTGGTCGATCACGATCCGCTGATCGATGATGGCCTCGGCTTCTCCGTCGATCTCGCCCCCGAGGGCACCACGCTTGTCGGCTACCGCGCCAAGCCCCATGCCGGCGTCATCGACCTGACCCGGATCGGCACCCACGAGATCGCCGACTTCTGGGAGGACCTGCACAGCACCAACGGACAGATCATCCTCGACCCCGGCGCCTTCTACATCCTCGTCAGCCGCGAAGCGGTCACGATCCCTCCAGACTGCGCCGCAGAGATGGCCCCCTACCTCGCCATGGTGGGCGAATTCCGCGTCCACTACGCGGGCTTTTTCGACCCCGGCTTCGGACACGGCACCCCCGCGCGCGGTGTCCTTGAAGTGCGTTGCCACGAAGCGCCCTTCGTTCTGGAGCACGGGCAAACAGTCGGACGCCTTGTCTACGAAACCATGGCCACACTCCCGTCCCGGCTCTATGGTTCGGACATCGCCTCGAACTACCAGGGTCAGGGTCTGAAATTGTCAAAACACTTCAAGTCCTGACAGGCGAACAGGCGCAGCTTCATCTTCGCTGAAAACGCCGGAGGTGCGGGGGCGGCGCCCAGGTTCGAGGCGCTGTCTCGAAACCGAGGCATAGCGTCCGCTGCTGCGTGGCAATAGCCTGGCGCGTGCCGCGTTCATTCGCAGTCACGCGACCCGCTCCAACCTTTTGATGCCGCACGTCCGAGACGCGCAAAATCGGTTCCCACTCTTGCGCGACGTGCTCTAACCGGCGCAAGCGGCGCCGCCGTTCCGTCATCGTGCATGGCCATCGTCCGCGACACCCGCGCGCTGCGCCGCGCTCAACGCGGCCATGGGCAGCACGTAGGAATGGATCGAAAACACCACCGCCCCCGTGCGCGGCAACCGCATCAAGGCCTGCCGTTCCGATCGCAGATACGATCCCCTGGCGCGATCCTGCCGAGGCGCATCGACGGAACGGGGCTGAAAAAGATCCGGGTCGACATAGACCATCGCATTCTGCCGCCAGATCGGAGCGCCCACCCGCAGATGGTCGAACACTCGCTGCACCCGCCGCGCCATCTCCACATCATAATCTGCAACCGGGTCGTGGATCGCCAGCATCCCGCGTCCGATCTTCTCGGCGAGGGTCCAGGAGGCCGGAAAACACAGCACCGCCGCCGTCAGCATATGCTCGGCCGCGCCTTGCGGCTTTTCCAGCACGCACAGGTCCTGCTGCACCAACCGCGCCAGTGTCCCCAACGGATCATCCGGCACCAGGTCCACCTCGACCCCATCGGGGCGCAGGCACTGGCCCTCTGACCACCGATACCCGTCCCGACCGCGCAGGATCCGCAGGACTTCGCCGTGAAGCTCTGCTACCGCAGCCTCCGCCACCGGCAGCACCGCGATCACATCGTTGCGCCGCTCTGCCACCAATCTGTCGCGCAACGCCATCTGGCCCGAATAGGCCTCGTCCCGCAGCAACCAGCCATCCTTGTCGACCAATGGCTGCAATCCCGGCAGGCGTCGTGTGGCCTCGGCCATCCAGGGTGCGCTCGGAAGCCGCTGGTGCAAGACATGGTCCATTTTCGACACCTCCGACGCCGCGTTCAGGCCGCGCACCGCCCGGCGCAGACTTCATCCTGCCTCAGGCGCAGGAGTATCCCAGTTGAACCAAGCCTTTCGCCGCGATTTTCGCAAGATCGACCCGACGAAAGGCGTCCTTCTGCCGGACGGGACGCTCAACGACAACGACCGGATCGAGATCGGTCCGACGACACTGGCCTATGACGAATGGGCTGCCGCAGGCCTTATCCTGCCCGACTTGCCAGCCATGCGGCAGTATCGTCTGAACCGCCTCGTCGCTTACCTGCACGAGCGGTATTGGGCCGCAATCCTCATGTTCGACCCGCTCAACATCCGCTATGCCACCGACACCACAAGCATGCAGCTCTGGAACACCCACAACCCGTTCCGCGCCTGCCTTTTCTGCACCTGCCTTTTCTGCGCCGACGGGCACATGGTGCTTAGGGAATACAAGAACTCGCCCTTTCTCGCCGACCACACCACCCCTGGTGCGCGAAATCCGCGATGGTGCGTCGATGTTCTGTTTCGCCACCGGCGATCATGGCCACCTATCCCTTCGACGCGGCACTGATGAGGCAATAGGGCCGGGTTTGTCCCGCCTTATGGCTGTTCCCAAGCGATCCACGCCACCAACCCGAAATGATCCGATCGCAGCCGCGCGCGCAAATCCGTCGTGCCCCAGCCATCGGTCAGCACATGGTCGATCGAAAGTCCGACATTGCGCACTTCTCTCGTGGACTCTACCGGTCCGATCCGGCACAGACCGCCCGCCCGTGCGATCCGCCGCACCGAATTACCCCAGGGCACCATGTTGAAATCCCCTGCGATCACCATCCGTCCCGACACGGCCTCCACCGCCGCCAGGATATCCGGCAGCAGCACCGCTTGCCCATGGGGGTATGGCCAGACCTGATGGACCGACGCGACCCAGACCGAACCGCCGGGGGCGTCAACGACCGCATGGGCAAGGCTGCGTTGCCGCGTGCATCCTGCTTGGGACAGCGGCCAGCGCGACGCCACGGCCATCGCGCCCCAGCCCGCGAAGTTGCAGATGTGCTGATGGGGATGATCCGGCAACAGCACCGGCAGCGCCTCGGCGGTTGCCTGCGTCACCTCCTGCAATACGACGACATCGGCCCCGCTCGACTCGATATCTACCCCCAACGCCACCCAATCCACCCGGCCCGCGGCAAGGTTCTTGGAATAGACGATGATGTCCGGATCGGACGGAACGGGCGGTGAATGGAACGGGCTGAAACTGGCCACATGGACAAGGGCCGCCGCTGCCGCCGAAAGTGCCACCGCCCCCGTCGCCCATTGCCGGAACAGCACCGCCACCACGCCTGTGCCGCCCAGGACCACCGCAATGCCCACCCGAAACACTGCCAGCGAATCGCCCAACGGATGCAGCGCGCCAAGGTAGCTACCCGAAAGCACCACCAGCCCCGCAACTGCGCACAGGCGCACCAACCCCCTCGATACCCGCACCAATCCGCCCCGCCACGATCACGTGCCGGGAACTTAGGCGCACGCCCGCGTGAGAACAATGACATGGATATTGCCCGTTACGCCCATCCGACCACATGTTGAGAATAACAAAGGATGCCTTGCCCATGCCCACCGAACGTTTCACCTTTCCCGGCCATGGCGGCCACGATCTTGCCGCCCGTCTCGACCTGCCCGACGGCCCGCACGTCGCGACGGCACTGCTGGCGCATTGCTTCACCTGCGGCAAGGATATCGCCGCCGCCCGCCGGATCGCCACGCGGCTTGCGGCACAGGGCTTCGCGGTTCTGCGCTTCGATTTTACTGGGCTGGGGCATTCGGGGGGCGAGTTCGAAAATACGACCTTCACCTCCAATGTCACCGACCTAGTCGCCGCCGCCGACGCGCTTGCGGCACGCGACATGGCGCCCGCGCTGCTGATCGGCCATTCACTTGGCGGGGCCGCGATCTTGCGCGCGGCGGGCCGTATTCCCTCTGCGAAGGCCGTCGTCACCATCGGCGCGCCGTTCGATCCGGCCCATGTCACCCATAATTTCGGCGATGCGCTGGACCGGATCGCCCGGCATGGCGCGGGAGAAGTCCAGTTGGGCGGCCGCGCCATCCGCATAGGTCAAAGCTTCATCGACGACGTGAAGGCCGAAAAGCTGGCTCCGGACATCGCCAGTCTCGGCAAGGCGCTGCTGGTCCTGCACGCGCCCCGAGACGCCACCGTCGGCATCGACAACGCGACCCGGATCTTCATGGCGGCCAAGCATCCTAAAAGCTTTGTCACCCTTGACGACGCCGACCATCTCGTCAGCCGTCCGCAAGATGCGGATTACGCCGCCGACGTCATCGCGTCATGGCGCGCAAATATCTCGACCTGCGCCACCCCGCCCCCCCCATCGGCGCGCCGGAGGGCGTGACGCGCGTGTCCGAGGTCGATCCGGATGGCTTCCTGCAGGACGTGAACGCCGGTCCCAAACACCACGTCACGGCAGACGAGCCGGAAAGCTACGGTGGCACCGATCGCGGATTTACGCCCTATCAGTTCCTTGCGGCTGGCCTCGGGGCCTGCACCTCGATGACGATCCGCATGTATGCGCGGCGCAAGAAGTGGCCGCTGGCGCATGTTTCGGTCGATGTCACCCATAACCGGGTCCACGCGCAGGATGCGGGGGTGGAGAGCGGGTCGCTCGACCAGTTCACCCGCATCATCAAGTTGACCGGCGACCTCGATCCAGACCAGCGCCAGCGCCTGCTGGAAATCGCGGACAAATGCCCTGTCCATCACTCGCTGGAGGCCGGCGCCACCATCAGGACGGAACTGATCCAAGCGGCAGAAGCGGCGTTGACTTGATCTCTTCCATGCTCAGCAGCGCGGTGACATTGTAGATCCGCACTTCCGAGATAAGAGCTTGATAAAACACGTCATAGGCCCGCGCATTGGTCACGCGCACCTTCAGGATGTAATCGATGTCTCCCGCCAGACGGTGCGCCTCCATCACCTCGGGACGGGCTTGCAAGGTGGCCAGAAACCGCTTTTGCCATTCCGCTTCATGCTCGGACGTGCGGATCAACACGAAGAAGCACGCCTCCAGCCCCAGCGCCTCCGCATCCAGCAGCACGGTTTGCTGCCCGATGATCCCTGCCTCCTTCATCTTGCGAATCCGGCTCCAGACCGGCGTCTTTGACGACCCCACATGCTTGGCGATTTCCTCGAGCGAGCGCGAGGCGTCCTCCTGCAGCGCCACGAGGATTTTCCGGTCGAGCGCGTCGATCTGAACGGACATTGGGGACCTTTCGGTATTGCGGACGGGGGTTCCGATCCCACCAGCATACAGAACATCCGTCCCTTTCAGCAAGCCACCACTGCCAGTTTGCAGGAAATTGTTCTACATTCAGGGGACACTTCGCCAACAAGGTTCCACATGCGCCACTTTCCCATCTTCCTCGACCTGCGCGGCCGCCGCGTCGTGCTCGCCGGTGGCGGTGATGCCGCGCTGGCCAAGTTGCGCCTGCTGTTGAAGACCGAGGCCAACATCACCGTCTTCGCCTCCGACCCCGCCCCCGAGATCGTGGCTTGGGACGCCGCGCGCAAGCTCCGCCTCTTGCGTCGCGCCTTTGGTCCCGGCGATGCCCTGTGCGCGTCGCTCGCCTATGCCGCGTCCGAAGATGAAGCCGAGGATTCGCGCGTTGCAGCACTTGCCCGCGCGGACGGCGCGCTTGTCAATCTCGTTGACAATCTCGAAGCATCCGCCTTCATCACCCCCGCCATCGTGGACCGCGATCCGGTGACCGTCGCCATCGGCACCGAAGGCGCGGCGCCGGTGCTCGCTCGCCGGATCAAGGCCGACCTGGAGGCAGCCCTGCCGCCGTCGCTAGGGCTGCTGGCCCGGATCGGCCAGCGCTTCCGCCGCGCCGCCGAGGCCCTGCCCATGGGCCGCAAGCGGCGCGATTTCTGGGCCGCGTATTACTTTGACAAGGGCCCGCAAGCGCTTGCCAAAGAGGGAGAAAATGGCCTTGAGCAGACGCTGGCCGATCTGCTGGCCGATCTGCTAGCCGATCACCTGTCCGCTGCGCCGGCTCGGGGTCGCGTGGATCTTGTCGGCGCCGGCCCGGGCGATCCGGAACTGCTGACACTGAAGGCGCGCAAGCTGCTCGACCGCGCCGACGTCGTGATCCACGACCGGCTCGTCAGCTCCGAAATTCTCGAACTGGCCCGCCGCGAGGCGCTGCTGATCGACGTCGGCAAGAAGGGCTTCGGCCCCTCTGCCAAGCAGGCCGACATATGTGCCCTGATGGTGGAACATGCGGCCAACGGCGCCCACGTGGTGCGCCTGAAATCCGGCGATCCGGGCGTCTATGGCCGTCTGGATGAAGAGATCGACGCGCTGGACGCCGCGAAGATCGACTGGGCCATCACCCCCGGCATCACCGCCGCCAACGCCGCCGCCGCGCAATTGGGCCAAAGCCTGACGAAGCGGGATCGGAACTCCGCCCTGCGCTTTCTCACCGGCCACGATGTGCACGGCTTCGCCGAACATGACTGGCGCAGCCTTGCCAGGCCGGGTGCCGTCGCCGCCATCTACATGGGTGCGAAGGGCGCGCGGTTCCTGCAAGGCCGCCTGCTCATGCATGGCGCCGCGCAGGACACCCCCGTGACCGCCGTCGAAAACGCCTCGCGACCGGACGCGCGGGTCATCGCCAGCACCCTTTCGCGCCTGCCCGCAGACATCGACGCGGCCAACCCAGACGGCCCCGTCATCCTGATGCTCGGACTCGCCTCAAGGGCAACGCAATCCGCCCTGTCCACCCTTCCGTCCCTGACCAAGGAATTCGCCTGATGCCCCGTCCATTCACGCCCAAGGTCGTCACCGCCAATGCGCTGCTGGAGGGAGACGTCGTTTACCTGACACGCTTTGGCGACTGGACCCGCAACCATGCGGATGCCGATCTGTTGGAAGATCAGGCCACCGCCGATCTGCGCCTGCTGGAAGCCCAGGCGCTGGCCCACGAAGTTGTCGGGCCCTATCTGGCCGATGCCAGGCGCGGCCCCAAGGGCCCCGAACCCATCCATTTCCGCGAGGCGTTCCGCACCCGCGGACCGTCGAACTACGCGCATGGCAAGCAAGCGACCCTTCAGGCCGACGGCAAGCAGGAGGCGCAGTGATGTATGCCTATTCCCGGTTCGACCGCGATTTCCTTGCCGAGCGCAACACACAGTTCCGCGCCCAGGTCGAACGCCGCATCGGCGGTTCCCTGACCGAGGATGAATTCAAGCCCCTGCGCCTGATGAACGGCCTCTACCTGCAACTCCACGCCTACATGCTGCGCGTGGCGATCCCCTATGGAACGCTCAATTCCGCGCAGATGCGGCAACTGGCGATGATCGCGGACCGCTGGGACAAGGGCTATGGCCATTTCACCACGCGCCAGAACATCCAGTACAACTGGCCCGCGCTCCGCGATGTGCCCGACATGCTCGATGCGTTGGCCGAGGTCGGAATGCATGCCATCCAGACGTCGGGCAACACCATCCGCAACGTGACGGCGGATCACTTCGCGGGGGCGGCGCAGGAGGAGGTCGCCGACCCTCGCCCGGTGGCGGAACTGATCCGGCAATGGTCCACCGACCATCCCGAATTCCAGTTCCTGCCCCGGAAATTCAAGGTCGCCGTGACGGGCAGCGCACAGGACCGCGCGGTCACGGCGGCCCACGACATCGGCCTGCGGCTGGTCAAGCGCCATGGCGAAATCGGCGCGACGGTCCTGGTCGGTGGCGGCCTCGGTCGCACACCCATGATCGGCAAGGTCCTCGCCGAATTCGTCGCCCTGCCCGACCTGCTGCCCTATCTTGAAGCCGTGGTGGCCGTCTACAACCTGCTGGGACGGCGTGACAACAAGTACAAGGCTCGTATCAAGATCACCGTTCACGAGACCGGAATCGACGAGATCCGGCGGCTGGTCGAAGCCGAATTCGGCCCAAGGAAGGCCGCGTTTCAGGGTGCCGACATGGAGCTGCTGGACAGGATCATCGCCGATTTCCATGCGCCGGACTTCGTGGGCGGTGCCGGTGACTTCGATGCGCTCCATGCCGCCGACCCGATCTTCCGCAGCTTCGTGGACACAAACGCGGCGGCCCACAAGCACCCGGATTACACGATCCTGACCGTGTCCCTGAAGGCCCACGGGGCCACGCCCGGCGACGCGACCAGCGACCAGATGCGCCTTCTGGCTGACCTGGCCGAGACCTATGGCCATGATGAGTTGCGCATCTCGCACGAACAGAACGTGATCCTGCCGCACCTGCCCAAACGCCACCTGCGCGCCGTCTTCGATGCGCTCGGTGCCGCCGGGCTTGCGACAGCCAATGTCGGCCTCGCCTCCGATATCATCGCCTGCCCCGGCATGGATTACTGCGCGTTGGCAACCGCGCGCTCGATCCCCGTCGCGCAAGAAATCGCGTTGCGCTTCGACGCGTTGAAGCTGGAGCATGAAGTCGGTCCGCTGAAGATCAAGATCTCCGGGTGCATCAACGCCTGCGGGCATCACCATGTGGGCCATATCGGGATCCTTGGGCTGGATCGCGCGGGGGTGGAGAATTACCAGATCACGCTTGGCGGCGATGGCGGCCCGGATGCCGTGATCGGCGACCGCGCCGGGCCGGGTTTTGCCTATGACGAGGTGGTGGATGCCATCGAGCGCCTGGTTCGCGCCTATCTCGCCATTCGCGACAGCGCCGATGAGACCTTCCTCGACACCTATCGCCGGGTGGGTGCGGCGCCGTTCAAGGCTGCGCTCTACCCGGAAGCCGAGGTCGACAGATCCGCATCCCGTGAGGACAGGGCAGATGCGGCCTGAAGTCATCCCTTTCCCGCCGGTGGAGGCGCGGGTGGCAGCCCTGAACGCACGCTACCGGCACCATTCCGCGATCTCGGTTCTGCAACATGCGCTGACCGACAGCGATACCGGCGCGGTCGCCATGGTCTCGTCCTTCGGGGCGGAGGCGGTGGTTCTGCTGCACATGGTTTCGGTGCTGGACCGGAGCACGCCGGTCCTGTTCATCGACACCGAGATGCTGTTTCCCGAAACACTCGCCTACCAGCGCGAGCTTGCCAGCCACCTGGGCCTGCGGGACATGCGCGTGATCCGCGCCTCGCGCACAGCGATGGCGGCCCATGACCCCGATGGACTGCTGCACAAGACCGATCCGGACGCCTGCTGCACCCTGCGGAAGTCCGCACCCCTGAACGCCGCACTTGCCCCTTTCGATGCCTGGATCACGGGCCGAAAACGGTATCAGGCCGGCAGCCGGTCCGAGCTTCAGTTCTTCGAGGCCGAAGGCACTGCGCGGATCAAGGTCAACCCGCTGGCCCATTGGCGCGCGGGCGATGTGCAAGACTACATGGTGGAAAATCGCCTGCCCAGGCATCCTCTGGTCGCGCGCGGCTATCCTTCGATCGGCTGCGCGCCCTGCACGTCGCCGGTGGCCGAGGGCGAAGATCCCCGCGCCGGGCGTTGGCGCGGTCAGGAAAAGGAAGAATGCGGCATCCATTTCGTCGACGGCAAAATGGTGCGCGCGCCCCTGCGGCAAGCGTCGTGACCGGCGGAACGCCGCGCTTACTGAGTATTTTTGGAAAGATGAAGCCATGACGAAGTCCACAGCAATCATAGTCCGCGATGACGGATTCTCCGCGGAGGATTGGACCGGGCGGCTGGTGCCGCTGCCAGGCGGCGTGGCCGCGAACGCGGACGGCGTCGATGTGGCCTCGGGCGACGATGTGGCCGCGCTGGCCGCGCATCTGAACCGTTTGCGGATGATCCGGATCGATTTCCCCAGCTTCGCGGACGGGCGCGGCTTCACGCTGGCGCGTCGGCTGCGGCAGATGGGCTATACCGGCAGGCTCCGCGCGCGCGGACATGTGCTGGCGGATCAATATGCGATGGCCCGGCGCGCCGGTTTCGACGAGGTCGAGATCAGCGGCGCATTGGCCGCCCGTCAGCCCGAAGCGCAATGGCTTGCCCGCTCGGTTTGGCGCGCCCACGACTATCAGGCGCGCCTGCGCCGGGCTGTCTAGGCGACCCTTTCCCTGATACATGTCAAAGACTACCTTGAAAGGGCGGGTGTAGATGGCACCCGGAAACAGATGACCGAGAACAGACCCGTGAATGACGCCTCCGCCACGCCCGTGAAAGCGGTCCTCACCCTGCCCGACGCCCAGACCGTGACCGAGGTGCAGCACTATACCGACCGCCTGTTCCGGTTCCGCTGTACGCGGCCCGCCTCCCTTCGGTTCCGGTCGGGCGAATTCGTGATGATCGGCCTGATGGGCGACCCGGACCCGGTGACGGGCAAGCAGAAACCCCTGCTGCGCGCCTATTCCATCGCCTCGCCATCCTGGGATGATGAATTGGAGTTCTACTCCATCAAGGTGCCGGACGGCCCCCTGACCTCCCGTCTCCAGCATATCCAGGTCGGAGACCAGATCATCCTGCGCCCCAAGCCCGTGGGCACGCTGGTGCATGATGCGCTTCTGCCCGGCAAGCGGCTGTGGCTGTTCGCGACCGGCACCGGCTTCGCCCCCTTCGCCTCGCTCCTGCGCGAGCCGCAGACCTACGAGGATTACGACGAGGTCATCGTGACCCATACCTGCCGCGAGGTGGGAGAACTGACCTATGGCGCCGAGTTGATCGAGAACCTGCGCCACGACGACCTGCTGGCCGAACTGATGGGAGAGGGCTTCCACGAGAAGCTGCGCTACTACCCCACCACAACGCGAGAACAGAGCCCGAAGATGGGCCGAATCACCGACCTGATGCGGTCGGGCGCGTGTTTCGCCGATCTGGGCGTGCCCGTGCTGAACCCCGAAACAGACCGTGCCATGGTCTGCGGCAACCTCGCCTTCAACCTCGAGATCAAGGACATGCTGGAAGGCTACGGGCTTGAGGAAGGTGCGAATTCCAAGCCCGCGCACTATGTGGTCGAAAAGGCCTTCCTGGATTAACATCGCCCCACAAGGCATTGGTGCAAAAGAAAAGCCCCGCTGATCCAGCGGGGCTTTTTGCTTTTCGTTTCGGTCCGGCTTACTCGATGCCAAGCGCCGCGCGCGCCTGCGTCAGCGCGGCCCCCAGAAGCTCCGGGTTGTCGCGGGCAGCGTTCAGGGCGCTGGTCAGTGCAAGGCGAACCGGGGTCGAAATTTCGGCGGCTTCCACGGCGGCGATGGCCTGATCATAGTCGAAACCTTCCTCGGTGAACAACGTCGCGAGATCGGTCTCGGTCGCGGCTTCGGCGTCCGCATCGGCGGTTCCGGTCACGGCCTCGACCGCTGCATCGACAGCTTCTTCCACGGCCGCCGCCGCGTCTGCGGCACCTTCTTCGGCGGCTTCGACGGCTTCGACTGCGGCTTCTTCGGCTGCGGCGGCAGCGGCGGCGGCCTCCTCTTCAGCGGCAGCGGCGAGGGCTGCGGCCTCTTCCTCGGCAGCGGCTGCAAGCGCCGCAGCTTCCGCTGCCGCAGCGGCGGCAGCTTCCTCGGCGGCAGCAGCGGCGGCGGCGGCGGCAGCCGCCGCTTCCGCGGCAGCTTCGGCGGCGGCGGCCTCGGCTTGCTCGGCCATCTCGGCAGCCCGCTGGTTCTGGACCAGATAGTACCCGCCCACGCCAAGCGCGGCGAGAATGACGACGATGATTAGTGCTCGGCTCATGGTGGTTCCCCCAGTGGGTCAGATCAATTTCCCTAGGCGGCGTTTACCTTGCACAACAGCCCCGCGCAATGCCACAGATGTGAACTCAATCCACTTGCCCGGCGGATTTCGCCGTTATCCGCCTTGAAGCGCGGGGCCGGGAGGGATAGCTTTGCGCATCGAAATGCTCAGGCTACAGAAGGACAATCGCCATAGCCCGCAGACCACATAACGCGCCGCCGCAACGAGAAACCGGCCCACGCGTAAACGAGCGTATCCGTTGCGACAAGGTGCGCCTCATCGGCGCGGAGGGTGAAAACCTCGGTGTCGTCACACCGGAACGCGCCTTGGACCTCGCCATAGAGGCCGAGCTTGACCTGGTCGAAATCTCGCCCAATGCCGAGCCGCCCGTGTGCAAGATCATGGATTTCGGCAAATTCAAATACGAGACCCAGAAGCGCGAAGCCGAAGCTCGCAAGAAGCAGAAGACCATCGAGATCAAGGAAATCAAGATGCGCCCGGGCACGGATGATCACGATTTCGACCGCAAGGTCACCGATGCTCTGAAGTTTCTGGAAGGTGGCGACAAGGTGAAGGTCACCTTGCGCTTCCGTGGCCGTGAAATGGCGCACCAGAACCTTGGCCGCGAACTGCTTGAGAAGGTGGTGGAACGGATCGAAGGCGCCGGCAAGATCGAGTCCATGCCGAAGATGGAAGGTCGCCAGATGGTCATGATGATCAACCCGGTGAAACAGTAGCGCCGCTTTCGCGCGGCAGGGCAGCTGTCTGCCTTGCCCCATCACCGATTGCTGGAAGGCGCGCTCCACCGGGCGCGTCTTTTCCGTTTCCCGAGCACCAACCGCGACCGCGTGCAGCCAGGCAAACGCCCCGGGCCGGTGCGGTTTCCCGGGCGACACTCCGAAAAAGACTCCGCCCGATGGTCGCTTTCCGCATTGTCCTTGCCGCCCCGCTCTTCCCGGCAAGCGCCACCCATGCCATCGACATGGAGTTGTCCGGCGCCGCGTCTCCATGGGGGTGATCGGAACGTCAGGCCATCAAGACCTGCCAGGTGCGCCGCGTCTGTCGGTGGATCCGCGCCTCGAGTCCAGCTTCGAAACCGGTAACGGGCTGACCATCCCCGTTAGCGTCCGCCTCACGACCGGGGGGGCACGCAGGACGGCTGGACGATCAAGATCTCCGACCGATAGCTCCCGGCCCGAACACGCGAACCGCCGGGACTTTCGACCCGGCGGCAAGGTCTCCACTGAATGCGCCTTCAGGCTGCGGCGGCCACCGCACGCCCGGTCAGAACCTTCACCAGATGCGCCCGATACTCGGCCGATCCATGCAGGTCCGCGATCATGTCGCCGCCGGGAACCGCCAACCCGTCCACCGCGGCCTTGGAAAAATCGGCCGACAGCGCCGCCTCCGCCTCCGCCCACCGGAACACGCCATCCGACGCCGCACCCGTCACCGCGACGCGCACGCCGTCCGCGAATTTCGCCACGAACACACCCACCAGCGCAAAACGCGAAGCCGGTTGCACGAACTTCTGGTAATTCGACGCCTGGGGCACCGGGAAACGCACTTCGGTGATGATCTCGCCATCCTCCAGCGCCGTCGTGAACATGCCCTGGAAGTAATCATCCGCCGCGATGTCGCGCGCGTTGGTCTTGATCGTGGCCCCCGATCCCAGGGCCGCCGCCGGGTAGCAGGCGGAGGGGTCGTTGTTCGCAAGCGATCCACCGATCGTGCCGCGATTGCGCACGGCCGGATCGCCGATCCGGTTCGCCAGGGCCGACAAGCCCGGATAGCTCTTCGCCGTTTCCCGCGCCACCTCCGCATGGGTGGTCGCGGCCCCGATGCAGACCGCGCCCGCATCGTTGATGCACACGCCCTTCATCTCGGGGATGCCAGTCAGGCTGACCAGCACTTCGGCCTGCGCCAGCCGCTGTTTCATGGTGGGGAGCAACGTCTGCCCCCCACCCAGCGCCTGGGCCTCCTCCTGCCCTAGCGCCGCTACCGCGTCCGCGATCGTCGCGGGCTTGGCGAACTCGAAATCATACATCTCGTCTCCTCCTGAACGGGACTGGCCTTGTGCGGCGCGTGCCCCTTCATCTTGGCAAAAAAACTCAACACCGACGCCCGCCGCCGCGCGCGCCGGACCGGATCTATCCCTGCATCGCCGCCCAGACCCGCGATGGGCTGACCGGCATGTCGATATGGGTCACATGGGTCATGCCGTCCCGCTGCAGCGCGTCGATCACCGCGTTCACCACGGCAGGCGGCGAGCCGATGGCCCCCGCCTCGCCGCAGCCCTTCACACCCAACGGGTTATGGGTGCAGGGCGTGGCGCAGGAATGATCGACCACATACATCGGCAGATCATCGGCGCGCGGCATGGCGTATTCCATGTAGGATCCGGTCAGAAGCTGGCCATTGGCATCATAGCTGGTGTTCTCGATCATCGCCTGACCGATGCCTTGCGCCACGCCGCCATGGACCTGGCCTTCGACGACCATGGGGTTCATCACGTTGCCGAAATCGTCGGCACAGGTGAAGGACAGGATGTCGACCTTGCCGGTGTCGGGGTCCACCTCGACCTCGCACAGATAGGCGCCGGCCGGATAGGTGAAATTGTTGGGGTCGTAGAAGGCGGTTTCCTCCAGCCCCGGCTCCAGCGTCTCCAAAGGGTAGTTGTGCGGCACGTAGGCCGAGAAGGCGATCTCGCCGAAGGACTTCGCCTTGTCGGTGCCCGCAACGCTGAACGAGCCGTTCTCGAAAGTGATATCGCCCTCCGCCGCTTCCAGCATGTGGGCCGCGATCTTCTTGCCCTTGTCGATGATCTTGTCGAGCGCCCGGTCCATGGCCGAGCCACACACGGCCAGCGACCGCGACCCGTAGGATCCCATCCCGAACGGGATCTTCGACGTGTCGCCATGGACGATATCGACCGACCCCTCCGGAATGCCCAGCTTGTCGGCCACGATCTGCGCAAAGACCGTCTCGTGGCTTTGGCCATGGCTATGGGCGCCGACCATCACGGAAATCGTGCCCGTGGCGCTGACCCGCACCGTGGCGGCGTCGTAGAGCCCCACGCGCGATCCCAACTGCCCCACCAGGTGCGACGGTGCGATGCCGCACGCCTCGATCCATGTGGACAACCCGATCCCGCGCAGCTTGCCGTTCGCCGCCGACGCGGCGCGGCGCGCCTCGAACCCGTCGTAATCCGCCAACTCCAACGCCTTGTCCAGCGTCGCCTGGTAATTGCCGGTGTCATAGACCAACGCCACCGGCGTGGTGTAGGGAAACTGGTCGGGCGTCAGCAGGTTCTTGCGCCGCACGGCCACCGGGTCGAGCCCCAACTCCCGCGCCATCTTGTCGATCGCGCGCTCCAGCGAATAGGTCGCCTCGGGCCGACCCGCGCCGCGATAGGCGTCGACGGGGGCCGTGTTGGTGAACACCGCCTTCAGGTTCACATAGACATGCGGCACCTTGTAGGGGCCCGCCATCAGCGTGCCGTGCAGGAAGGTCGGCGTCGCGGTCGAGAAGTTCGACAGATACGCGCCGACATTGGCCAGCGTGCTGGTGCGGATCGCCAGGATCTCGCCCTCCAGCGTCGATCCAACCTCGATCGTCGTGACGTGGTCGCGCCCATGGGCATCGGACAGGAACGATTCCGACCGCTCCGCCGTCCAGCGCACCGGGCGCCGCAGCTTCTTGGCCGCCGCCAGCACCAGCGCCTCTTCCCCGTAATGGTAGATCTTCGACCCGAAACCTCCGCCCACATCGGGCGCCACGACCGTCAGCTTGTGCTCGGGGATGCCCATCACGAAGGCGCAGACCAGCAGCTTGGTCAGGTGCGGGTTCTGGCTGGTGGTGGTCAGCTTGTATTCGTCGTTGGCCGCCATGTATTCGCCGATGGACGCGCGCGGCTCCATCGCGTTGGGCACCAGCCGGTTGTTGACCAGTTCCAGCGTGGTGACATGGGGCGCGGCCTTCAGCGCCGCATCCACCGCAGCCCGGTTGTCCTCGATCCAGCCCCAGTCGAAACACTGGTTGGTGCCGATCTCGTCATGGACAAGGTTGCCGCTGTCCGCCAGCGCCTGCGCCATGTCCACGATGGCCGGCAATTCCTCGATATCGGCGGTGATCGCCTCGGCGGCATCCCTCGCCTGCGCGTAGGTTTCGGCGACCACGGCGGCATAGGCATCGCCCACATGGCGCACCTTGCCATGGGCCAGCACCGGGCGCTTGGGCTCCTTCATCGGCTCCCCGTCGCGCGAGTTGATCAGCCAGCCTGCCGGATTGCCGCCCACCTCGGCGAAATCCGCGCCGGTGAACACCGCCAGCACGCCGGGCATCGCCAGTGCGGGCCCGGTGTCGATCGACACGATCCGCCCATTGGCCACCGTCGAGCGGACCATCACCGCATGCGCCTGCCCCTGCTTGGACAGGTCGTCGGTATATTGCCCGGTCCCACTCAGGAACCGCACATCCTCGCGCCGCTTCACGCTGGCGCCGATACCACTATCCTTCGGCATGGTCTGGTCTCCCTTTCACTGAAACCCGCCGCTCACCACGATAGGGAGCGGTCCGGGTTCCGGGGCCTCCCGCCCCTTCATCTTTCCGAAAATACTCATCTTCCCTGCCCGCCTTCCCCACGCGCGCACGGTCGAAATCACTCCGCCGCCACCGCAGCTACATCCTGCCCGGACGCCGCCATGATCGCCTTCACGATGTTGTGATAGCCGGTGCAGCGGCAGATATTGCCCTCCAGGTAGTCGCGCACCTCGTGCTCGGAAGGCTTGGGGTTGTCCTTCAGCAGCGCCGCCGCCGACATCACCATGCCCGGCGTGCAGAAGCCGCATTGCAGCCCGTGATGATCCTGAAACGCCTGCTGGATCACCGAAAGCGAGCCATCCGCGTTCGCCATCCCCTCGATCGTGCGCACCTCCGCGCCCTCCAGATCGACGGCCAGCGCGGTGCAGCTTTTCACCGCGTCACCATTCACATGCACCACGCAGGCGCCGCACTGGCTGGTGTCGCAGCCGATATGCGTGCCGGTCAGCCGCAGGCCCTCCCGCAGGAATTCACTGAGCAATGTGCGCCCTTCGACGCGGCCCGTAACGGACTTGCCATTCACGGTCATCGTGACTTCGGTCATGAAGCCCTCCCTTGTTGATTGCACCTATCCAAGCACGGATCGGGCGGGGAGAAAACAGGATTTTTCGGCGATTTGTCAGGCAGTTGCGCGGCTTTCGATCTATGCAGTTGCAGCATTTTCCGGGATCGGATTTGCAGGTGCAGCATCGGAGCCCCGCACCGGCCTTCACACGGCATTTGGCCGCTTGTTTCTGACCTTCGCGCGGCCTTGGCCGCCCGTCTCCAATCTTCGCGCGGCCTTGGCCGCCCGTCTCTAATCTTCGCGCGGCCTTGGCCGCCCGTCTCTAATCTTCGCGCGGCCTTGGCCGCCCGTCTCTAATCTTCGCGCGGCCTTGGCCGCCCGTCTC
>Ga0100391_1003188_pt1 | contig 16852 bp, 8 predicted proteins | sample CryGeymeta201515_FD_81541 | JGI IMG/M metagenome (GOLD analysis project Ga0100391, IMG submission 81541) | Groundwater microbial communities from Crystal Geyser aquifers in Utah, USA - Crystal Geyser metaG 2015-15 | ecosystem: Environmental > Aquatic > Deep subsurface > Groundwater | place: USA...
GGAACAGAATCCAGTGGTAGAGCAAAATAGGCTGGGTGCTGGTACCTGTGCTGTTAGCCAAACAGCAGGGCAGAGTGCAGTTTAAATCCTTACTCAGGGAGCCCCCCCCGCACCAAGGGGGGTATCAGCTCAGCTTCAATATGTTCCTTCTCGTCTCGGGTTTCGCTCCAGGGACAGTAGAGCCACTGCTTATTTTTTACCAAGTGCCAGTTGTAGTGATTATTTGGAGTTTTCTTCCAATAAGGCAGGAAACACACTGCACATTTAAGATAGCCGTCGTCCACTTTTGCTGTCTTTGAAGGGGGCGGGGGTTTCATTGGATGATGTTCTCGTATCCCAATGACCGCCTTCTTTCTGCGTGCCTCTAATCCCAAACTGTATTCATTCGTAAATTGTTTTTGCTCTTCCCTTCCAACTGTTACTCTCTGCGGCTTTGGGGCCTTCGAGCATCCCCCCCCACGCAGGTGCTTTCCACGTCCCGTTCCGAATGGGCACCCGCATGTGCTACAAAAGTATTGCTTGGGAGGCTGTGGGCGCAAATTATCACATTCTGGCAGGTCCGTCCATGTAATAGCACTTGGAGCCCGCAGCTCCAACGTCGACCTGTGTTCGATGCGAGCTGAAGTTTGCCCTAGTGTCTCTTCATTGTTCAGTATTTTTTCGAGATCCTGTGAGATTGCAATCGAAGTGTCCGAGGTCTTCCCATCTTTCATTGGCTTGTTTCTCTCTTTAATCATGTCTTTGATCCACTCCTCGGCAACGCTAAAATGGACAACCAGCAACGGCTCGTCGCTGGCTCTCTTCGTCCTGTTATGCGTTTCCATGCGGGCGGCGTACTTATGCATCATTTTTAACATAATATCACGGTCAAGAATTGTTCTCGTGGCTGAGAATTCAGTGAATATTTCTCTCCACACCCGTAGCATAGTTTCGTTGAAAACAACTGGAACGTGAGTTGCATTACAGGCGATGTTCTTTCTGTGGTAGACGTTCTTCTTCGGAGATACACCTTTTCGCTTCGTCGACTCAGAAATTGTGTCCGCCCAAGTAGCGTTTGGATTTGTCGCTGCAAGGATATCACGTGCTCCTGCCGCAGTAGCCTCAAGGTCATTACAGTCCACCGCAGTTCGAAGTGACTCCATGTGGTGGGATAGAGACGTCCGAACATCGTAAGGGGATACCCCGGTGACAGGCCCAAAATTGGTGTCAATATCGTTGTCAAAAAGAATGCCAGAATCTCCATTAAGAGTCACATCTTCAATTGCACTGGTGGTGCCACCAGCTTGCTCCTCAATTTGCTCACCAGCTAGCTCAGACATTTTTTGATCGCTGAACTTGTTCAAGTCAAAACCATAAATTTCACAGTTCTTATTACCAAGCACTCTCTGGCAGTAGTCGTGTCCAAAATAAAGAGGTGACAATTCGCCTTCGGGTATTATCTTTCCTTCTCCAAACTCAGCCTGAGCTAGCAAGCCTGGAATCATGCCATCTGGATCAAGCTGCCTCTGCTTGTTCCGATTGTAGTGAGTTACTTTCCAGAGCATTTTGGCATCAAAGTTCAATGCCCTAATGTTCATGTACTGCGCAAAGTGTCGGGCTGCAACAGAATGGAACGTCTCGCAACGCGATGTGCCGAAGAGAGAGCGGTAAGTCATGAGAAAAGTGTTTGTGTTCCTGTAGTTCCGGAGCCCGGTCTCAACGTGCGGCAGAGCACCTTCAGGGTCGAGGCAGCCATTTAAACAGTGAATCGTTTGGTGGATGAAGGCTTCCCGAACTTTCTTTGTTATGAGTGGGTAGGCAGCATGAGCCCTGTTTTTGATGTTGCAACAGTCAACGCCGCCCCGTTCCATTCGTAAAAGTGCGTCTTGGTCCTTCTTCAAGTTTGCCTCCATGACCAGTAGAAGCCTTTTAGCAACTAGGTGCCCTGGTCCTGGAGTTCTCCTTCCGTAAACGCTCGAGTCTTTCCTCTTCTCTTTGTCGCTCAGTTGGAGGCCGTGCAATTTTCGAGCTTCTTCAAGCCTGCGCTCGCACTCTGGGTCCAGAAAATAAATGGCTGCTGACACTTCCTGGCAAAACTTGATGTACCGGGGGTGCTCAGCATTGCACTCCCGGGTCAGACGAAAAATAACATGCAACCCGTCAAGCTTCTTCTTCAGAATCGTCTTCCACAAGCGGTAGCCTGAGCTGCCTGCAACAGGAGGCTCCACTGTCTCCTCCGATTTCCTGAGCAAGCCGTTGCAGCACCCGCAGTCAACGTATAGAATTGACGGAGGTTTGGACCCATTCTTGAAGCGACGACATACCTCGTCCAAGGCATCGTGCGTCCACTCTTCAGCAGTACTAGGAACAACGCAGTAATTTAGAACCAGCCCAAGGTCTCCCGTGATGACAAAAGATTGGGTTCCACCATTTTCAATACTGCCTTTCTGTTTCACGCGCTTAACAACCTGCCGCTGATGGTCGCAGGCCAGAGTGTGCTGTGATCGAATAGTTTGAAGCTCTCGGCATAAATCAGCATGGTGCATTTGAAAATCGGCGAGGAAAGCTCTCTGTAGTTGGTAATCCTTCATAAGCCACCCACGTTCGAGATCCTGAAACGGTTCAAAGCAGTCATACCTTACAATTTCATTGTTCTCCATTCCAAATGCATCGGGCTTCACTATCACGGAAGTTTTCCGATTATATGCATTCCTCAAGGAAGCATGCGTTGCCCAAACCTTCATATTCTGTTGTTCCACAATTCTTGATGCTGGCGTTCCCAGTCTCATTGGGATCACAGCATCAATGTCAACACCGTATTCCCTTCCTGTTTGAATAAATGGCATTTTCTGTCGGTCTGCCAAAGGTAGAGTCACAACATACTTGCTGTCCATTGATTTGATGATTCTGCCACAGCCCTTCTCGTTGCATTTGATGTCAGCACCAATACAATACATTGGGAATCCAGTCATCATATATACAGGCTTCATCCAAGTGTTCTTGTCCTTGATGTAGATGTTCCGAGATTTACAGTAGGGACAGTGACCTGTAACAGGAGCAAATACGAGCAGATCCAAGTAACCTTCTCTCTGAAACAATCTGATTCCTGTACTCCTGTAAAAGTCAACGCCCCATTTTTCTTCAATACAATAAACAGGTTTTCTTGGTAATCTGGAACCTTGGGTCCACTTCTTATACCCAGGTCTACGTACGTCGTTTGCAGCCACATTTATTGGCGGGGACAATAGCTTTGGCACCGTGGGCAACTCCGTCATCGTCTCAAGCTGCTTCGGCTTCTTCTCTTTCTTAGCGTATGGATTTATTATTGAAACAAACTTCCTCTTCTTGTTATTTAGTTTCAATTCCTCGTCTAAAGTACCACCTGTTGTTTTGTCGATGAAGCCCACAGTTGGCATGTTGGGAAGTCTTTCGTTTGGCGTCGTTGTCGTTGCTGGCACTTTCCAACTCTTGTACATGGTTGTGCTCTGGTTTGGTAGTCTTTTGTTGACAATTTTTATGTCATTCAAGTTCCTGGTTTGGTTGATGACTGTAGCTTGGTTCAAGTTGGTAGCATTCGTCGCCGGTTGATTGGGAAAAATCGAGTTGGCCGGAGTTTCGTTCAAAGACGACGCTGGAGTAGTTGCCTTTTGCGGCTGATGTGCCAATTTTTGCAAGTATGGATTAGTCCCCCAGACAGCGGTGGAGTTCGCTATGCTCGTCGGGATTCGGTGCGTACGCTGACTATTCGCAGGACGACTTGCATCGGCTTCGGCCGTGTTGCCTTTACTCGTCGAAGCGATTGCCGTAGTGGGATCATTACCTAGATGCTTCTTTGACGGAGCCTTCGCTACATACATCTTTGCTGGAGTCTTACTTGCATTATTCTTGGCAGAGGATCTCACAAGTTGCAAGGAAGCTCCAGTTACACCACGCGACGGGGGCTTAATTGGACTCCTTGTTGCTGATATCAATGAAGCTCCAGGTAAAATCTGCAAAGATGGCTTTATCTTCATTGGCGTCTTTGGAACTACTGTCGGTAAAGCTCTCGGGACAATACGTGAGGGTTTCTTCTTGATCGAACTCCTCGACCACGCTTCTGGCGACAATGAAGATCCAGGTACAATCTGCGATGATGACTTCTTCTTTGTCGACGATTTTCCATTTCGATGGAAACCGCACCTGCAATCTTTACTATTCACCGCATTCTTCGACAAATAAAATGACAGTTTTTTTTGTCCACCATGCCTGGGACAGTCTAGAATCGTTTTGTACGTACGATGTGCGCTCGTACCAACACCAGGAGCCCTTCCTTGGCCGAGACGGGGCTCGCCTTTGCGGGCGAATTCAGCAAGAATACGCTGCCAATCGGAGTCTGTATTTCCTGTCTTCGGCATGTTTTTGCAACTTATTGTGGTTTTCGCGAAATCTGACCTACAACCGCTAAAAAAAATGACGGGGCTTGAAAAAAGTTCAGCGTAATTTTTAAATTTAATTTACAAAATTTATATATCAAAAGTTTCCAGGAATGAGTATCTGATATCTGCGAAACCCGGTTAGGTAAGGCAAATGAGAACGCTTCTCGTCTCGGTTCAGCGCATCAGAAAGCTTGCCACTCACGTCGTCACATCTGTAAAATCCATGCTTCCCCCGAGTATAGCTCAGTTGGTAGAGCGCTCGACTTTTAATCGTGTGGTCGAGGGTTCGATCCCCTCATCGGGTGAATTTCTTTTTGCACCATTCTTTTTCCGCAGTCTACTCCTATTATTAGAGGAAGTAGCCTCTGGGACTGGTGATATTTTTTGCCCTGCACCCTCTTCCTTTAGTCTGCCAAATGAAAGGGTAGTACTCTAGTAGTGTCTACTATTAGCTACTAGTAGTAGCCTACTAGCAAAGGAGCCTACTACTAGCTAGTAGAGTACCATCATTGGTGTAGACAAGCAAATACCATCGATATCAAGGTTTTCTGTTTTTAAAGATTATTTGCTATCTTGTTGTGGCAACAGAGAATAAACTAGCCTTTTCAACACCACAGGCACCTTCAGAATCTTTTCGCAATGTAGAGCACGCAGCTGACTTAAAAAATATCTCCTTAAAGAAATCTCGACAGCAGCTGATTCATCTTTTCTTCCGGTCCTGGTGTGGCAAAAAAGTTGTGCTTTCCAGGAACAACACCAGGCTCGTGGATCTTGCTGGCCAAGCGTGTTCCCATATCAATGGCACGCTTGGCATCCAATTCCCCAGCAAAATAGGCTCCTCCGATAGGATACACCTTGGCAGCCAAAGCTGCGTTCTCTTTGGCACTCAGCTCTAAATCTTTGTGTTCCACTTGCCCGGCACAGATCACTACATTATCTACTTCCAAGACGCGCTTCTTACCATCTTGGGAAATGTGGAGGTGCCCATTCTCGTCCACGCGCTCGTATTTGACATTGTCAATCATCTCCACGTTTCCCTTGTTCAAAGTTGTGCGGTGAATCCATCCAGTTGTTTTGCCGAGATTCTTTCCGAGCTTGCCCTTTTTCCGTTGCATCAAATACAGCTGTCGTTGTGGCTCATGGTGGTGTTGCTTCTCAGGAGGAAGCAAGCCACCCCGCTGCGACTGAGTGGGATCGATGCCCCACTCATCCCAAAATGCTTGGTTAGATGTCTCCTTGTGAGTCCTATCTTTGCCATCAAAATGCAACAAATATTCGCCTACATCGAATCCAATGCCGCCAGCACCCACTAATGCCACCCTCTTGCCTACCGGTTTTTTGTGGCGAAGGACATCAATATACGACAAGACTTTGGGGTTGTTTTCGCATCCAGGAATCTTGGGATCGCGTGGATTAACGCCAGTAGCTAACACCCACTTATCAACGGCATCACCTTCCTGACGCATTTGATCGTAGGAGATCGTGGTGCCTAACTTGATTTGAACGCCTTCCTTTTCCAGTTGCACTCGAAAATACCGAAGCGTTTCGTAGAACTCTTCCTTTCCCGGAATTCTTTTGGCCATATTGAATTGACCTCCAATATCTTCGGCTTGATCATAAAGAGTCACACTGTGTCCCATTTGCGCGGCGGCAAGAGCAAAGGAACATCCAGCCGGTCCAGCTCCTACAACACTAATATTCATGCGTTGCTCGACAGGCAACTTGAAAATATTCAATTCTGTTTCATGACAGGCCCGAGGATTGACCAAACAACTGGCTGTCTTGGCTTTAAAGACGTGATCCAAGCATGCTTGATTGCAGCCGATACATGTATTAATTTCTTCGGGTCGTCCTTCTCGTGATTTCTTCAGCAGTTCGGGATCTGCCAAAAAGGGGCGTGCCATGGACACCATATCACAGGTACCGTCCGTTAACAAGTCTTCGGCAATGGTAGGATCATTGATGCGATTTGTTGCTACAAGAGGTATCTGCAAAACATCTCCCAATTTTTGCTTGAGTGTCTTGGTGGGGAATGCAAAGGCACCTCGGGGAACCGAAGTAGAAATTGTTGGCACCCGAGCTTCGTGCCATCCAATACCTGTATTTAATATAGTAACGCCGGCATCTTGTAAGAGCTCGGCCAGTGCGACAGCTTCGTCAAAGGCCATGGCATTATCTACTAGATCCAGCAAGGAAATACGAAAAATCAAAATAAAGTCCTTGCCAACAGCTTGCCGCGTTTGTTTGACAATTTCTAGTGGCAAGCGAGCTCGATTTTCGAAGGATCCACCGTACTCGTCCGTTCGAAGATTGGTTCGGGGTGATAAGAACTGTGTCAATAGATATCCTTCCGAACCCATAATTTCCACTCCGTCGTACCCAGCCTCCTTGGCCAAGGTGGCACACTTGACAAAATCAGTAATCGTCGATTGTACTCCACTGTTGCTCAATGCCTTTGCCTTGAAGGGTGAAATGGGTGATTTAGTAGCACTGGCCGATACGCAAAAGGGATGATAGGCGTATCGGCCCGTGTGCAATATCTGCATGCAAATACGTGCCTTCGTTGTTTCGCCACCACTGCTGTTGTCGTTGCCCATTGGAACTTGAACGGAATGAACGGCTTGGGTAATAATTTTGTGTTGCAACATTTCATCTGCATTGGTCATTTTGGATGCAAAGGGACCCACAACACCTACACTGTTGGGAGAAATACCACCCGTTACCATGAGACCAACGCCACCTTCGGCACGTTCTTGAAAGTACTGTGCCATTCGTGCCATTTCGTCGTCATGATGAGGATCATTTCCCATTAACCATCGTACCATAAATTTAGGAATGGTATGTCCTTCCAATCCTGTGTGCATACTACCCATCAAAGCACGATTGGGAAGTTTGCCAATATCGGGGCCCAAATCGAGTGGAGAAAAGAGAGTGGGAAAAGAGGATTTGTCGGCTCCTGTAGCAGCACTTGTAGCAGCAGTTGTACTTGTAGTTGCAGCAGCAGCAGCAGTGGACTGGAACCTGCCAGCCACAGCCATGATCAGGGGAGAAGTACTCCTGCTAGTGGAACGGCGTGTAACAGTTGACAGTAGCATTCTCATCATGCTTTATTATGGGAAAAAACAATTAAAGAATAACAGTTTGACGTAGTAGACTACTGTACTGTCCTTTAATTTCAAAGAACAAGTATTTGGAACCACCGTCTGTCGAAACAAAACTGAAAAAAAAATCAAGAAGATTAACACAAGAATGTGTTACTACTCCAATACTGTAAATTGGATTGCCTTTCGATTCCTTCTTCTTGTGTGTTCCTACTACTAGTACTTAGATATGAATGTCCTGATGATGGTTGTGATGCCATTCTTAATAATGACAGAGAGGATTGATTCCCTTCTTCAACAGAAGTTTTAAACGCAAAACATCCAAATCCATCATCACAGATCAAGATTGGTGTCAATCACATCAAGTTGTGATGATGACGAGTAGTGTAAGGAATAGATTCCTGAATAGTGATAGGGATAATAAAGTGCGCGGAAAAGGGAAAAAATAAAAAAAGTTCATCAGCATAGACAACAAAGGTTCCCAAATATTACTCTAGTCTACTTCCTGTTATTATTCGTGGAGCTACTACTCTACTAGCTATTCTACATGCAAGTACTCTACTCCAAGTAGATTCATCGATTGCTTTATCTAAAAGTTCTTCCGTCATTAAGTTTTAGTTAGTCTATGCCTACGCGTCTACGCGTCTACGCTGGTAATCATACCATTGCCAAAAAGTTTACCGTATCTATTATCAATCGATCGGAGCAAGGAGAGGATTTCCTAGCAAAATCACAGCACTTGGGAAAAAAATCTTCTTCTCCCATATTATACACCACGTTGCGGTGATGTACGAGTTCTACTGGCGGTCATATTATTAGTATCGACACATTTCCTGCATCTACTCAAACATCAATAAAACATAAAAGAAAAATATCAATGGAAATATCTCCATTAACTTCCCTTCTCACCTCTTGTTCGAACATTCGAAAACGAGCACGATCATGGACAACCCTGCAACAGCAACAACAACCTACAAATAATGGTAGTACCAATACTGTTTGCAATGGTAATGGAGCAAAAAATGACACGGAAACAATGCAGCAAGAGCAACGTCATCGGGCAGAGATTTTAGATCATCAAATATGGGAGTATCAATCTGCCATTCAAAGGATTATGAAACGACGACAACGACTTTTACCTGTACAATGTAGTGATAACATACCATCCGTTTCCAAGGACTCTACAATGATCCAAACCCAGCAAACAGAAACAGAAACAGCAGCTGTAACTACATCCAGCAGTGCCACCAAAAAGCTTCTACAAGAACATAGACTTTTACAATCCAAAGTCATGGATAAGACTTTGCAACGCCAACAAGAACATTTATTGTTGTCTCGTATAGCCATGTCGGTTCCCGCCGTTTGGGTTGCTCAACAAAAAGCTATTACTACAGACCGAGAGCTGCAGCAGCAGACTAGAAACATTACTCAACAACCACAACAACAAGAAGAACAACAGCATCGCATCGTCCTTTTGCAGGAAGCCATGCGGGCTCGAAATCGATTCGTCCAAAAAGTTTTGGTCGTTCAACAAAAGCTACGTGAAGTAAATCAAGAATTGCGGCAAGTCGACATGAAATGCCAGCAACTACGACAACAAAATCGAGACACCTGGAATGCCTTGCAACAAAAACAACAGGAGGAACAGGAGGGAAGAGTTGCCGCAGCTGCTACCAATGCTACTGCTACTGCTACTGCCGACGATGCTACTACTATCAATAATAAAAGTAGTAAAACTACCACTAGTAGCATAAATACAGAAGAAGGAAACAATACCGACAGGCTTGTCAAGGAAACATTGGTGCTCAAACGAGTCCTTGCCGATATTCTAGCCCAACAAAACATGGTGGATTGGTACCACGATGAGCGTTTACTGGAAACGATTCAAAAGTTAGAATGACACATTTTTCGTGCTGGAGGATAGTATTAATAGAAGTTACATAGTACCCGATAAATTTATGATTTGAGTTAGTCCACTAGTGGTATGATGACTGGAATTTCTAGGGAGTTTTAACATGACTGATCTGAAAGTGAAATCGTTTATGCTGCCTTATTTCATCATGGTGGGAAGAAAAAAAAAAATAATGACTTTGGATAATTTCATTCTATTTTAGTATTTATACAAAACTTTCACCTACTATAAAACGTAGATTCAGTTCCGCTATAGTGAAGTGGTTATCACTCTTGACTTTGAATCAAGCATCCGCAGTTCGAATCTGCGTAGCGGAATATTTTTATTTTGCTGGTGAATTATTTTTTCATTCAACATCTCACTACCTGGTACCACATAGTACCATTATTTTATGTACTAGCTACTCTAGTAGTACGTACTCATGTCTACCAAGTACTACAATAGTAGTAGTACTAGACCTACTAGTACTTGGTGCTAGTCAAGAAGTCGTCCTCTACGGCTTAATTAGGTTCTGCTATGTTTTTTTTACTTGCAGTTTTTTAAACAACACTACTGCTACTAATAGTAGTAGACTACTAGTACTACTGTACTAGCTAGACCTAGTACCAGCCTAATTTAGTAGACGAATAAAGTATAGCATCTAAGGTTGTCATCACAATTATTGTTTAGACAGGCGCTTCCGTAGACAATAATTGCTGTAATGAACTGTATGATACCAGGAGAGGAAGGAAAGAAATAATAATAACCATCGAATTTATACTCTAAAAGGACTGAGCTCTTCGTTGAGAGCGAGCGGCCGTAATCTACTATTATATTAGTATTCGAGCCACTTCCCAGGTTTTGCGGTCAATGATGACAGTACAAGTGTACTGTTATTGCTTGCTACAGTAGTCGGTCGTAGCGCTACAAGCCCTGTTGGACACAAAATTATTATTTGTGGAATTGAAAATTATCCACAAGGCGTATCCACAAGACGATGCAGAATTTTGCCTCAGAAACGACAAAAAAAATCTGAGAGTTTGATTAGTCTACTACTACTACTAGTAGTAGTAGCTAGCTAGTAGTAGCTACTCTGGCTAGCTAGAGTAGCTACTCGTAGTAGACTAGTACTACTGCTACTACTACTACTAGTAGTAGTAGACTAGTAGTAGAGTGCTGCTGACTGTTAACGTTGGCTGACTGTTAACGTTTAAGGGATTCTTGACATTTAACTAGTACACATGCAGTGTCACCTAAACATTTTTTTAACCTGTTAAACACTATGTGACCTGTGACCATATTTGTCATTTAATGTTTGCTAGTTGTATCACTGCATAAACGTTTAGTCAGCTGGAGGCTTTCTGGTCTCTAGATTTATGAAAGTGGATTCTGTCCTCTAGCTCACTAAGTGATTGTCCAATTCCAATAAATAGATGATGAATGGAAAGGTCTCATCAAGAGCTGTCCATTTAACTACTCAAAAAGTGTTTTGAGACCTTAATGCTTCCTGTATATTTTTTGTCCTGATGTCAATACGGTGATGTCATCCTTACTCTACTAGCTACAGTAGCAGCGAACCACAGTATTATTTCTCTCGCAAGACCACACGTCACGAAAGTACGGGGACGCACACTACTTCTGTCTTGATTTTTGTTGGCGGGAGATTTTCAGCATTGCCTGGCAGGCAGGATCGCCTATGTTTGACGTTGTTTTTTGCCACTACTAATAATAACAAACCACAATATTATTATCACACCTCACACCACCACAAAACACGGATAAGGACGACGACTTCGACGACGAAAAAGACAAAGAGGAGTAGGAGGTGACAAACAGAAAAGGTGGACCATGACGACCGTTTCCAATAAGGATGTTAAGCTAGCCTTTTCAGCCGTCGGATTGGAAGGGCTTAGTGGATCCTTGCTCTCGAAATGTGAGTATCCTCAAAACTCAAAATACTACGGCAGTTTGAATGTGATCATTATTTCGTTTTCAACTCGATATTGTCATGCTCTCGAAATAAAACCTAATTCATTTGCGCTTTATTTCTTTGTATCTGTGCAGGTACTGCGCTGGCCAATTCGTTGCACCTTCAACCGGATAAAGTGGCCGAATGTTGGGAAGCCTTTAGTTTGAACAAAGGTGTGAGCAAATTGGACGATCACTGCTGGCAAGCCTTTCGCAACGAACTGGGCAAGGAATCGGAACGCAATCCCTTTCACAATACACCCACCGAAGAGAAAGCCGTTTCCACTCGAAAAGGAATGGGCAAACGACAGGTTGGATCTCCCGATGCGGTAGGATCTGCTCTAATAACTCCTCCTACCAAACGAATGGCCACGGCACAAAAAAAGGGTAACGATAAGACCGACAATAGCAACCAACAGATGGATGTCATTGCTGCATCTGACACGACTCCTACACCTTCCAAAGCAACTCCCGATTCTATCGTCTCGTCAATGGCGTCATCATTGACTTATACTCCACCCAAATATGAAGAGCGTACAGGATCTGGTACTTGCACCCTTTTATTTAATCCCAACGATTGGGCTGCAAGCATTTCCAGTAAAGCCTCGGTGCAACCCAGATGTACCATTTCCTACAATCAATTTGAAACGAATGTACAAGAGCCATATCGTCACTTGTTCACAACCTTGGACGATCGTGCCAAAGCTTTGGATCGGCACTTGGTGGATTTTGAGGAAACGTTGTGCCAACGTTACAACATTGCAAACAATAACATCGAGGGGGGTGCCGAAGGCGTCATGACGGACGACAATGCTATTGCACCCTTGGCAAGTGTCGGTGATCCTTGCCAGGAAATGATTTGTAACATTGGACGTATCTGTAATGTGGTATGTAGATAATTGACTTAAGAACGTGGCCTCTGTGATTCTTTGTATAGTTTTACGACTTACACGTGAATTTTCCCGATACACACAGGCACACGAAGGACGCATCAATAAGACATCGGTAGTCCTCGAGGGCTCGAAACATTTGGGAGGAGCTCGCATTGAAGTTGATTTGTCCCACTTACAAAATGAAAAGGAGGTGGACTTTTCCCTTTTTCCAGGTCAAATTGTTGCTGTAGAGGGAATGAACCCTACAGGTCGGAAACTGACGGCGCATCGCATTTGTGAGGGAGCGGCTCACGGTGTCAACAAGAGTACCGCCAGGGAATTGCTTCAATTTCATCACTACGAGGCCCAACAAAATGGCCAGCCACTCAAAATTATGTCGGTCGCGGGACCTTACACTACTAGTGACAACCTAAATTACGATCCATTGTACGATTTTATGGAGCAGGTCATGGAAGAGGAACCAGATGTTGTCATTATGGTTGGGCCCTTTGTAGACATGCGTCACAAGGACATACAAGCTGGAAATGCAGGTCTTCAACTTCAGGATGGGGAGAGCTTGACTGTCCCTTTTGAGGCCATTTTTGCCAACAGAATTTCCATAATTTTGGAGGATTATTTTGCTGCCAAACAAAATTCCACTCAGTTCGTTCTGGTGCCTAGTTTGGACGATGCCACGGCAGAATTTGTGTAAGTATTCATGACTCTTCTGCTGTATCTTAAGAATGATAATGATTGTTTCTCACCGCATGTCATGCACGTTTTCTCTCCCTCCATTAATTGCAATTGCAGCTATCCCCAAGCTCCATTCCAAGATCGTGTCTTTGGACAAGCAGGAAAGTTTTTGAAAATTACGGGAGCATCGGAAGTCGAAGTTGGAACCTTGGGACTGGAAAGGCTCACGGCCAGCATTAAAAAAGGTGAAGCGTCTTACAGTCGCGTTCACTGCGTTTCCAACCCATGCACATTCAAAATAAATGAAATTGTCATTGGCGTCAGCGGCACGGATGCTGTTTTCCACATGAGTGCAGACGAAACCAACGCAAACTTGGTGCCAGGATCTAGACTGACCCGTATCGCGCAGCATATGTTGCAGCAACGAAGTTATTACCCACTCTTTCCAGCCGCACGTGGCACAAATCTAGATTTGAAGCGCATTAAAAAGTGGAGCATGCCATGCCAACCTGATCTTCTAATTGTTCCTTCGAAGTTGACAAGCTTTGCTCGTCAAGTATTGGACTCTACTGTCGTAATCAACCCAGGACAACTGACTAAAAATACCACAGGAGGCACATTTGCGATCATGAACATTCACCCTATGAAGCGAGAAGATCTTGAGAATGCTGGAGGTGACGACGTGGAACTGCCACACAACGTTGCTGATCGAATGAGACTAGAGATCAAGAAAATTTAGATGTTTGGCTACAATTATGTCTTCTCGGCGACTTGCTCTGTTCTGGTTGCCACCAGAGTGATGATTAAGTAATGGTTGAGGGAAACGCGGGGTCTATTCTCCTCCACCACTTTTCAAATTAATGATAGTGTCAAAGTTTGGTTGTCTCTTTACGACAGTATTGCTTGTACTCCGTAGAGGATTAAGGCTGTCGCAGTTTCTATCTACAATGCAACAGACATTAGCTAGCCCCTTTGACCTTGTCCAGAGCCAACGTTAACGGCCATGGCCAGAGCATTTTCAGATGCGATCTGGTCCCCGAGTAGACCGAGAATGATACTGTATCGCCACCATTCTTCAGGTGACATTTGCCGCAGCGTCACGCCTTGGCTGCTAATGGACCGTGCGTACGATAAGCTATCCGTATCTCCTGCACGGCACGCCGCGTAGCAAATAGCATGTTCCATGATTGGCCGAGACGAAAAGTCCCAGGATTCGAAACGAAGGGCACGTTTTACCTTTTCATCTTGATCACTATCCGAAGGATTCCCTTCGATGCCATCCAATGCCGACGTCAGATGATTCACAATCTCCTTCCATTCATCTCTACTTTCGTCTTTTGCAGGCAACCAAAAGTCGGGTTCTATGTCTGCAATGACCAGGTCGACGTCTTTTTCGTCGTCATCTTTTTCCACCGACATATTTCCAAGATTCAACATATCTCCCAGCAATTTAAGCCCAGCAGCCATACGACCGTTCCCAATCTTATCACCTCCTGTATCTTCTACTGGGAGCAAGATGGATGCAGCCAAAGAAGCAAGCGGAAAGTGTTCCAGAGAGCGCCGGTTGCCATGCTCGTCCTTTTGGAGATCGAGCAGTGTGTTCCAAGAATTGCGAAGCGAGTCCCACCGATAGTCTTTTGTTGACAGGGTACCATTCAGAGTGAGTCGAAACATAAGCAAGGTAGCTTCGGTCAGAAGAGCTGGAGTCGGTGGAAGCCATGTCAAGACATCTTCACAGGATGGATCCCAGGCCTCAAAGTCAAGAGATGGCGGCAGTGTCTCTTTCACAATAATCTGTGTCCCTGAGTGATCTTCCACCCTTTTCTGTTCCTCCTTTTGCTTCCCACCGCCCAACAATGTTTTGAAAAAATTGGCAGTTTTGCTGTTCTCACCATCATTCGCGCGCTGAGTCCAGGCAATGGGAGCTTTCCTTTGTGGTCGAGTCCACGCTTTGCCTTGAGAGAACCCACTGTAGTCTAGCACTCGATCGATATTTCGATCATACAACCGCAATGCTGTACTTCGCCCCCGACCACGTTGTTCTCTGTCGATTGAATACAAAGCTCCAAAGCAGCTCAATCGACAATCGAAAAACAGCAGCCCACTGCCTTCGTAATTCGCAATTCCATCACTGTTGGCCAGGAAGGAAATTCCTTCTGCCACCCGCCCCTCGGCATCAAAGAGATGTGCTAATGCCCATGTAGTAATGGCACCGGTATTTCGCTTATCCTTTCGTAACGTTCGCTCTGTGATTTGCTCTGCTTCTTCTTTGCGTCCACCCACGGCGAATCCTACTGCCTGCCACGCACAAGCAATGTTGTACCCAGGAATCGACGGTTGAATGAATCCGCCCTGCCGTTCATTCCAATACGACGAAACAGTTGTCGATGCTCTTTTTTTCACATACCGAAAGGAACGAGACATGTAAATAAAAATCACGATGTGTCACCAGATAACTTGATCAAAACGCTGGTCACGTACCTTAAAGCAGCATCTTTATCGCCCAGCATACTGGCCAAATCTATGGCCAAAGACAGAGCCAAGATATCACCCGGACATTTTCGCAAGATTCGAAGATACGTCAACAGGGCTGTTTCATGATTGTATTGCATCATGAGATCGAGTGCATGGATGTGATCTCGCTCGCGTTCGTTCAAGAGTCGATCATCCTTTCGCTGAACGGCAGCCTCGGCGAGTGGCATCATTTGCAGTGGTCCCATTCCAGGTACCAAAGAATCTCCGTGTTTTAACAGTTTATCCAGAAAGGATACATATCCTGGACCAGCTTGGGCCATGACAGGGGCAATGGCTGCCACAGCCAGCATAGGTGAGAACTTTCGGTTCGGACTTTTCTTCTTGCTTTGACTGCCCTTTTGTCGTTGTTGTTGTTGTTGATGTTGATGTTGATGTTGGTTGTCGTTACTGGTCTCATTGGACGTATCTGCCTCGGTATCATTTTCATTGTCATCTTTTTCAGTATCTTTTGTTTTCTTGTCAGCATCTGCAGCATTTACCTCATTTTCTTCTTGGTCATTTTCTACTGTATTCCAAACTTTGGCATGTCGTAACAATTCGGCCCATTGAATCGCCGAGGCGTGCGCCGACTGCATTTCCAGTCCCTGTTCTGTTCCGCCTCCGGTACACGTTCGTCCCTTGCTGGCAATGGCTAACAAAAATCCATCGAGAGCGACCATGGCGTTGGCCGTGCGGTCGTCGGCTTGCAGGCCCAAAAAGGTAATGGGCTCGCCAAAAAAGTCAAATTGAAGCTGAGCATCAGGAGGCAGGGCTGCCAAGGCGTCGTCAAAGGATTCGTTGCGACTGGCGCCACTGTAAGCTGACGACGACAAGCACCGCTTAGGTTGAGATAACGGCAATATACCTTGGATACTTCTAGCAAAAGAAGTGGTAGTAGTAGTAGTAGCAATTGATATCTTCGATGGCTGAGAAGTCCAAGATGAGAAATGCTGTCGATCCGACCAGCAGCAGCCGACGCCAGGTCTGGACCGCTTCAATAGCATTCTCCATGCACTGGCGTGTAACATTGTCAACTGCCTTTTCTTGGTCATTCCAACCGATCGTTTGAAGAGGTAGTCCATGAGATGAATAAGAATGAAGTGCAGCAAAAATGAGAAAAAAATAATGATGCGATTTAACTCCGACGACTGCTAAAGGTGCATTGAAAAATAAGTACTCCGTAATAGCTACTCGGAGTAGTACTGGTAGTAATGATAGCTACGTAGCTAGCTAGTCAACTACTACTACTAGCTAGCTACTAGTAGTAGTAGGACTGCTTTACCAGGAGAGGAAGGCTCATGTGTTATCACCATTCCCGGGATATGGAAAAATCCCGGGGCTGTGTATCCAATTTTCCGGGATATCCATATCCCGGGCTTGTTTGACGATTTAGTGATCACCAATTCAGGGATATTGAAA
>Ga0100391_1003190_pt1 | contig 16846 bp, 11 predicted proteins | sample CryGeymeta201515_FD_81541 | JGI IMG/M metagenome (GOLD analysis project Ga0100391, IMG submission 81541) | Groundwater microbial communities from Crystal Geyser aquifers in Utah, USA - Crystal Geyser metaG 2015-15 | ecosystem: Environmental > Aquatic > Deep subsurface > Groundwater | place: USA...
TACTGCTTTCAGTATGTTTAAACACACTTTAACTATCAGAGTAAATTCAATTTGCAAAGTTAAAAACTAGCTTGATTTGCTTTAAACGAGTACATTTTTTTTTCGTGCGTTTACCCTAATTATAAACAAATTTAGCTACTTACAAATATAAAAATGCATATATTTGTTGCAAAGTTACTAAAATTTTAAGAGAAAGGAGTGATTTTTTTGTATTAAAAGAGGGTATTATAAGATTTTAATTCTAAAAAATATGAAATCCTTTGAAAATAATGGGTAAATGAATGTTTATCTAATCCAAAAACACTATTTTCCAAAAACACTATTTTTCTCTTGTTTTCTCTTCAAAATTTAATGAATCTACTCAAACTATTTTTTATAGCTCTATTTTCTATATTCTTTTTACTTGTGAATGCTAGTGATAGTTTTTCTCAACGCAAAAAGCAACTTGAAAAAGAACGCTCTATCATTTTGAACCGAATTACGAATACAAATCGTATTCTGAAACGAACTCAAAAAGAGAAAAAAACTACTATAAGTTCGCTTTCTGCAATAAATGGACAGATAAATCAGCGAAAACAACTTGTTCAAGTGATTGGAAAAGAGTTGAAATTATTAGAAGAGTCAATAAGAGATAATCAGAATATTGTAGAATCATTAGAAAAAGATTTAGTAGAACTCAAGCATGAATATGGTATTATGCTTTATCTTGCTTACAAAAATAATAGTCGTTATGAAAAACTTTCTTTGCTTTTGGCATCTAATTCTATCAATGAACTTTTGGCTCGTTTGCGTTATTTTCAAAAATATAATTTACTTCGTAGAGAACAAATCAAGCAAATAGAGTACGTTAGGCAAAATTTGAGTAAGCGAACTTCTCAACTTCAAGAAAATAAAGCTGAAAAACAATCGCTTTTGAAAGTTCAGACAAAAGAGGAAAAAGAATTAGCCACTTTAAAAAGCAAACAAAAACAAATTCTTCAAAAATTCAAAGTCAAAGAATCAAAATTACTTTCAGACCTTAATAAAGAGCGAAGAATATTAAAAGAAGTTGATAATTTGATTAGTAAGACCATTAATAATTCAGAATTTTCGGCAAGTCTGTCATCTAGTGAAAAAATGACTTCTACTTCTTTTGCTAAATCTAAAGGAAGAATTATTTGGCCTGTCAAAAATGGTTTTATTTCGGCTCATTTTGGAATTCAGCCGTATTTACCAGAAGAAGAAGGAAAACCTGTTGTAAAAATAGAAAAACTAGGTATTGATATTCAAACACAACCTAACGAACCTGTACGCTCCGTTTTTGCAGGAAAAGTAGTTGATGTAAGCGAAATTGCTGGACGAGGTTATTTAGTAATCATTCAACATGGAGATTATTTTACCGTTTATTCTCGTCTAAAATCTGTCAAAATAAAAACAGGCGACAAAATAAGTGCAAAACAGCCTATCGGAACAGCAGGAAGTTATAAAGATGAAACCTACGAAATTGAATTTCAGATTTGGAGGCATCAAGAAAAACTCAACCCTGAAAAATGGATTAGTAAATAAATTTAGAATTTTGAAGTTAGAAATTAGAATTGAAATGCAAATTATTCTACTTTTGTTTTACTTCTAAAATCTAATCGCTAATTTTATTTTAAACACAGAGTTCAAGTTCATAGAGGAATACAAATTTCTTGGGTCTTCCGACTTTTTAGCGACAAATGCCATCTTGTATTTTGTTCAAGTCTGTACCTTTAGGTCTGACTTGGACAAAATAAGACTTTTGGAATCAGAAATGCGTATTTTAACTTGGTCAGACTTGCAGTACAGACCAAATTAAAATAAAAGTTAGGGCTTAAAATACAACATTTCGCTAAGTTGTCGGAAGAGCCAATTTCTTTTTATAATGAAATTGAAATTCACTGGTAACTGGTAACTAATTACTAATAACTGATTTATGCAAAATCCAATTTTATGGTATTTGAAAGGAATGGCAATGGGTGCAGCCGATGTAGTACCAGGGGTTTCTGGTGGCACGATTGCTTTTTTGATGGGAATTTATGAGCGACTTTTGGAAGCGATTGGTAGTTTTTCTATCCCTACTTTGCGTCTTCTTTTGAAGGGGGAGTATAAAACATTTGCTGTAAGAACGGATTTAGTTTTTTTGGTTTCGCTTTTTGCAGGAATAGCAATGAGTTTTATTACGTTTGCCAAGTTATTTAAATATCTACTAGCAAACCATGAAGTTTTGACAATGTCCTTTTTCTTTGGACTTATCATAGCAACAGTTTGGGTAGTTGGAAGACGAATAAAAGAATGGAATAGTTCGACTATTATTTGGTTTTTGATTGGCGCAGCTTTAGCTATTGGAATTTCTTTTAGTGGAACAGTAGAAGGAAGTTCGAATCCATTTTATCTTTTTCTATGTGGTTTTATTGCTATTTGTAGTATGATTTTACCAGGAGTTTCGGGTTCTTTTGTGCTTTTGCTTTTAGGGAATTATGCTCTTATTATTGGAACTATTAGTGATTTGCCTTCTGCAATTCTAAATTTTGATTTGGCTGGAATTATGGCAGGTCTTTGGGTTATTATTCCTTTTGCTTTAGGTGCAGTTACAGGAATTTTATCTTTTGCAAAAGTCCTTTCTTGGCTTTTTAATAATTATGAAAACTCTCTTTTAGCTATTCTGACAGGGTTTGTTTTGGGTTCGCTTTCAATTATTTATCCTTGGAAAAAAGTTTTGAGAAGTGAAATTATACATGGAAAAGAGAAAGTTTTGGAAACCATGCGTTACATTCCAGAAATAGATACTCATTTTTTTATGGCTGTTGGTTTGATGATTTTGGGTGCTATTTTGGTCGCTTCTATTGAGTATTTTGGAAATAAGGAATTGAGGTAGAAAGGTGAAAATTTATTTAACGGTTTCTACAAATGTTACGTTGCTCTGCAACTAGATAATAATTTCCCAAAATTCAAAAAACATTTCCCTGTTAGTTAGTTATCTTTGTTTAGATTAATTCAGAAATTTTAGAGAGGATTTCGAAGAAACAAAAAAATACTTGTACAGATACACAGTTGTGTATCTCTAACTGATAACTGAATATGAATTTTCGTATAGATTCTCCCTACAAACCAACAGGCGACCAACCTAAAGCCATTGCTGCTTTAGTAAAAGGCATCGAAGAAGGTGAAGACTTTCAAGTGCTTTTGGGTGTAACAGGTTCTGGAAAGACGTTTACAATGGCAAATGTCATTGAAAAACTAGGTCGTCCGACGCTTATTATTAGTCATAATAAAACCTTAGCTGCCCAACTTTACGGAGAATTCAAACAGTTTTTTCCTGATAATGCTGTCGAATATTTTATTTCTTATTACGATTATTACCAGCCAGAAGCCTATATTTCGGCATCAGATACGTACATTGAAAAAGATTTAGCTATCAATCAAGACATTGAAAAGCTGCGACTTTCTACAACGGCTTCTTTACTTTCTGGGCGAAAAGATGTAATCGTAATTGCTTCTGTCTCGTGTATTTATGGTTTGGGAAATCCGAACGAGTTTGCAGAAAATAGTCTAAAAATAAGCACAGGCGACCAAATTTCTCTCAATGCTTTTTTATTGGATTTGGTAGCCATTATGTATAGCCGAAGCGAAGAGGAATTTGCACGAGGAACATTCAGAGTAAAAGGAGATACAGTAGATATTTATCCTGCTTATGCTGATATTGCTTACAGAATTTACTTTTGGGGCGATGAAATAGAGGCAATCCAACGTATAGACCCAGTTTCAGGAAAGAAAATCAATGATGAAGATTATATGCTTTTGTTTGCTGCTAGTTTGTTTGTAACAAGCAAAGATACCATTACAAGAGCAATGGAAGAAATAGAAATTGACTTAGAAGACCGAATCCGTTTTTATGAAAATGATGGACGTTTTGAAGAAGCTGCTCGTATAAAAGAACGCACCGAATCGGATTTGGAAATGATGAAAGAATTGGGTTATTGTTCTGGAATTGAGAATTATTCACGTTATTTTGATAATCGAAAAGCTGGGGAACGTTCCTTCTGTTTGTTAGATTATTTCCCTAAAGATTTTTTGATGATAATTGATGAGAGCCATGTAACTGTTCCACAAATTCGTGCGATGTGGGGTGGCGATCGTTCACGTAAAATTTCACTTGTCGATCACGGTTTTCGTTTACCTGCTGCGCTTGATAACCGTCCTTTGACCTTTAATGAATTTGAATCGATGATTGACCAAGCTGTTTTTGTTACGGCTACTCCTGCTGATTACGAATTACAAAAAAGTGAAGGCGTTATTGTAGAGCAGATTATCCGACCTACTGGACTACTTGACCCACTTATCGAAGTTCGTCCAACTCGTACACAAATCGATGACCTTTTGAATGAAATTGATAAAACGATAGCAAATGGAGAACGTGCTTTAATTACGACAATTACGAAGCGAATGGCAGAAGAGCTTAGTCGTTACTTTGAAAAATTACAAATGAAAGTGCGTTATATTCACTCTGACGTTAAGATTTTGGATAGAATAGAAATTATTCGTGAACTTCGCTTGGGAGTAATTGATGTTTTGATTGGTGTAAATATGTTGCGTGAAGGGTTGGATTTGCCAGAAGTTTCTTTGGTGGCTATTTTGGACGCTGATAAAGAAGGTTTTTTGAGAAATGAACGTTCGCTCATTCAAACCATAGGACGTGCTGCACGTAACTCAAACGGTCATGTAGTTATGTATGCTGACAAAATTACGCCTTCGATGCGCCTTTCTATTGATGAAACCAACCGTCGTCGTAAAATTCAACAAGAATACAACGAAGCCAACGGAATTACGCCAACAACCGTTTTCAAATCTAAGGAAGCCATTATGCAACAAACTTCAGTTGCTGATGCTAAGTCATTGCCAAAAGAATTCTATGAAGAGTCTAAAATGACAATTTCTATTGACCCAGTTATTAAGGCAATGAATGTAAAAGAACTCTCAAAAGTAATTGATCAAACGAAGCGAAAAATGGAAAGGGCAGCCAAAGAACTCAATTTTATGGAAGCTGCACGACTGCGTGATGAATGGCAAGAATTACAGAATTTGAGAGAAGAAAAAGTGAAGGCTGATTAGTTGTTTTATTTCTATCTCTTTACAATCAAAAGGTTTTAATTTCTTTTCTTTCGGTGGTTTGATTTGATAACGTTTTCTTATCGTGTCTGTTTTTGTGTAGGTATTGATTTGAAAAATAATTGGTTTTATAGAGTTTTTGTCAAATTTTACTCTACCCTACTATTTTTATTTTTTAATCTCAACGACGGTGAAAGCTCGTTGACGGTTGAAAAATAGAGCCAAACCAACCGTCGTTGAGGCTCAAATGCAGCCGTCAACGAGGTTTTAAAAAAATAGCAGGGTACAGTAAGGATTGCCTTTTCCTTCCATACAGATATTTTTTTTGATACAAACAAGCTAGTTTGGGAAAAGGCAAGCCTTTTTCCTACAAAAAACGACAATTTGTTATACCCCCATCAATATATAAAGTTTTGGTAAGTTGGCATAAAAAAGTTAATTTAGGAGTGACTAATTTAAAAGTGATTCATCGTATTCAATCAGACTTAATACCTTAACTAATAAGTTTATTTTCAGCTTAATAAAAATACTCCGAAAACTATCTAACTTTGAGATTGAATAAAGGCAGATAAAGACTAGATTTGAGGATAGATTTATAAATCTAGCAGCATCTTAGTTTTTTTATCTGCTAAATGAATTCTTAAATACAAGATAAGAAATTACATCTATTTAATCTACTACAAACCTAAAGGACTAGGGTAATCGCACCAAAAAATGAGGGTTTTTATATTAATTCATTGAATTTTGCCTACAGAGTAGCGTAATATTGGTAGAAAAAATAATTACTCTCATTGATTAAAAGCTGCGTAGCTGCGTAATATTGAAATTCAATAGCTTATGAACAAAAAATGCAATATTACGTGGCTACACAGTTTAAAACTTCTGGTTTGTGTCTTTTTCTACAGAAGAGTAGCGAAGCTAAATATTTTGCAGCTACGCAGCTATAAAATCAAAAAAAACGCCCAAATTAGATGCGATTAACCTACTAAAGGAAGCGTTTCATTCGTTTTTAAGAACGGTGAAACCTTTTCAGCAAAGCTAAAATGAACATACACCATTCGCACACCGTTTATAATTTCGCTAAATTGTCGGAAGAGCCAAATTATTTCACACAGACTAGGAAGTCTGTTATACTTTTAATACTTATGAACCAACAAACTTCCAAATTATTTTTTACTGTTTTTTGTAGCTTTTTACTAATTTTTACTTGTTCAAATTTATCTTTTGGACAAATGGTAAAAGTAAAAAAACACAAAACTATTTCGCATTGGCAACACCGTTTTACACTTGCTTTAGGCATAGGCGATGAATTAGGGGCTGGTTCTTTGGGCTATGCTGCTATGTACGGCTTTGGAGACTCACAACGTTTGCGTATTGGAGGAGGAATTCGGCTCAATCTAGCTTTAGGGATTACCGATAGCGTTCCTTACCTTTCCAAAAGTTATACGGACACACTAGATAATTCGTATAGAGATTCTTTATTAGTAGAAAAACCATTTTTAGGAAGTGCTAATTTGGGTTTTTATATTAGCTATGATATTAATGATAGGCTAGAAATTGGCGCAAGTACAGATTTAGTAGGTTTTGGTTTTGGAGGTAATAGAAATGCTCTTCTTATTAATGCTCTGACTAGAGATACGCTTTCTGTAGAAGCCGAAGTGCGTTCTTTTGTTAGTACTTACAAAATTAGAGGAATGCTCAATAATGAAATTTTTGTAGGTTATAAATTTAATCCTCGTTGGCGTTTTCGTTTGGGTATGCAGTATCTTTTGACGGAATATTTAACACCAAAAAAGTTTTTTAATAATAATAATGTTTTCAAAAATAGAGGTGTGTTAGGGTTTATAGCTATTACTTTTACTCCTTTTGGCGATACTGTAAACTGTCCAAAATTCAAGAAAGAAAAAATTCATTATTTGAAAGAAGGAGAAATGTAAAATCAAAATATAGATATGTTTGATAAAGGGGTGTATAACAAATTGTCGTTTTTTGTAGGGAAAAGGCAAGCCTTTTCCTAGTCAGTCTTTGATATTTCAACCAAAAATATACAATATGTTTAAGAAAAGGCGTGTCTTTTCCCTACTCAATTTCAATATTTTGGCTATTTTACTTTAGAAAAAGTATGTTTTAGACATGTGGGTAATCGATAGGATTTTAACCCTGTTTTTATTTTCTTTCGTGCGACAATTTGTTATGCACCCTTGATAAAGTATGATAAATAGCAATTCATACAAATTGGTAGTGCAGTAAACTTACGTATTATACTTTTTTAAAAATTATTTTCTCTCTATCCAAAACTTAATTTTTTCATATACTTCATTCATTGTCAAGAGTTTGAAATGATGTGTTGCTGCAAATTGGTGTGCATTTGTAATTTCAGAATCAGTTTCATCAGAATCAATAAAATGAGCATTGGCACTTTTTTTACTAACCAAAATATCTCCGAAAAATTTATTTACCCAATGTGTTTCTTCTTGGGTAAGCCTGCCCGAAATAATAAAATATTCTACTCCATCTAATTTTGGAACTTCATTTTTGGTATTTTCTAAAAGTGTATCTGGGTCTTTATCTTTCCAATCTTCTTCTCTCAAATAACCATAACGCAAATCCTTTATTCCTGCACTTCTAAGATTGATTACTTTTCCTACCAAACGAGTATGCCAGTTGGGAACACGCTGTAAAATATTGGTCGTAACATTGGCAAAACGCTCAAAGAAAGAACCCAAATGAGGCGTTCCTAACAAAAATACTTTCTTTGTTTTCTTTACCCAATCAAAACCCTCTTCTTGTGCGTAATAAGCTGCGCTGTGCATCAAAAGTCCTCCCATACTATGACAAATAAAATAAACTTCCTCTATTTGAGTAGGATAGTTTTGATACAATTCTTCCAAAAGAATGGCTAATTCTTGTCCATTATCCGAAATATGTAAACCTGTATTGTAACGCAAATAAAAAGGTGTATAACCAAAATCTTCCTCTAATTTTTTTCCATAATCACTTCTATCCTTGAATTGCCAACATGTTTCATTAAATACTAGTCCGTGAATCAGAACACAAATTTTGTTTGAAACAGATTTGTCGTTATATGAATAATTCGAACGTTTTCTTAGACTTTCTTTGTGTAATGTAATAGGATTCTGACGATGATAAAAATTCATTTTTATATCCAAAGGCTTCAAAATAGAATGCTCTTGAAATTTATCGCCAACAGAACCATTAATGATACTATTTGCTTGAGAAGTTACTTTTTTTGCTTTTCGGAATACTTTCCAAACTGTTTTGGTAATACTTTTGGGAGGGGTAGGGATATAATCTGGGTTAGAATTGTCTTTATTAGAATTCGGACTTTTTGGGTCTTGAGGGGGAGTTTGATCAGACATAACAACAGGGAGTTAGAAATAAAGAAGAAAGTGAAAATAGTATGCACGCATAACATATACCAGTAACGTTAGAAAGAATCAGAAAGTTTATTTGAATATAAAAAAACTGCACCTTATTTCAAAATAAAGCACAGTTAATTAAGTGTCTAAACTATTGATTGCCAGGTAGATATAAATTATTTCTTATCCATTCCTAATTTGCTTTTGAGAGCATTCAGAGCATCTTTATCAGGGTCAATTCCTAGAGCTTTATTGACTTTTTCATTTAATAATGGCTCATTTTTAGAAGAGTTTTTATCAGAGTCTTTTCCAAAATCTTCATACAAATCTCCCAAAATCTCATCTTTCTGAATTTTGGCTTTCATACGTTCTATCATAGAGATTGTTTCAGAAGAATCAGGCATTTGGACACGCTGTTTTTCTTTAATAGATTTTACAGTTTGAGAATGTTTTTCGATTTTATCTTGTAGCTTTCCTAACTCTGCAAGTTGATTCAAAGCACCATCAGCCATTTGTTTTGAGCGTTCTTGTTCTTTCAAAAGTTCCATTGCTAAATTATTGGCTTCATTCCAATCCAAATTTCCTTCTTGTGCTTTTACTATAATTCGTTTTGCTTTATTTTCAGCATCTTTTTCTTTTTCTTGATAAAATTCATAGTCTTTTCGTGTACGAATAACGGCAGCTTTTACTTCTGCAAGAGCTTCTAAGGATTCATTTAGATTAGCAGTATCAAAAATTTTGTTATAGCTGGTTGTAGAAAAAGTAGAATTATAAACGTGTTTCTCTTGGGACACATGTTTTTGAGACACACCACTGTGTGTCTTTACTGGCTCAACAGGTTTAGTTTTTAATTCTATTATAGGTTCTTCTTTAGATGCACGACTGTTAGATGCACGACTGTGCATCTTTACTAAATCATCAATATACCAATTAATTGTCTTGGTAAGAGCTGTATCAAAATCAGTATTTGCTTTCCAGTTCAATTCATTTTCTATTTTTGAAGAATCAATGGCATAACGCAAGTCATGCCCCGGTCGGTCTTTTACAAAGGTTAATAAATCTTCATATTTTGCTCCATTTTGAGCATTTCCTTTTGGCTTAATGGTATCTAAAAGCGAACAGATTTTTTTGGCTAAATCCAAATTATTCCATTCATTATTTGAGCCAATATTATACGATTCTCCTTTTTTTCCTTTTAGGAATGCTTTATCAATTCCTTTTGCGTGGTCTAAAACATAGAGCCAATCTCTAATATTTTGTCCATTTCCATAAATCGGAATAGGCTGGTCAGAAAGAGCTTTTCGGATAATGGTAGGAATAAGTTTTTCGTGATGCTGTTTTTCTCCAAAATTATTAGAGCAGTTTGTAATCACAACATCAAGTCCGTAGGTATGAAAATAACTTCTGACAATCATATCACTTCCTGCTTTTGATGCGCTGTACGGACTATTTGGCGCATAAGGCGTAGTTTCGGTAAAAAAACCAGTTTCTCCTAACGTTCCATATACTTCGTCTGTCGAAACGTGTAGAAAACGAGTGTCTTCGTAACCTTCTTTGTATGAAAAAGGTGCATTCATCCAATATTTACGAGCTACATCGACGAGCGTAAAAGTTCCGTGAACATTCGTTCTGACAAAAGCCTCTGGGTCTGTGATAGAGTTATCAACATGAGATTCGGCAGCAAAATGAATTACTCCTTTTATGTCGTGTTTTCCGAAAATATGTTCTACTAATTGCCTATTGACAATATCTCCTTTCACAAATTCGTAACGAGGATTGGATTCAACCTCACTCAAATTATCCAAATTTCCTGCATAGGTCAGCAAATCCAAATTAATGACTTTATAGTCTTTGTGAGTTTCTAAAAAATAAGGAATAAAATTAGAACCAATAAAACCAGCTCCACCAGTTACCAAAATTGCTTTCATAGAATGTATATTTTGAATTCTTGATTATTTATCAAAAACGGTTTTTCAAAAATGATTTGTGAAAGCTAAGATAAGGAAATTTACTCAATTATTTCTTAACCTTTTTTATCGTTTTCTTAACTGTATTTGCAGTTTCTTTATTCGGATTTATCCAAACCATTTTCAAAAGTGAAGTTAGTTTTGCTTTCAATTCTCTTCTATCTACAATAAAATCCAAAAAGCCATGTTCTTTCACAAATTCTGCTGTTTGGAAGCCTTTAGGAAGGTCTTTTCCGATAGTTTCACGGATTACTCTAGGCCCTGCAAAACCAATAAGTGCATTCGGTTCTGCAATATTAAAATCGCCTAACATAGCAAAACTTGCCGTTACGCCTCCTGTTGTCGGATTGGTAAGCAAAGAAATATAAGGAATTTTGGCTTCTGAAAGTAGAGCTAATTTAGCCGAAGTTTTTGCCATTTGCATCAATGAAAAACCAGCTTCCATCATACGTGCGCCACCCGATTGCGAAATAACCATTAAAGGAATATTATTTTCAAGACAATAATCAGCAGCACGAGAAATTTTTTCTCCCACAACTGCACCCATCGAACCACCAATATATTTGAAGTTCATGGCTGTTACCATAAAATCAATTCCATTCATTTTGCCGTAAGCACTTTGAGCCGCTTCATTTACACCCGATTTTGCATTAGCTTCCTTGATTCGCTGTTCATAACTTTTGGTATCTTTAAATTCTAAAGGATTGAGAGGCGTAAGATTTGTATTTATTTCTGTATAATTGCCTTCATCAAATAAAATCTCAAAATACTGCGTCGGAGTAATTGTCAAGTGATGATTGTCGTCTGGACAGACCCAATTATTATCTCTCAATTCTTTTTTGAGAATAATTGTACCACTTGGAGTTTTGAACCACATATTTGGAGAATCACGCTTTTCATTGGTAGGCGTAGTAATATTTTTATCTTTTCGATGAAACCAAGACATAATAGAGAGTGTTTTTGTAGTTGAAGATTGCAGGGAATCGAAAGGCAAAGTTAAACAATTCTAGTTAAAAATAAATTGCTTGAAAATTTGTTGTTTTTTATTTTTCAATGTAGGGAAAATGGCTTGCCTTTTCCTAAACGTATGGATTTTCAAATTACGTAATGTGGAAATGAAAAGACAAGCCATTTTAGCCTCGCTGACTTAAAAGTTCTCTACAAATAATTAAATTTCAGCATCAATCAAATTACTTCTCCACCACTTCAAAAGGAAGCTCAGTAGTTTTTCCATTTTCTACCAAAACAATTTTATACGTAGAAATAGGCAAATAATACTTTTGATTATCTGCTTTTGAAACAGAAAAAGGTTTTTCTTTAGTAGAAAGTGACTTTGATAATTTTTTAGCTCCTTCTTCATTAATTGTCAAATCATAATTCCAATAATTCAGACCTTTATTTGCATCTAGCTTTTCAGAACGAAGAACGGTATTGTTCTTATCCAAAATACGAAGTTCTACATTTGACTTTTGAGTAGTAAAGAATATAAACTTTTGGTCTTCTTCGCTTGGTTCATAATTTCCAAACCATTTACTCCAATAGGTTTTGCCCCAGTTTTTATTGAAAGTAATTTTCTCTTTATCTAAGAAGAATGATTTTTCCTTATCCATTTTTACAAGACTTTGCAAAGGTGCAATATCCACCACAAAAAGCGAACGCCCATGTGTTCCGACAACCAAATGATTTGCCACAGGCTGAACCGATAAATCATGAACTGCCACACGAGGAAAATCTTTTCCTAAAGTCATAAATGATTTTCCAGCATCAAGAGAAGCGTACAAATTGTGGTCTGTTCCCACAAAAAGCAGATTCTCTTCTTTATAATCCTCTCTAATTACGTTTACAGGCTCTAAAGGTAAATCTGTTCCAATTCTCTCCCAAGTTTTACCAAAATCATTTGAAACAAAAATAATTGATTCAAAATTATCAAAACGGTAGCCATTCAACGTAATATAAACTCGTTCCATTTTGTGTTTTGAAGCCTGAACACGACTTACCCAAAAATTGGTATATTGAGGAAACTGTTTCAAATAATTCTGTGAAATATTCTCCCAGCTATATCCTGCATCTTTGCTGACATGAACCATTCCATCATCAGAACCAACATACAAAAGACCAAAACGCAAAGCCGATTCATCAATAGAAGTAAGTGTATTATAAGCTACATCGCCAGTTTTGGCTTCTTCTTTATTTGCACCTCGTGTTAAGTCTGCTGAAATAGTTTCCCATGTTTTTCCTTGGTCAAACGAACGATGAACACGATTCGAACCCATATACAAAATATTTTGCTGGTGTTTTGAAAGGTGTAAAGGCGTTTGCCAGTTGAAACGAAACGGTTTTTGTCCTAGCTCATGCGAAGGTGTAATGTAGCTAGATTCCATTGTCGTTTTATCAATCTTATAACAGTTTCCAAATTGATAACACGTAAAAACAGTATTGTTATCTCTAAAATCAATCTCAACTTGCATTCCGTCGCCTCCTAAAAGTCGCTTGTAAGGATAATTACCTTCCTGCTGCCACACATCTGAATATTCGTATTGGTGCGAACCTGTCCAAACGCCATTATCTTGCAAACCTCCGTAAACATTATACGGCTCTGCTCTGTCCGTTGCAACACTATAAAACTGACCAACAGGAATAGAATTTTGTTTTGACCACGTTTTGCCGTCGTTATATGAAATATTTATTCCACCATCATTTCCATTTATTAAATGTCCTTCTTGTTTTGGATTAACCCATAAGGCATGGTGGTCTGCGTGAACATTATCTCCGTTTATGCTTTTCCAGTTTTTTCCACCGTCATCACTTGTAATTATCGGAACCCCCATAGCATATAATTTTTGAGGATTAGTTTGTGAAACTCTAATTTCCCCAAAATAATAGCCATACGAATAAACTACTTCGTCGATGCTTCCTTCGTGTGTTTTTTGCCACGTTTTGCCTTTGTCTTTTGATAAATAAACTTCTAATCCTTTTACAGGTGTATCAAATAATTGAGAATTGGCATCTTCCAAAAATTCTACTAATGCTTTTGGCTGAATTTTTCCTTTTTTGATTTGAGCTTTTACAAAGGCAACATCGTATTTTCTTGGAAAACGATTTTCTTTCAAATATTCTGTAATCTCTGCATCAGAAACTTTCAGAAAGTCTTCACTTTTCATGGCTAAGATAGCATCTTTTGTAAGCGTTGGTTTAGTATTCTCTTTTTTACCGTCTTTTTTGGTTTCATCTTTAGGTTTATGGTCTTGATTATCCAAACACGCATAAATCCAATCTGGGTTTGCTTTCGAAATCGCTAGACCAATTCTTCCAACCCCTTCCGAAACTGGAAAACCACTTTCTTTTGTTGTTAGTTTTGTCCAGTTTTCGCCACCATCATCGGAACGATAAATTCCACTTCCTGTGCCTGACTCTTCAAAATTCCAAGCTGCTCGGTGTCTTTGCCAAGTTGCAGTGTAAAGTATATTCGGATTTGTTGGGTCAATGATTAAATCAACTGCACCTATATTTTCATCAATAAAAAGTGTTTTTTTCCATGTTTTGCCTCCGTCGGTTGTTTTATAAATTCCTCTTTCTTTATTTTTGGAATATAAATGACCGAGCGCAGCCACCCAAAGTGTATTTTTATCGGTTGGATGTAAAATTATTCTACCTATATGTTGCGTTTCATTTAATTCTAAATCGCTTTTGTGTTCCCATGTTTTGCCCATATTGTAGGAAACATATATTCCGTCTCCAGAATAGGACGAACGAGAAGAATTATTTTCGCCTGTTCCTATCCAAATGGTAGAATTTTCCCAAGAAACGGCAATATCTCCAATAGACATCACTTTTTGGTCTTGAAATAAAGGTGTAAAAGAAGTTCCGTTGGTGTTTGTATGCCAAAGTCCACCAGAAGCAAAGGCTGCCAAAAACTCCGTTGGATTAGTTGGATTGACTTCAATATCGACAACTCTACCACTCATAACGGTTGGTCCTATTGATTTTATGGGAACATTTGAGAGCCAAGAAGTTGATGAATTGACTTTATTTTGAGAATTAATACGGTCTTGAGCTGTCGTAAATTCTAATTCAATATCCTGCGAAAAAGCAAAATTTGAAAGTAAAATGAACAGTAAAGGGGTTAGAAAATATTTTTTCATGTTAGTTTTATGTAGCTCATTCTTTAGAATGAGAGTGGTATTGAGGTTTTAAATTGATTTGAATACAATTTGCAAACAAATCTATTAGTTAGAAAAAGGAAAGCTAGATAAAAATGATTTTTCTTTTTTTTTAACAGAATAAGAATTTTACAAGCTTATTTTTCCATAACGTAGGGTTTGCAAACCCTATCGTTATGGAAAAAATAACAAAAAAAAGCCTAGCAATTTCTATAAAGAAATGACTAGGCTTTTGAATTTATATGTTTTGAGAACAGATTATTCTACTCTTTGTGTTCCAATATAAATATTAGTAGGGTTTTGTACATACTCAGCACTTGTAACTCTGAGTGTAATAAGGTTTCCAACACGAGTAATATCTACATCATTGTTGTTGGTTGAATAACGTACAGTTTCTATTCCTGCAATTTGTTCGGTGTCTTTGTCTGTAATTTTTACAATAAGATTTTTGGTAAGAGCTTCACTATCGCCTTTGCTTGAGAGCGTAATTACATTGATAGCACCTTCTATATTTACTTGACCTGAAAGACTTTCATACGTACCGGGCAAATCGTCAGCGTAATTAACTACATCGTCTTTATCACAAGAAGAGAAAGAAAAAGTCATAAAAGCAAGCACAAAGAACAACATGATTTTGTTCGTTTTCATAAAAATTGAGTCTAGTTTAAAAAATTGAGTTTAAAAAGTAAATAAATCAAAGACAAAAAAAGTAGCTTGATTTACCTATTATAAACCAAGCTACCTTCAAATTGTTTTATTTTTTCTATGAAAGTTAAAAAATAAATATGTATAAACTCAAATTAAGAAAGCCATTTTTCAGTTTCTGACAAAGACTGAAAATACTGATAGGGAATCATTTCTTCGTATTTTTTGGTCAAACTGTCGGTTTGGCTTTTCATACTAAAACGCCCAAATACATCTTTAGGGACAATGACAGCCATTTTTGCATCTTTTTGAGCCATCTCTAAAAGTTTTGGATAAAATTCTTCCAATACCCATTCATTTACTTTTGGATGTACGGCTTGTCTTTCTGTTTGGTCAATAATCCAATGAAGTGCCTGTTTTTCTTGATAAAAATCTAATGCCTTTAACATTGCTTTTTTGAAGTCATCTAACATGACAAATCCTTTCCAATAAATATAAATAGCTGAATTGGCTGCATCGTGAGAAATCTCAACATTAGGCTGTTTGTACAATGATTCTTTTGACATAGTAGTAAAATTAATGAGCTGATTAGTTGTTTTTTAAATAAAAATATAATTTTAAAAGGCAGCAGAAAGAGCTAAAATAAGGATAATAATAAAAAGTAAGGTAAGTAAAGAAACAATTCCTCCGACTAGAGCAAGTACAAGTGTATACGTTTTATCAAATTTTTCATTATCGTCATTTATTGCAACACTTACACCAATAATTCCACTAATTATTGAGACAGGCAACAGCAAAAGAGCAAAAGGCAACAAATAACTAAAAATGGCATACATTGAGCCTATTGCAATCGCTGCCACAAAAATACTAAGGGCAAGTAAAGCTCCAAAGAAAGCTACATAAGCAGCCCAATGTATTTTCTTGTTAGGTTCTTTCGTTCCATTTTTTCTGTTTTCTTTATTTATTTTTCGCTGTTCTTTGATAGTTTTCCAAAGTGCTTTTCTAAATTCTTTTCGCTGTTGTTTGGCTAGTTTTTTCTGCTCTCTTTTTTCTTCTCTATTCTCTTTTTTTGTTTTTTGCTTTGCTGGTTCTATGCTTTTTTTAGGAATAACACTAGAACTACTTTTTTTAGAAGATTCTTCAGAGGAAAACTCAACTGAATAATCTAAAGAATGTGCCTTTAAGCTACTAGACAGACTTATTAATAATGATAAAAATAATATAAAAATAAAATTACGCATAATCAAAAAGTTTAAAAAATAGAATCTAAAAAATAATAGTCTAAAAATAATTATTTTTTTTGATTTTGCCTAAATATACTGTTTATAAAAAAAATCCTTACCAATTTTTTAACCTCAACGACGGTTGAAAATAGTAGAGTACACAACGTTTATACATCATATCAATAAAACTTCTGAAATAGTATAGGAGTAGAAAGTTGTAGAGTTATGAGATAAGGCATAAAACTACTCTACCCTACCATTTTTTAAGTACTTGATAATGAGCAGTTTAATTTATATTTTAATTTACATATAATCAAATATCGGAAAAATCTATCAGTTATATTTTCAAATTCTTCAACAGA
>Ga0100391_1003205_pt1 | contig 16794 bp, 9 predicted proteins | sample CryGeymeta201515_FD_81541 | JGI IMG/M metagenome (GOLD analysis project Ga0100391, IMG submission 81541) | Groundwater microbial communities from Crystal Geyser aquifers in Utah, USA - Crystal Geyser metaG 2015-15 | ecosystem: Environmental > Aquatic > Deep subsurface > Groundwater | place: USA...
CTACTACTACTACTACTACTACTACTACTACTACTACTACTACTACTACTACTACTACTACTACTACTACTAGTCTACTACTACTACTACTAGCTACTACTACTACTACTACTACTAATGGTAGCTACTAGCTAGGTCTACTATTATTATTTATTTAAAGAATACTCCGAGTGTCACTGCAACAAGTGACGCAAGACTCATGACCGTGTTCGTGGGTCATGAGGCATGACTAAAACGGTACGCAAGTTCTTTCTTACCGTGCTACTAGTCTAGTAGTAGCTTGCTACCAGTACTAGCTAGTCGTAGACTCCTACTGGTACTTCTACCAGTACTACTACTTCCATAGTACTAAGTACTTATTGGTGGCTACTACTACTCTAGAGTACTACTCTAGTAGTACGACTACTACTAGTAGTACTGTAGGCGACTACAGTAGTACTCCGTAGCTGCTGCCTACTAATAGCTACTACTGTAGTACTGTAGCTGCTACTAGTAGTAGTAATAGTAGTAGAGTAGTCGTACCAGTGCGGTACCACCGTAGTAGTCTACTACTAGTAGACTAGCTACTAGTACTAGACTACTAGTAGAGAGATTACAGGTGATGAAGAGGGTGTTTCCGTGGCGGTTGGCGCTGAACCAGTTGAGTTGCATCGAACATCGAATCAATCCCTCATCTCACAGTACCTGGTAGTGTAATAATCTCAGATCTCAGCTAAGCCTTCACTTTATAGCAGCGCTTCGCTTCTAACATACTACTCTCGTCCCACCTGGTTAACTCGACCCGGATAGAAATAAAACTATGGCCGACAACGATGGCGACATTAATTTACGGAATTATCCTCTTAAGGGCATACCCCAGCCTCACCCTCATGATGTGTTGTGTGGAAGAGGGGGCGGAAGCAACAGCTGGATAGGGTGAGTCGTCTTTGTTGCTGGTTGGTGGTCTCTTATCTGTGTATCTCCAAGATGGAATTTGCTTTGATGAGTTTAAATTTTAAATAGCGAGAGACTTGACCTAAGAAAGGCTCTTTTAATAGTAACGTGCTTGGTGCTTGGAATGTCCTATTTCCTATTTCCTATTCCCTGCCAAACACAATTCTCATCTAACATACATGTTCTTTTTGTTTCGGTCCATTTCTTCATCTACTCTTTAGTAACTCTCACTGGCGAATGCTGGTGGCAGCCAATAAACAGCTCTATGTTACTCTTCCCAAGCGACAAAAGATGTTATTAAGCCGTAGTATTGTACACGCCGTGAGAAGTCAGGGACCTCCGGGCAGATTCTTGCAGAAAGATTCGAAGACCGATCTCTGGTACGACATAGGGGACCAGAGAGCGCAGGAAAAAACTTCTCAAGCTCTAAGAGAAGGAGCACCTGAGTTAAGAACAAAGTTAAAAGACGACACAATACCCGCTGTGACAGGATCTGGTGGCGATTTTGAAGATAGCAGTGATAACAGCACTGAGCCATCTTCCAGTAGTCCGCCATCCAGAGCTGCTTCTGGATCTCTTAGTGCACTGCAACAACACCCCAAAACCCAGCTCGCCGAACAAACGTCATCAGCTTCTGTTGGACAAGTTTTGCCTCCTGCAGGGCTTGTTGCTACAGCATCCGGTGCGTCTCAGGGAGCAGCAGCTGCCATGCCTCCACCCCCTGGGAGACCTCATGCAGGAGTGGATCGCCACAGCCGGCAGTTACAACAGAGTCAACAACAGCAACACCAAAATCAGCAGCAGCAGCAGCAAATGCAACACCAAAATTTAATGCAACAACAAAATTTAATGCAACAACAAATGCAACAGCAGCAGCAGATGCAACAGCAGCAGCAGCAAATGCCCGTTCTTTCGGTGATGCAGAATGGTTTGGCGCAAGGAATGCACCCCCAGCAGATGATGAATAGGCCAATTTTCTTTCAGCCAGGGCCAAATATGAATTCGATGCCGATGTATCCGACCATGATGTATAATCAACAAGGGATGCTTATGCCGGTTATGTCCTTGGTCCCCCCTTCGGCACCTGCACCTGCACCACTCGTAGCGGAAGGGTCCGATTCCCGTACAATTCGTGACGATGGAGGCCCATCGTCACAGAACAATACAGGTTCGAACAAAGACGATAGATCGCACCTGGGATCGCAATCTCATCAGCAGCCAAACAATGGCAGGGCCAGGCAGCAAGCAGCACAACAGTTGGCACAGACGCACCAGGTAGCACAACTTGGCCAGCAGCACTTCAGGCGCAATTCTGGTCAGTTTGACAATAGGTTAGATGGTATAGCACCGCCACCGGACGGCGGTTTGGAAATTGCCGGTCTTAGTTTTGGATCTGTTGGTTCCGTCAACATGCTAACCGAGGATGATTTGAAGCGTCTAGACTTTGCGAGCAACAGCACCTTGGGTAGTAGTAGCAACAACAGCAACGGCATTTTGCTGCAGCACCATCAGGAACAACAATCACAGCAGCACCAATTTCTCCAACAGCAACAACAACTTTTCGATCAATATCAAGTACAGCAACAGCAACACCAGAACAGCCAACAACGTCAAGGGAACGAGGATCTGGCCAAGGCCGCTCCTCCGCCAGAAGGTGGCCTGGAGCCACAGGGTTTTTCTTTTGGTTCAGTTTCGATTATGAGTATCAGCGATGCCAAATTAGAACCTACTGGCGTCTCTTTCGGATCCGCCATGAGCTTTAAAACAACCCCTGAAATGGTTGATGGTGGATTGGACGGAATCGGTACGAGTTTTGGATCAATGACGTTGGCTACCAACGCAGAGGAGCCATATGATGTTCAGCATAATCAGCACAATATTATGCCGCCGCTACCACCACCGCCGCCTACAGGACCTAGGACTACAACGTCTGGGGAGTCGGTGCCAACTCTCTTTCGGCAGAATAGATCCGGCGGGAACCTTCTCGAATGCAGTGATACGGACTCGGACGACGAAGAGCAGAGTGCCCAAAAGAGTCAGCAGAAGAATCTGGAATGGGAAAAGATGAAGGCTCTTGTTGATAAAGGAGGCGAAGATGGTATTCCTCAACCAATGCCGACTTCCTTTCCTTCTTCGTTTGCCATGCCTGGTACGACCACCTTTGCGCGTGATTTGTCCCAAATGTCCGCCTTGAGTGCAGGAGACGCACAAGACCCCCAGGAACAAAATATTCAGCAAATGATGATGGCAGTGGCGGCTATGCCTCCGCCAACAACGAAGAAACAGGACGAGGAGACGGAGTGGGAGAAAGCGCAGTTACTTATGCTGAAGAATCAGCAATCGCAGCAGTCACGCTCTAGCAACAATTTCGGCAACTAGATTTCTCCAATGAAAACCAGGAAATTCATTAACTGGAGTACTAGCCAATTGTTCTCAAACAATTTGAATCGCAGTGAATATGAACGCGCTGACCCAGTTCAAGCTTAATATTACTCTAGATCTTTGTGCTTTCAAGTTGCATACTAGGGGAATCATTTTTGGCAATTTTCTCTGTTATGCTTTACTGTTCGAGTACTCTAGTGTATAACTCAGACAGTGTTAGTTTTCCACACCATTTCTATGCTTACTTCCATGTTAAACCTCACGAAGCACCGCAGCCACTCTTTTTCCCTGGCATCAAGTTCTCCATCGATCGGATAACCTCTTCGTGCAGGATCTCAAGCATTGAATCCATATCCCCATCAGGCACTACTATGGAGTCCATACATGATTCGTGTGTCGCATTCCATGATTCTAAACCGTGTGAGAGATGCGCCTTTACAGAAGCTAGAGTGGCATTCTTCAAACTAAAGTCCAAATTAAGATCCTTGAGATAGGCCTCGAGATAGGCCACGAATGAAGACGTATCTTTCGCTTTCGAAATGGTGCTCGAAACCGAAGTTTCCGATGAACGTTTCTTCTCAAAATTCTGTTCCTGGCCATGAATTAATGGCCTGGCAGAGTTTTCACTCTCCGAGCGCCTGAGAGAAAAAGAGGAGGTCGAGGGAGAGACGCTATTCGTTCTATTAATATCGGCTGCGCTGGCGTTGCTCGACCCCGAGCCAGTATCGGACAAAGGGCTAAAAAAGGGTGAAACGTCTTCTCTCTCTTCGGCAAGATCCTCTTGTCCCGCTGTGCTAACCGAGTATGCCAACTCCGTTGAAAAATCACGAGCAAATTGAGACACTGAGGCAGTTTCCACAGTCACAACATCTTGAGAGATGTTTGCCTTGCCATTCGGATCTGTTGGCTGTGATGCTTGCTCCTCAAAAGCGCGATCAGAGACAGCCGCGGTCGACTGATATGAATTGGAGGCTGGCGATACAGAAGATGTTTTCGAATCTTCTGTACCAGACTCGGGCCGAGAGCAATTGCTCGTATCAGGATTACTAGTATTCAATGTGTTGAGCGTCATTTCATCGCAAAAGCTTCTGGTGTCGGAACTACGGAAGATGCGGCTATCGTGAGTTGGTGGGTCCAGCAAAACAGATGAATCATCTGCAGGAGTGTCAGCCCCTTCATCCTCCAAGATTCCATCCGACAAATTCTCCAGCGAGACCTTTTCAGGCTTATCTGCCTTCGCTGGAGTCTTTCGTTTTGGGTGTTGCCTATCACTGAGCGCTCTCTTCTTTTGGGGTGCAACAGACGAAGGGGCGTCTCTCATTTCGCCACACCAGAATTCCAAAGGTGCTTCTAGAGGAACATCGAAGACCTGATTCAAGAACTTTTCGGGGGCGCTCTGACAGGTCAACGCGGTGGCGCTTGGAGCCACACATGCCATGTTGTCCATATTGCCCAATGTTGAAGTAAACGCAGAATCAACTGTACCTTCGTCAATGGTCGTGTCAACGGCAGTCCCTGAATCAAACGTGGAGTCAAGCCCAGACTCGTCCGTGAAGCTAGAGTCAACCGTCTTGCTGAGAGATCTTTCCATCTCATTCACACGCGCCATCACATTGCTTGTATGCCTTCTTTTTTGTGCAGCTTCTCCCTGGTCATCGCCCAGAGTTGGCCAAGCGCTGTCGACCAGCTCCCAGGGATTAAAATCCAATTTCATAGGTGGATCTTGTGTGGTTGCAACGCTATGGCTAATGGTACTTACAGAGCAGCTTGAGCGGGTGGGCTTCACGCGAACAGTCATCTCGTTCGGCAGCCGTTCTTTTGGAACTGCAAAAAAATTCTGGTACAACGACTCAAAGTACAAGTCGTCAGTGTGCTTCTTTTTGTCTCCCTTTTTCCGCTTTCCAATGTTTACATAGTAATTTCCTTCCTCCTCCTCTTCAATCCCTCGATTAATGACGCGCATCATCTCCTCGGACGAGTGCTGCTCCTCGTTAGCCCGCTGCTGCTGTCGTCGCTGCTGCACCTTTTTGAGACGCCTTCGACTAGCTCTTAAAGTTGTGGATGTAGCAGCTGCTGGTTTCAAAGGCGCATTGGTGTGCTGCTGGGCATCCAACAACGAGACAACTGATGTTGCCACGGTGTTGGTCTCTCCAGCTGCTTCACTTTCGCAGAATGATCGTAGCTCTTCATGTGGGTCCACTCCTGTTGTATGTTGCCGTCCAACCAACACAGCAGCCTCACTCAGTACCTCGGAGGGAGGAGGCGTATTTTGCCGATGAAGTTGTTGAGGGGTGTTTTTGTTTTTGACTAAGATATCAGTTGGCGGAACAGCACCCATGGCAGTGACTTCGCGAAGGAGAGCCATGGCTTGTTCCTCCACTTGATCACTCTCCTGTTCCGTCAAAACCCGATCAACTGGTGACTGGAGTGGCGAACCCGTGAAGTGACTCCATTCGGCATCGACGGGAAGAGGAGTAGGGGAAGCCTGCTGTGCATGCTGAAAAGACAGTCCTTCAGAAGCATTTGCTGGCCTAGAGTCACTCGTATAGTCTGGAAACGGGGTGGAAAGAACGTTCATGCCATTGCTCGTAGATCGAGTTGCATGTTGTTGATTTTGATTCTTCTGCTTGCTACCTTTTCCATATTTCTGTCCTTGAGCGATCAGCCCACCTCCTAACAAACCATCAAAGCTCGCCTCCAGTTCATCAAAGATATCAGCGATGCTGTCAGCTACTTTGTCTAGCTTTTCCAAATGAGAGCCGAGTTCAGTTGTATCCAAAACCACTTTGCCACCGCCTTTAGGTTTATGATGCAAGTCTCCAGATTCCAAACTCCCGTGATACGCCTCCTTTTCATAATCTACCTGAGATTGACCATTTTCACTTTCGTTTCTATCGACGCTATTCCGAGTTGCTAATGCCGTCACTCCGTAGTCCATGTCTTGTTCCGGAGTTCGAACCTTGTATGATGTTTCTTCTGGGTCCTGCCGAAAGATGAGCTCTTCGACTTCTTCGTTCCACCGGACAGTTGAACTCGTCGGAGCTTCTGCCATAAAAGTGTTCCCGGATGCAGATACTGAATTGTCGACCCCCTGCTTATCTTCTCCGCTCCCAGTTTCGCCGCGACGTCGAAGATTTGCCTTGGTTCTGGCAAGTTTTTCCAAAAATGAACCAGGTTTTCTCAAGACACTGGATCTAGATGTTCCGGTCCCTGCTGTCGATTGACTCACGTACGACATATTGTCGCCGTCTTTCTTGTTTTGATTGGATGGTAAGCGAAGTCCCGCTGCCGCTTGAATGACTACGCGTTTCTTCTTCTTGTTGCTGGTGGTGGGAGTGCAGGCAGGTCGCGATTGCCAGGACGACGTGAACACTGTAGGTTGCAGAGGAACTGGTTGTGGTGGAAGACTTGATCGTGTGACTGTCTTTGCAACCGACTTGCTCTGAAAGTTACCTCCGTTGGTATTGTTCGATAATCCCATTCTGAGGTTGTACAGTTTATCCGCGGGAGATAAAGAATTGGTCTTATTGGAGTCTATATTCTCGTCTTGTTGTTCGCCGTAATCATCGTGGTTGACATTTTGTTCTGCCAAGGAAGCATCGTCATTGTGAACAACAACATCTCCCGGTGGCTCCCGAGAAGCACCCGCACCTTCCAATCCGTATCGATCGTACGATTCTTTCCACACAGGATTGGACAGGATCTCGTAGGCCATGCTGACTGCTTGAAACTTTAGTTTGGCGATTTGTGAAACATTTTTACCATTGACGATGGCGCTGTCCCCATTGTTTTCATTGGCACAACAACTACTACTACCAGCAGAAGTAGAAGTAGCAGCAGCAGTAGTATTTGTTGATGAATCGCAAGGACGTTCCGCCAAGACTTGACGCCCCCTTCGAAAGTACGCAATACGAATGTCACGGTCCGACGTCATATCGGATGGTATTTGCAGTATATCTTTGTAGAGGCAAGCCTTGTTGCCAAAAGCTTGGGTTATGACACGAATGTGCGCGGAAGGAATGACATTCCGGGAAACAGTAATACAGTCTTCGTTGTTGTTACCATGACGGCCGCCCACCTGTACAGCTAACGGTTGTTGCAGTTCGGCTTGTTGTTGTTTTTGTTGCTCATCAGATATTTGAGCATTTTCATCCTCGTTGTTGTTATTGTTATTGTTACTATTTCTGGTGACATTGCTGGTGACATTGCTGGTGTTGTTAAATATATTCACATGATGGGACCGCAAGCGCCCTACTAACTGTGCATTGCTCCCTCCCATTTTCTGTAGACGTCTCATCAAGGCGTTGTCCTCTCGCACCGACAGAAATTGGTGTTGAAGCGCGCCTTGTACTTCTTGTGCTGCTTCAGCTGGCGACGTAACTTCATTGTGGTCGGGAGTCGTTATAGGTGATGTGGCGATTGTTGCTGGCGGTTGTTGCTGTCGATGACTTGGTTCAGGGCTCCCCTGCGTTTGATCGTTCATTTCTATTCGTAACTGCAATATCGAGGTATTCAGTACAGTACTAGGTAATACAGTAGGTAATCAACCACAAGAGTAAACAAGACGTGCCAGAGAATTATCCAATTCTTTGCTGACAGGAAAAAAGATGGACAAATTGTTTGCTTACTACCTGCGCACCTGCCTGCCGACTTCTAAAAGCAATTCAGTTATTGGTGAGAGAAGCACAATTCTGCTACCGTACCTTCGACAAGTATCGAACAGTGTCAATGGAGTTGTATGCAAGATGAACATCGTTTCGACCTACGAATATGTGTTTCCATCCGAAAGAAAAAAATCTAAATTCATTTTTTGTTCGCAGGAAAGATTTTCCGTTCACAACTTAAAAAAGCGCGCCATTGAATCGTCGCATTAGTGTTGGCGTTATTTTTGGGTGTGCGTACCATGCATGGTACTGTAGTACAGGACGTATTTTTTATTAGTTTCTCCCCGAGTAAAAAGTTGCTTTGAGAGAAGTGGATATCTACTACTAGTAGAGTACCAGGTACTCTCGACTACTAGTCTACTACTGCTGCTACTACTGCACTAATACTAGCTCTAGCTAGTAGTTGGAGGAGGAGGAAGAGGAGCAGGAGTAGCAGGAGAAGGAGAAGTAGCCTAGTAGCAATACAGTAGGAGCGGCAGCAGTAGTATTGTATTAGACCTGGAATGAGAGGTACGTACCCTTACTCCCAAGACCTGCTAACTAAACTACTGTACTCCTAAAGTTCCTGTTCGGGCAGATTCCACGAAGGAATGACGAAAGAATAATTTAGTCGACCATCAGGGTAAACGCCAATTGGCTGGGCATATGGTTTGTGAATTTAAATATGACAAACGATGCGCACTTGAGAGATGTAGCTACGACAGTATTGTATTGAATTGGAGATTGGCGTATGTAAAGAAAACCCAACATTTTTTAGGTAATGTATGCATTAGTAGCTCCTCCTCTCTTGCAGTGGTCACACAAAGTCGACATGTAAACAGAAAAAGGCGTGGACGGCACATCTGCAGAATCCGGCCACAAATCATTTATTCCCACTTCCACTTCTAAAAACTATTTCGCGATGTTACCAGGCTTGACGACGTCATTATTTGCTATCATTCCAGCAGCCCAACCCCTGTTGGTTAGCTCACACTGATTGGTGGCTTCCCAATTGTGGTTTTCATGGACAAAAGAAAGCACCAGCTCAAGGCCAAGTTGACATTTCTCTATCGTACGTAGTTTATGAAGTAGTACTACTGCTAGTAGGTACTCGAGTAGACTAGTAGCTAGAGCTAGTAGTAGTAGGTGTAGCTAGAGTAGTAGTAGGAGACTAATCTCTAGCTAGCTACCGTAGCAGACTAGTAGTAGTCTAGAGCTACTGAGTAGCTAGTAGCTACTGTAGTAGCTACGGGGTAGACTAGAGTAGAGCTAATAATTAAGAGTAGACAACAGCAGTTGTTGACGCTGTTTGCTTTACTTCCGTCAATGGACTGTGGATTGAGCATCTGTGCTTGCAAGTGTTTGTACGTTATGTCCTACGAGTACCGTAATAAAGGTAGTATCTTGAGTCTTTTTCTCGTCACAAAAAGTGCCAGATCATTACTCACGGTACAGTACAACTTCACGCGGTTATACCGTTATACCTTGATTTTGGCTGTATGTACCTCAGCTGCGCGAGATAACACACCGTAGTACAAATCCCATCAACCTTTATCTGTCTGTCCCAGTAGTTATCTTTAAATTAGTAAATAGTAGCAAATAGCAATGAGTTTCAGCAACTTTAACGATGGCGATGACCCGGACTTCTCTGCATTGTACACGAACGATGACGACCCCCTCCCAGCTGCAATTTTCAACGATACAGACGGAGATGATTTCGACCCCATAGGACTCTTAGACACCCCTCTTTTCGCTGAGGGCGGAGACGATGGCGATAATAATAGCAGCCCCCCTATACAACATAATAACTTCAATGATGAAAGTGCTCGCAGCCATGGAGGAGACGACTACAACAGCTACGGCAGCAACAGCAACCACAACTCTCAAAGGCAAAAAGCATACAATTCTACGCCTTCTACGCCCCCTTTTCAACAACCCCCAAATCAGTTCGATAATTCTGGTTACCCCCAGCAAGAATTTGGGGGTGCCATGCATCAGCAAAACGGGATTAGCAATCCCAACAATGATTATAGAGGAATGCCGGGAGAAAATCCGTACAGCAATAATAATAATAATAATAATAATAATAATGCCATGATGGCAGCTGCCTTTGCTGCTCAACAGCAGAACTTGATGCAACAACAGATACAGCAGCGTGAAGGAAGGGGGCCAGGCCCAGGTGGCATGCAAAATAATAATGGTATGAATTCCTCTAATATGAATACAATGAACAGCATGGGTGGGCCTATGAATGGACCCATGGGCGCTCAAATGATGGGGAATCTTGCTGCTATGCAGGGCGCGATGCAGGGAAATATGATGCAAGGAAATAATATGAATATGAATATGAATATGAATGCAATGATGATGCAGCAAATGCAGCAGCAATCCGGAATGGGTATGCAAGGTATGTCTGGCGGAGTAGGCGGTCACATGGGACAAGGTATGGGCTCCTCCAATTCGATGCAAGGTATGACAGGCCAAAATTCAATGGGTAGTGGAGGGCAAGGTCAAATGGGTCATGGAGGAATGCATCCAATGGGCCAGGGACCGGGTTTTAATGGCATGCAGCAGCACATGGGCCCAGGTGGTGATATGACCAATCGTAACGGCTCGCTGAATACTGCTGTGAGCAGCCTGAGTGTCTCGACGGGCGGAATGAACATGACAGAAGGAGGACAAGCATCTATGAACTCGTCGATGCCGAATATTCAGAATCAACGCGGATCTGCTCCTGGACGTGGTACACGTGGCGCTTCTTCGGTGCCAGCGTCGCCGAATCCCATATCCTTATCACAAATGAGCGCATCACTCCAAGGACGTAGTTCTCGAAATACTGGAAGAACTCGAGGTCCTACTCCAAAGGTTGACGCGAACGGAAAGGTTATTCCTGGGTCCTCAGCCGATCCCGGAATCAACGAAGCAATGGAAAAGCTTTGCGAGAGTATGAGACGGTCTGCCATGAGTCGAAATCTTGTCAAGCAACTATCTAGTAAGTCTGTTCAGCGGCAGGGTTCTTCCAGGTCTCTGCCTCGATCCAATTCCATGCCGAGAAAGCAGTTATCTGGAAGGTCACTTTCGGCAAATCTTGGAATAGGAGACGATGGAAGTGGCCGTGGTACCCCCACAAGAGCTGTCCCGATTCGAAGATTGTCGGACGCCAAGCACCGTTTGCACCAACGAGCGGCAGGCATGCATTTTAGTAGGCAGAATTCGATGGGCTCGCAGTCGAGTGTTGCCAGTGCCCCAAAGACGTTTTTGCAGTTGGACGATCAATCACTAGGAGCTCTGTAGTATATTATATTACAATATATATTATGATGAATATGCATGTACGTATCAATGGTATTATGGGCGTCAAGGGACAAAGCTATACTTCTTCATGCATTTTCACACCACTATTGATGGTTTCTCGTTGATACTCTCGGGAGGAGGGACCATTGTCGCTGCCCCAGAAGCTAAGTAAGCTGTCTCAGGAAGAGGGATCCTTGTCCCTGCTCCAGCTGCTGAGAAAGCTACCTTCCTTATGTGCAGTGTCTACCCAGCTACTTTGGCTGCTATGGTTTACTCGGAGCAAATGAAATACTAGACTAGACTAGTAGGAGTAACAATTAGCCAAGGCTCGATCAACTAACTCTTAATTTAATGCCACACACACGCCCGGCTATCCTATGAACTCTGAACCCATGCCTAGTAGTATCTAGTACTAACAGGTACTACAACTAGATAACTTACTTGTTCCACCCGGCAGTATTTTAAAATCCAAAATCCAAAACCTAGTACTTAACGCTACTACTAGCTAGAGTAGTAGTAGTAGCAGAACACTACTACTACTAGACTACTCTAGAAGTAACTACTATTGGAATAAGTCAATACTAGTATTTAGACTACTACTTCATCGTACCTTTGACCTCCAGCACTACCTTATTAACCTCTTAACTACTACAGACGATAGCGTAACAAGGAAATTTTTCAGAGACTCCCTCTTTCAGATCTAGTGGAAAGAAATGATTAGATCTTGCAGAATTCCTCCCATTCTCAACCGGATATGCGATGATATCGTCCACTCGGCGCTGTTGGTTACGGCTGATGGTGAGCTACTAGGTGCTAGCACCAAGAGATCCAGCTCCAGCTTATTTCCACCAATATCTGCTTCCCCTCCCGAGGGAAATAATGCCAGTATCAGCCCAGCATCATCGGCGGGCGCCATTGAAAATCTGGGGACTCTTATTGCCGATATTGCTGTGGACTACCAACGCCTGGGAGAGGAATACGTCGGCATCGATGGATCTCAGCCACGCAATGGAAAGAGTCAACTTCAATGTCTTCTTATGGAACTGGAATTGGGCCTGGTGGCAGTTTCTAGCTGTGGAAGTTTCGATTGCTTGGTGATTGCCATTGCCTCCCCGACCGCTCCCCTTGGTATTGTCAAGGCCAAAACTCAGACCTTGGCTCATTACGTCCAGGAAGCACTATCGCCCTTGGCGGAAAATACCTAATATTGTAAGTTAGCGCACTTTCAAAGTTGTTTAAAGTTAGATGGTAGAATACTGCCAAAATAAGTTTCCATCCAACGCTGCTCAACTTCGAAATTCCATCTATGGATAGGGATTGGCAAAAAACTCTCCTAAACTTTTGACGGAGCTCATAATCTTTTCTCCGGTTGTTGTAGTTGTCTTCATATCCTTCTCTAAGTCATTATCATGAAGGACAACATCTTTCAACGGTCCAGCTTGACAATCGTGCATCGAGACATCGCCCTTTATTCCTGTCGACGGTAGAGTCGGTAATGACGACGATGTACTGGGTTTTAATGGCCCAGCTTCGTCAAGCTTGGATGCCCTCGATAATTCCGGAGCGAGGCCAGCCTCGTTGGACTGTTGCAGAGAGAAAAAGAAACGCAATTTCGAGGTTGAATTTTGCGCTGGCCTGTTGGTCGTCTTCGTTGAATTCTGCATTGTCCCAGTTCTAGTTGCATGGACGGGAAAAGGGAGGTCACGCAGATGATTTTGGCTTGCTTTCTCGTGTGCAGTTAGTGTTGTTGCACTATCGGCGTGATTGTTTCTTTGGTGTCCGCCAAAGACATTCCAAGGTAGTTGCAATCCACTCCTTGTCGTTTCATTCTTGTCGCTACAACTATCATCATGTTCTTTGCTGCTGCTGCTGCTGCTGCTGCTGCTGCTGCTGCTGGAAGAAGTGGTCCCTGGTAAAGAAGGGGGATTCGTACTGTCCTGAGAATCACTAGAAAGTACTGTGTTCGTCAACATACCTTCTGTCTTCGATGCTTCCTTTGAAGCAGACAAAGGAGGGGCTGTCATAGGTAGTTTTTCGAATTGCAAGCCTATAATAGTTTTGCTGGAAAAGGTAAAATGTCGCAGGGAATCATTTTCGTTCGGAACAGACTTGTTGGATGACCAATTCGCTACCACAAACGATTTATTGCTTGATTTTTTTTGGAGTGCAGAGACTCGGGGTTTGCAATACCATTGCACAATCGCAAGGTAGCAATACCCTCGTCCGTAACCAAAGAGGGCACAACCGAATTGCTTGTAACAGCAGGACAATAGCAGCTGCTTTTTTCCTCGCTGTCATGATCGTCTCCAACGCCAGCATTGCCGAGACCAATTTCTTCGTCCATAATGTCGTGAATTTTTTCTCTGTCAGGAAAATGTTTGGATGCAGTCACAGCAAGGGCATTACCGGCGCAACTCCACTCGTCCACCGTAGCACTGTGGTTGCAGGGCGTGCCTGGCGTACCAAAAGAGCCGAGCCCATCCAAATCTGAAACGTTGGTATCGTGACTCAGGGCCCGAACTCGTAGTTTACTGGTAGTTGATGCCAATGTCACTAGTGATGGTGACGGTGATTGTGATGGCGGTTGTGGATAAGCCGCTAGAACGTCACGAGAAAAGCTTCGTCCACGATTCCTCGATTCTTGCATTCGCAAAGGACTTTTTTGCTGCTGCTGCAAGAATTGGTGATGTAAATGCAATCGAAAGACTGTATTTTGTTCTTTCAAACTGTGTTGTTCTTGTTGCGAATCTTGAACTTTACGAACACATGTGTGGACACGTTGAAGCAGGGAATGATTTTCCTGTGACATTTTAATCATTCGATGACGCAAAGACTGGTGCTTGAAATGTAATCGCAGCAGAGCTCGTTCGAGCTTGGAAGCGCGTTGTTGAGATTCTATTAGTTTTTGTCGGAGTTGATCTTGCATTTGTTCCCGCTCTTCGGCATCGTTCTGTAAAGCATGAATATTGCTATGAAGGGAGTGAATAGCATTCCTGAATTGGACAGCTGCTGGAGATATATCTTCTAATCTCTCACCATCTCGTTTTACATTTTCTAGTGATGTCTGTAATGTCAGATTGTCTTGGCTATCCTTATAATGGCTGTGACTGCTTTGTTGGAGCGATTCTTGATATTCTGACGGATTCATGGTTGCCAATCGTACCAAATTGTCTAGTACTAGGCTCTCGAAGAAAAGCTGTGATTGCTGCAGGGTTTTATCATGATTGTCTTGATTTCGTTCTTCAATACGGTCATATTTCGCCATGGTTATCGTACAGGTTTCGGTCGTCGTCAACTTGAATATATTCCAGAATTTAGCAATTTCTATAAACTGGAGAGAAAAGCAGGAATTTGTAGTAAAGGTAGGCGAAAATCAAAGCTTTCAAACTTCCACTATTTTTGGTCAATTGAATTTGTGAGATGCGAAACAAAAATGAATGTAAATTGCACGTTGTTGCCACAATTGCAAAGTATGTGCTGCAAACAGAACAGTCGTTGGCATGTTGTTCCGACTAGATTTTTCGTGCGATCACTTGGTCTCTTTCCTTCGTTGTTCGGTTACGTTGCGTTTGTTTGCTTCGCACTTTCTTCCGTAAAAGGGGTAGTCTGTATAAAGTATGGATCCATTCTTTTCTATCCAATTTGAAAGATTTTGTTTGCTTGTGACAGTTACACATCATTTCAGTCCTTTCTTCCGTTGACTTGTTTGATCCATCTTTTAATTATTCTTTATTCCCACTCTCTTCAACTTGCTTTGGGTCTGTCCCTGTCCCATTTCTTTCATTACCTTATTCATTAGAGTTAAGGTTGTTGATAATCCGTTGCTTATTCGTGAAGACAACAACAATCAAAACACACAACAAAGTTAAACGGCTCTCTTATTCTATTATTATTACATCTACTGGTCTGTTTTGCTTCTTGAACCTATCACGCCAACTCCTAAAATAATAAACCTGTAAATAACAACAGCGAACATTCCCAAAACATCCTTACTGGCAACAGGCACAAGAACAAAAAGCATACTTCCGTAGAGACACCAATTCTTAATAAAAAAGGATTGTACCGTGCACAAAAAAATAATACCACATAAAAAATGACATCCGCAGCTCTTACCGTGGGTTCAGCCTTGGTGGCTTTTGGGCCACTGATTTCCATCTTCTTTATGGTGCTCTATCCCAAAGCACAGCTGGTCATTATTGTCACGACGGCGGCCTTCTTCTTTCTGCTTTCGGGAGTAGGTGCCAGTATCGTTTGGTGGCTTTTTGCATTGGTCCAATTGGACGGAGTTGTAGCGGTGCTGCTGCCAGGAGTTCTCGCACAGTTTATGGGCAGGTGCAGTTTCGTGGCACTCTACCATCGTGTCGAAAAGGTCATTCGATTATCGTTGGAAGAAGAAGATGCTCGGGCCAATGGAAGTGTTCGCCAACACAACTCAACCACTGATCAAGATTTGGCCGAATATGATGAAAATTGGACAGCGGCTGCGAAATTGAGACTCCAATTGAACGATGCATCGTGCGGAGTAGCAGCGGGAATTGGTTTTGGTGGAATGCACGCAATTATGCTGTACGGGTCCCTGCTTGCGAGCGAAGCAGGTAATGCAGGCGTTCTTTACCAAGATTCTTGTCCCATGATTCCTTCCTTGGCACAGTCAGCTGTGGTGGCGCTCTGCTATTCCGTTATGGATATTTTTTGGATGCTCCTCACATTTTTTGGAATGCGAAGACGACTGCTCTACCACCGCGGACGAGAATTCGAGGACAACATTCGAGGTTTCGGTGCCTATATGGGAAACTCGCGAAGCGGGGGAAATCTTGCACTACTCTTTGTACTGGTATCTCATTTAGGATCTTCGGTTGTCACAACCTTAACGTCCCTGGATGGTGGGTGCGTCGTGTCTCTGCCACTTTTGGTAGTTTTGACGCTCGTCACGGGCTACACGTTCTGGGCCGGTACAGCACGCATTTACATGCCCCCGGAGAATTCGAATGAATCGATTTCGCGAACAGCGTCGCGCATCAGTGCTGCTGCTGCGGGGGATGTTACCGATGACAGTGACCCTGTTACCCACTACCGGGCAGAATAAAATACAGTAGTAGTACTTTACGTACGTGATGGAAGTATGCGACAATCCAAATCAACACATTCTTGTTATACTCCTAGAGTTGGTGTTTGTGGTGGTTTGTGATGTATCGATTCACAGCATTGGGAAGCAGAGAGAGTTTTACAAGTAGAACGTTTAATTTTGTGGTTTATGAAATGATATAGTTAGTAGAGTAGTAATATAGTGGCTTCTCTGCCTGTCGGCTTTTGTTGAAAAATCGGCAAAAACACTTAAAGCATGGCGAGGAGAACGAGCGCACACAAATAATGCACCAAATTTTGTTGCCAAACTGAGCCAATCTGCTCCATTGTAGATTTTTTCATTTCTTGGAATTGTGGTGGTGCATTCTACTGCTGTATCAGCTTGCTACGGAGTATTCTGTATTGAGTGTTTGATGAGTGTTTGAGTCTACTAGCTCTACTAGTAGTCTAGTAGTAG
>Ga0100391_1003207_pt1 | contig 16788 bp, 13 predicted proteins | sample CryGeymeta201515_FD_81541 | JGI IMG/M metagenome (GOLD analysis project Ga0100391, IMG submission 81541) | Groundwater microbial communities from Crystal Geyser aquifers in Utah, USA - Crystal Geyser metaG 2015-15 | ecosystem: Environmental > Aquatic > Deep subsurface > Groundwater | place: USA...
TCCGATTTCTCCCGATGTGTTCCTGTTTCTGAGTGGGAGACGGGATGGGGCATTTCGGGTCATTCCGGTGACGTCGGCTTCGGGTCTCCTTGTCTCACGTTCCCTTCGGCTGGCTCTGACTACCTGGTACTACTACGTAGCTAGACTAGCTACACTAGCTAGTAGTAGACTAGAGTCTACTAGACTACTACTACTACTCTAGGTAGTAGTAGACCTACTACAGTGTTAGCTAGCAAGCCAAGATTTCCTAAATGGCCTTATGTGGATTTTGAATCAAAAGATTATTATTTTCTATTTTCAAAGATACCTGAATACGGTACCTTCAGCGGTGGCACCCTTCATTAATAATTATTAGTACTCGAGTAGTCTATTAGTCACCTTCAAAATGTCTTCCACCAACAAACAAGCGAACATAGATGAGGATTTACAAGAAGACACATTGGTTGGCGAAAGTTTGCTGTCAAGTACGCCGACGCCTGTCTCTGTCTCCACATTAGAAAGATCGGAAACGCTACAATCATCCAACAAAAGCAGCAGTAAGCCTCCTACCAGCCCTCGTACCAATCAAGTAGACCTGAAATCTTCCGAAAACTCTTATTCAGCCTCCAAAGCGACGATAGCTGTACCGTCGACGAAACCTGCTAGAAGCAATGAGACGTTGGAACCCTCTTCTGACAGCAACAGTCCTGCTCATTCGCCCTCATCGCTCTCAATTTCTTCCAAAGCTACTATCAAGACAGGATTTGGACATCATAGGTCTACAAGTAGTGTCAGTCCGAGCAGATCTGCGAACACCAACAGATTATATCGACAACCAGGAAATATTTTGAATTTTGATAGCATGATGGCAGGATCTGGCAGCAGTGGCAGTGGGGGTGGGGGTAACCTTGCCACTAGTACCTTAAACCCCAACAGGAAAGCCCTTCACGCCCGTTCTTCCAGCATGAGTTCTCCCAAAGTATCTCCCAGTAATAGTCGAACAGGGGGAGGAGTCTCGTCAACACGCAAGAGCTCGGATCCTTCCATGGTGAGTACAACGTCAAGCAAAGCAGCAACAGCAGAACAAACGCAAAAAAAATTGGCACACCAACCTCAAGAACAAGCCCAACTACCCATTTTTTCCATGCTCGATCATCCTCCACTTCCCATACCCCGCAAAGCCTCAAAATGTCCACTCTTCTGTTGCTTTTATGCCGAATTTGATAATGTTGTTGGTCCCAAAATCTCATTTGAATCGCCACAAGGATTCATGGAACAATCGACAGATGTCAGTTTGTCAAAAATTTACAAACTCTTGGCAACAAATTTTGATCGGATATTGGCTGAAAATGGTGCCGTAAAAAAGTCAGCAAAGGATAATGAACCAGCAAGAACAACACCAACACCAACAACAAGAGATACGAAAGATGTTCCATTACCACGCGATCAAGTGACACCAACCGAGTCGCCCGTCACAAAAGGAGAAACATTGTCACATTTTTCACTGAATCAAACCGATCCAACTGCCCAATTCAGCGATAGCATTGGGACAGTCCCCGCCGTTGGTACTGACGCAAGTGATAGTCATGAAAAAACAGCGGCAGTATCAACAACAGCAACCGAAAAACAAACATATGAATCTGCCGGGTCTACGGAGCCTACTGCTCCCTCTGCTGCATATGCCGCTGCTAGCAGTTCTGCTGCCTCGACTTCAAGTACCACAAATCATAAAGAAAGACAGCATACATCGACATCTGCTACGAATAACGAATCAACGACCACAAGTATTTTTGATTCTACGAGTGATTTTATCATTACAGGAGCCGAGTTGAGTGGTACCATCGTCAACCTATCAGCTTTCAACATGCATTTATTAACTCGTCCGACTGTTATTCACAACAAACGCTACGAACGCAATTCATTACTCTTTTGTGTGGGATTTGTCTTGCGAAGAACAGAAGATCCTCGTCCGTTTCGTCCCCTGCTTTCCAAGTTGGCCTTGACACTCAAACGAATGGAAATGGAATCCCATTTTTTGTCCAAACAGTCTTCGCGAATGCAACTACAGCCACTCTTGGATCGGATTCTGGTTTCCTTAAATGGAACGCACTGGGAAACCAACTTGGTCGTCCACAACAACGTATTGAACCTTAAGCTCTTTCATCCGCCCAAATACCCAGCTTCACAAGTTCCCGATCATGCAGTGCCCATTTTGCTTCGTCGCGATTGGCAAATCAATTTGCATGATTGGGATCTCGCCATTAATTGGGTTGTGTTGCACATTGATGGTGTTGCCAATGCACGTCAAATTTCCAAAAAGGCAGAAGTGGACATGGAAATGGTACGCAACTGTCTTCGCGTACTCAAGCATCATTCGGTCATTGCTATTGTCGACATGTTCTTCTACTCGAATCGGTACGAATCGACCAAACGAGCTGCTTCCATGTTGGCAGGATACGAATCTTCTTTACTGCATGAAGCAGCAGCGTACGTATTGAAACGGCCTCAGGTTAACTCTGGTAGGGCGAACATTTCAGCCAACGCGCTTGCTGCGTACAATACTTTGACGGCACCATTATCGTCTCCGACAAGCTCACCAGTTTCTCCAGAAAAGTATGTCCGCCCCCCTACACCTGTCAATGTCCACACAGGAACGAGTCCTACCAGTCCCGTTCCATCCTCCTCGCCACCAGTTGCATCGGAAGGAACGGCCACTTTGTCTTCAAGTCTACTGGGATCAAGTTTAAAATATGCTACCTATGCTTCGTATCATTCGCAGGGGGATCAACTGAATCATAACCTTTTCGCATCGTTGCATCGCGAAGAACAAGAGGAATTGAAACGAGCTCTTGCTGAATTGTACGCCGCCTTTCATCGCAACATTAATTTTGGAGACATCTGGGTGGGCCTGGCCACTGGTGTAAAATCACGATCATCGCACGTAGACATTTCGATGGAACGAAAAAAAAGTGGAAAAAAAGAAAGGGGATCGCAGAAAGAGCAACGACAGCAGCGAGGAGGGAGTAATGCAAACCCAAATATATCGAACACGCGTATGGACAGCACACAATCTGCTGGTACTGCTGGAAGTCGTGAGCAAGAAGCTGGCCGTGGTGGGGGCGGAGGTGCACCAAAAGTAGCAACGATGGACCCGAAACAGCTATTTTTGGATCGCCTGGTAGAAAAAAGTGCTTGCTCCCACATTGATTGGTCGCACGTGTTTGAGATCTTCGATCATCGACGATTTGTATCATTTGGATTGGTCCATGGATTATTACACCGCGTCCATAACTATCCCTTTTTTTTAGGGAACACCATCACAGGCATCAACCACAGCGGAGCTACAACGATGCAACGGCAAGGAAGCAGAGGCACTTCAAACCTCAACGCAGCTGCAAGCCATCCTCCTTCCTCTTCATCGCATCACAATTACTATACTATGGAGGACAAGTCAGTACGCCTGGCACGCAATGTGGCCTCCATGATGGATGGTTTGCATTGCGATGACGACATTGTTTCATACTTCAAAAGACCCATCGATGAATTAATATCGCTGGTAGAAAAGAACGAAGGACGGAAAGTCTTGTCTCTTTATTCTTTGTTCAACAACAGGCACTGAATATTTTTTTTCGTCCTTCAAAAAATATCTCAAAGTTCAAGAAGGCATGTCTAATAATCGCGTTCGACTCTTGGTATCAAAAAATGCTTGAAGCCCTCCCTGTCCCACGACATTATCCACGATGGACAAAGTTTCGTCCAAGGACACGTCTGTCACATCAAAAGACGATCGACACACCGTTTCGAGGCTTTCAAAAAAGGCATCCATTTTCAATTGATCGTGATAGGCGTCTTTTAATTGTATCAAAAAGTTGGAATGATCGCGATCTTTTCGGTATTCGGGTCGTTTGGCCGGAAGAGAAAGATAGGTCATGTTATCCTCCTGGAACGTCCAAAGGAAGGTGGTGTGATGAAGAAATCCTGTCTTGACAATGGACTGGGCATTACCGGCTACCTTTTGTGTACCATCCAAAACGTAATCATTTTCTCGTAAACTGAAATCTGGAAAAGCTCCATTCGGGTGTTGCTGTTGTGCTCGTTTTTTAAGTTGCTGAAAGAGGGGCCCAAAAACGTCGGCGGACGTCCAATCCATAATTTCGCGTGGGTACGGTGGAACATGCTTCAAATGAGTATTACGACCAATAATTGTTGTGTACAAACAATGTTCATCAACCACTACTGTACCACCCCCGCTGAATCGTTTAATGACCCATATCTTGTCGGCTTTTACGCGATCCATGTTGAGCAACAATTCTGGTTTCCCTCCAATTCCCATGACCACAATACATGGAGTAGTAGAAGAAGGATTCTTGTCATTATCATCATCATAACGAGTAGCATCTTTGTTGTTGTTGATGTTTGTCGTCAAGTACAGTGGTAGCTCGGGCGTGGATAAAAATCGGGATTGCGTGGGATGATGGGTCCCCATTATCATCCACTGCCGATCATCGTGTCGCAATAAACATTCTTCCAAACACAAACGCTCCATTACTGACAAATTGGACTGTCGCAAATCCAATAGACAAAAGGGTTGTTTTTGTTTTGTTTCTTGCGGTGAACTTGTAACAACAGCAGCAGCAACAGCAGCAGCAGCAGCAGTAGTAGTAGAGGAGAATCTTTGGTTGTTCTGTAAGCATAACAAGTTTCGTTTAAACAGAACTGTTGTAGTTCGCGTTGCAAAATTCATTGTTTGATTGAGAAAGATAATTTGCTGGTAAAAAGAGAGAGAGAAGAAAAGAGCCAATTGCTGTTAGTTGTTGTTCTGGTTGGTTGGTTGGTTGGTTGGTTGGTTGGTTGCTTGCTTCATGCGAGCTGTAGTGTGATCGCGACAACGTAAAGAGATACAGGAATTTATTGTGTCTTTGATGGAGTACGTAATATGATGGTGGTGCGCGGATCGACACACAGAGCACGCACAACACAGCACAGCACAACACACTGATTGCAGGTTCGATGAAAGATCTCAAAAGAGAATTTAAAAAGCCACGCCGAGCGAAAGCTTTAGAATTATAATGCCGCTGGGAAATACATCAGAAATATAGGAGCTACAGGAAGCAGCAAAAATGTAAATGATGGAGCGTACCTTCTTGTTTCTAACAGCCGGAAGCTTTGATCACTACTATTCTCCTTCTTGTGAACTCCAAAAGATTTTGACTGCCCATCCCCATTCATTGGAACTGTTGCGTACCACTCGTAGTAGCTTTACATACGGTCTATCTCCGATACGGTTGAAGCTATTTCTACGGATGACGTCTTTATCAGGACTTAATCCCCGACCGACTCCTCCTCAGTGTTTCATAATTTTTTCTTTCATTCTTTTTTACTCTAGCTAGAGTACTAGCTACTCGGAGTAGGTCGACTACTAGACTAGTAGAAGTATTATTATTATTTTTTATCAAAACCCATCCTTGCACGACACTGTCCACGCCAATTACAACATGGCTACTTCTACTGCATCTATTTCGTCCAGTAGTGCTCCTCCACTCCTCGTTATTGGAGCTGGATCTTCCGTTGTAACATGGGATTGTCGTCATGATCCATCTTCCAATGATGATGCCATCATTCAAACCTTTCATCCTTTTGGTAACAACAACACGGGTGAAAAAATTGCCGACCTCGCCTGGAATCACAATGGACAAGGTAAATTAAAATATCTGATGCCAACAATATATATCGCTGGCTGGCTGGCTGGCTGGCTGGCTGGCTGATTGGTGGTTTTGCTAACTCTGACTGGTGAAGGAGGCTATGTTGTACATGATCGTATGTTTGTCAACGGCTACTCTTTCTCTCTGCTCATGTACCCACGCTTGTTATGATATGTTACTAACCACCTGTACGGAAACACGCCCATACCCTATACCAATCACATACACCAGTTTTGGCCTGCTGTTCCGCCACTTCTCAAAGCACTGGTACTACAAATACCACCATCACCACCGATGACAAGAATGTCGTTCTCATGTCCTCCCAATCGGGTTCCATTTTGGATTCCTTTCGTCACACAGATATCACGAGTGATCCTACCAAACAACAGCCACGACAACCAAAGTACTCTACGTCATCGTTTAGAAAAGCACAAAGTACCAGTGTATCTTTTGGTGGAAAATCACGGTACTTGTGCGTAGGAGATAATGAGGGTACTACTGTGTTGTGGGATCTCAAGAAACAATCCAGAGTACGACAATTTAAAGCACCGAATCAAACAAAATCACCAGCAATTATTCAAGCATGCTTGGATCCCACGGCGGCCTTTATGTGTTCTCTTTCGTCACAAGCATTATCTTTTTATAATTTGCGACAAGCAACTTTTGCCCGACAGTGGACCTATCCTAATACTACTGCTACGAGTGGTAGTCAAAATTCAAGAAAGGGAGGAGCAGCAGGAGCAGCAGCAGGAGGAGGAGGAGGAGGAGGAGGAGGAGGCTGGTGTCAATTGCGATTCAGTCCGTTGCAACCCACTATGTTAGCTCTGGGTGATACGGCGGGAAGAATTCAATTGTACAACAGTGTGGAACATGATCAACCACAACTGGTATGTGGAGGTGGATATTCCTCATCGATTGCCAGTAACAGCACTCCTGGTAGTGCACAGCAGCAGCAACAACAACAACTCTTGTCACATCATGCCAGTCCCATTACTGGATTAGCCTTTTCCACACAAAATTCCAAACTATTGGCGAATGTACGAGCCAATGGGATTTTGGAATTTGTGGATACCTGTACGGGAGAAGTCATTCATCACCAATCTACTGGAAATTCAAGCAGTGCCACAGCATTGGCCTTTCAAGGAGTTTCCTGTGTAGTAGGTAATGCTGCGGGTGAAGCTCAAGTGTACGACTTGAGAAAAATGATGCAACAATTTGGTCGAGCCGTAACGACGTATCAGATGCCATCAGCAACGCCTATTTCGACTCTGGAATTTTCTCCCTTACCTAAAACAACCACCACGGCCACGACAATGCATCGACGTCGGACCAGTGGTAGTGGTAGCAGTCTTAGTGGTACTGGCGTGGTTGGGAATGCCGTATCGTTCGATCTAGAATCAAGAGCCAGTATGACCAGCTACACCGAACCACCTGGAGTAGTACCCAGTGACAATGATAAGAATAGTAATGATAATGGCCAGAATGGAAGTTCAATGGCGGTAGCTTCTCAGGATGCTAGCACGACGCATCCACCTACGGATGCAGCAGCAGCAGCAACAACAATGACAACAACAACAGCATCACAAATTCCAATCTCTGTCAGAGAAGCAGCATCAGCGGCTGGAACCAGCAGAATTGCCACGCAACCAAGAACGAACACATCGAGGGTGTTCCGTAACACTACCGTCAGCAACAGCAACAATAGCAACAGCAATCCTACGGCTACAAGTACGAATCATGGTAACAACAACAACCACAATAGCGCCAATGGCGACACATTGCCATCTGCCGAAGTGACAATGTATTTGCAACACATGGTTCGTCACGAATTGCAAGATCAAATGGAAGTTTTGCAAGAAAATGTTCAGGAATCTCTTCAGCGATTGCACGTGGACATGATACGTCAATTTCACCGTCAATCGCAAGAACTGATGGGTGTTGTTCGACAGCAACAGATGCAAGTGGATCGATTGATGCAAGAGAATGAATTTTTGCGCGATCAAAATGAAACACTCACGAGAAGAAGTGGTGTTGGTTTTAGGCAAAGCGGAAAAAATTATGGACAAGAACAAGATCCCTTGGTTTCTACTACTACTACTACTAGTAGTACTACTGCTGATACTATTATTGGAAGAAGCAAGAATGGAACTATCAACCAGTAGAGTCATTAATACTATTGCGTAATTGTTCGGTCAGTACGAGTCGATTAGATAGTACCAGGTACTCCGTACTTTTGTAGAGCCCGGGATGGTGGTAACACAGCATTACTACTACGCTAGTAGCTACTAGTACTACTAGACCTAGTACTAGTACTACTACTCTGTACTCCAGTCCAACTGATCATGGCCAGATTTCTTGACACTGACACTACTAAAAGCGCTCACCATTTACGTGATCGACTCTGCCTCGACAGGCTCGAATACACCGGACTGCATCATTGGTTTGAAAAGTTTAGCCTTCCAATATCTTAAGTGACCTCGACAATGAGTGCGTTCGTACATATCGTTTGACGTTCGAACCAATCGGAATTCTGAAACCGCTTGGTTGCAAACCAGCTTTTTTGTTGTTGTAGCGTACCGGTAGTAGGGAGGCTGCCATCACCACCACCATCCTGCCTCTTCTCAACAGTCGCCTGCTCTGCTAAAAAAAAAAGGGAGAAAAAGTCGTGGCTTTGCGAACCCAAGCCGGTCCGGTCATCGCCCACCACACCACAGCGCAAATGCTCACAACCTTACCAGTCTCTTCCTTTTCTCTGTTGTCCAAAATATTGATCGGTTTTTCTTGTCTTTCTTATTTACCGTCTTTGGATCAACCCGAAGAGAACAATCACACGTACGACAACCACAAGTATTATTATTATAGTAATCACTTGTTGCTGGAATACGAGACTCATCACCTTCTTTTATTAAAGGAACATTCTACCGATTCTACCATTATCATGTCAGACTCCTCCGTTGTACCATCTGAATGTTTGATTACCGATAGCGATGGATGGCAATATACTGAAATTGCTTGCTTGTATCCAACTCTGGGGAAATTCTATTTCGAGTAAGTTGCTTGTACTGTTTGTTATGTTACTGTCTTTTGACTAGTAGGCTAGTGGACTAGTAGAAGTCAGTTTCATGTTTCATTTGGTTTTTTGTGGAGGAAGACGACGACAGACGACACGCTTCCTTATTAAAATAAAAAAAGGCGTGTCGGCACACAAGCTGGATGTTGGATTGGACTGGTGTGGCAGCAGACTTGGGATGAGAAGGAAGTCAGTTAGTTAGTGAGTGAGTTAGTGAGTGAGTTAGTCAGTCGGTTACTCACATTGCCCTTTCTTCTTCTTCTCCTTCTCCTTCTTCTCCCCTTATAACTGTTTCTGTACCACCTACTTTCTTGGCTGAACTCTGAATTTGACTTTGCTGACATGAACAACCACATAACAACCACCAAACACGAAAACCACACAAACGCATGATACGATACTATATACAACAAAAACATCCATCCTATACATCCTGCTCCTTAACAGAGCGGAAAAGGGATTCGATACCTCCAATCTGATTCGATTTTACAATAACAATTGGCACATTCCTTTTGGTACTGTCGTACTGTACGTACTAGCCGTCTTTGGTGGTAAGGCGTACATGGAAAATTGCAAACCATGGGCCTGGAAGAAACAGTTGGCCGCATGGAATTTGCTATTGTGTGTCTTTTCGACCATGGGATTTCTGCGAACCTTTCCTCATTTGGTCCACAATTTTGCCACCATGAGTGTTCGTGATGCCTTTTGCCACGAGGGGCGAACCACCGCTGGTGGTGGATCGACGGGTCTTTGGGTATTTTTATTTGCCAGCAGCAAATTTCCGTACGTACAGTATGAATGGTTTTGATTAAAAATTGAATGCGGATGCGTTTATTTATTATTTATTTATTTATTTATTCTCAACAATTTGCTATTCATTATTATTGTTATTTATTTATTCTCCTTTCAGTGAATTGATTGATACATTTTTTATCATTATTCACAAAAAGAAACTTTTATTTTTGCACTGGTATCATCACGTTACGGTCCTACTTTACTGTTGGCAATGCTTTGCCTATACGCCGTCCTATGCCGTCATTTTCATGACCATGAATTATGGTGTGCATGCTCTCATGTACGGATACTACTTTTTGATGGCCGTCAAAATGAAGCCTGCCTGGTTCAATCCAATGATCATTACCTTTGTTCAGAGTAAGCTCGCCCAGGACGAAATGGAACATTTTGTGGATGTGATTGCTTCTTATCATACTGAGCGAACAATATCTCACAGCCATTTTTTCTCTTCTTTTGCTGACATTACTTTTCTTTAGTATCACAAATGGTCGTCGGCGTCGCGACGACGCTGCTGGGATACTACTACCTCAAAACGGATACAGAGTGTGGTATTGCCAAATCTAATATCGATGCAGGATTCCTCATGTACGGAAGCTACCTATTTTTGTTTGCACAATTCTTTGTCAGTCGCTACTTTGGCAATAAGACGTCGTCTCAAAATTCGAAGCCCAAGAAGTTGTAATTCGAGTTGGAGAACACACAAAAAGAAGTCGAGCAACCCACTCCTTCTCGTATTGCATTTCTTAACTAAGACTGTTGATTAACTGCTTGAATTCTAAATCGTACTTTGAAAAAGAAGCTTATAGCAACCACAAAAAGCATTTATTACTCGGATTAGTCTAGTTCAGTACAAAAACATGCAGCTTCTCAAACCTAAATGTGCCCACCATTGCGAGACACCACATTATCGTTTCCCCCCAGATTAAAAGGAGCATCGGCCGCCAAGAAAGAATTGACCACGCTAATAAAGAGAGGTTCAATGTCATTGCTCAATTGATTCAAGACCATTGCCTCGAGACCTTCCGTGATATTAAGATTCTGAATAACATTACCTTGCATGGCAAATACCACATCCACCGAACTAACCTCCAATTCCATATTTTGAACCACGGCCGAGGTCACTTGACTCGAGTCGGAGAACTGCAACAAGTTGGATGTTTCACCCTCAATCTGAATGGTCAATGCCAAAGATGGATTGCCAATGGTCGCAATCCCTTGCAGTGTCTGACTGATGGGAAAACCACATAGACTGGCCACGAGACCGACCGTCGTATCGGCCATAATTTGCTCGAACGACATTTCAATGATCCATTCTCCCTTCCACGTGGCTCCATCGAGTCCTAGAAAGCTCATATCAATATCTTGGCTATTCTCCACCAATTCGATGCGGTTTATTGTAACATCGGTAAGTCCCGACAATTCTCCCAGACCGTACGTAATGTTAGCTTGACTGGGACAAGCGCCGTCAAAATCGGTAGTTCCTAAATCGACCGTGGTTTCATTGCCAAAATCAATCGGGTCAAAGACAGCAAGTTCTTCTTTAATGTAGTCTCCCATGGTGGGCGTGAAAATGTTAATGAGAGAGTTGAGGAGACCATTGATACCCTGCAAGTGGCGCTGATGCTGAGCTTTTTTTGAAAGGGCATCCTTGTGAGTGTTGCTGCGAAGCTGTGAAGCTTCGACTAGTCTCGACAGGGCTGATGCTGACAGCGTGTGTGTGTGTGTGTGTGCGCGAAGAAGATGTGAGACAAGAACAAGAAAGAAAAGGATTTCATTTTTTATGATCGTGCGAAAGTTGTTGACCTTTTGAGTCGCGGTCACGACTCAAGTGCGAGCGAACCAGCAAACCTACGACGAAGTGGCACGATCCATGTCTGTTTCCCCGAAATGTGCCCAGGTGGACTATAGCAGTGTGGGTTCTGTCTACTTAGTGATTCATCATGGGACTCGCTCAGCCATACATAACTACTGTAGCAGGTTGCTAGTCTGCCTGCTTTTCAACAATTCGATGCATTTACTATCCTATACACAAGGCCTTTATGTCCCAATACAATGATGGACAGCAAGGTGACCTTTTTGCCGACCGCGTCCCCCGCTAGGTCCTACCAGGTACTAGTTTTGCATGCAATCATAAAAAAGGTTCCGCGCTTATTATTAGAGCTAACCCGCAAGATTGTAAGGAGCCATCAACCATGGCTGTTAGTGCGGCAATTGCGAACTAAAAATGCGGACTGGTCTCTCGTAGGCCAAGGCTGATGACTACTGTTTGCTGCAAACGTGTTTATTTGCTGTGGGACACGAGCGACAGCGCAGGTAGAACCAGTTCTGCTTTCAGATTGTTTTTCATCCCAGCAACAATTACTAATTGGTCTGCTCCTAGTGATTTTTGACAGTCCAGGATAAGAATATCTTCATCTTGCAGGATGCTAGCATAAGGGTCCTGCATCTTGTAAGATGAAAATGTACACATCTCGGAGTGTCAACAACCACTGTAAGCAGGCCAAGTAAATCCCCATAGTTACATGTCACATTGTTGTTGTTGTTGGGTTTGATTAAGAAACGACAAAGACAGATTGGCGGGAAGACGTTTGTTGTTTCTTTACAGACATACTAGTAGCTACACAAACAACTAATAGCTATTCAATGAACGATCAATGTGCAGGACGGACGGCGTCTACCTAGTATAACAAGAACACAAATCACGAGAAGAAGATCGACGATCCAACAACGACAGATGGAACCGTGGGATCTCTTACCGAACATATTGTTTTCTTTTTTCACATCTATTTCCTTTGACTTTCTAGCTCTAGAGTATTAGCTATTAGCTATTAGCTACCTAATGTGAATAGAATGTTCGTAGTTGTTGTGGTATCGTCTTTTCGTTTAAAGGAAAGGTATTATTACTGTATGTAGACTACTACTACTACTAGCTAGTGTAGTTTGGTAGGGTACTGAAACACGATAGGTAGTGACACCGAGACATACTTTGCTGGCGATCTTTTCACATCAACCTCCACTTTTCCATGTGTTTCGATTTCGATTTCACTCTCTCGGAAGGTGACAGTACCAACAATAATAATGACACCATTGTGTTGCCATGCATTGCATCTCATTGATAAAGTATAATTGTAATAGTAAGCATTATCAAGGATTAATAATAACACCCCATCGACGGCGGCAAGATGACATTTAACGGTGGGTATGGGTCTATTTCCCGAGAAGAAGATGGTGGAAACAACGACAACAGCTCTTCCTCTCTCATTCAAGCAAAATGGAAACAGAAACGTCGCAGCAGCACGACAGCGAATCCATGCCATGCACAAGCAGTCGAACAAACCAAACAAAAATACAGGGAATTGGATTTGAATCAAAACGAGGCCATCTTTTTGGGAGAGCTCAATGAAGCTAAGCAGCATCGCGTCTTGCATTTGAATTTGCCGGAAACAATGGTTGCAGTGATACAACAACAACAACAACAACAACAACAACAGCAACAAGAACAAAGCAGTCGCGTCAACAACAACAACAACAACAACAACAACAACAACAACAACAAGAGCAATAGCGATGTCATCGCACGTTGCAGATGTAAATTATATGCCTTTTGTAAGAGTTTGTTCTTACCGACCATTACGTAGGTTATCATGATGGCTGTAGCATTGCACTTGCAAGCGCAAGCACGAGTCTGGCAAGAACTAGAAACTTACCATGCATTGGATGCGGAACCGATCATAAAGACATCCTGGGAGACTCGAATAGTAGTTCCTTGGTTCCCGTACGTCAACGCTGCAGTTGTGTATTTGTCGACAGTGCTGCCCTCTCAACGAAAATTTATGGGCATGATTGAACCAATCTTTAGTGCCTTTTTCAAAGCAGAAGATGTCTTGCTGGTGACCGTCCAGGAATTCGGTCACTTTGTCGACGGTACGATTGATGGCCTGCAAAAAGATTTTCACGTCATGATGAAACCTATCAAACCGAAATTGGATCTATTACAGAAGCAAGCAGCTCTGGCCGAAAAGATTTTGGAGCAGGCTGATGTAACAACAGATCTCGATATTTCCGATCCCAGTGACATTGATCGAGAACTGGATGAAGCCCAAGGGCTTGTAGGGAAGCAATTGAAAGAAGCCGAGGAGCATTTGAAATTCCAGTCCTACGTTCCAAATTATTTGGATTCTCCCAAACAATTCTACTGGCAAATTGTCTTTCCCATCCTTCTGTTGTTTTTAGCCTTGCAACTGGGGGTCGCGTACCTGGCAGACAATTATCGGCTCACTGGTCCACTTCTTCCTATATGGCAGCACGACAATACAGCAAACAATCAAGGGATGGAGCACAATCGATATTTGCGCCACACACACAAAAATAATAGTCTCCGTGGTCCTTTGAAAGAATTGGAGCAACATTTCGAGAAAAATGCTACCTACCACAGCAATCAAACCACGGTGGTAGATGAATTCATGCCCACTACTTCTCGTCCGCCTATCTCTCAAAATATCTCCGACCAGTTGCACGGATACAAGGAAAAAGTAACTGATGAATTGAAGGGAAAATATCAAGCTGAATTTGAACAAGCTGTGGTAGAATCAAAGAGTTTCATGTACGATGTCTTGTGGTCCTATATTGTGGTCGTTTTTCAAACACTTGCCGTCTACTTTATTACGAGTGACACGGTGCAACTCTGGTTCATCCGTCAAGGAATGCAACACGTTGAAAAGGGAGCCAAACAGACCATGAAAGAGTATGGAGTCACAGACGCAATGGACAACGTCTTTGGTGACCGCCTGGACCGAATTCACGACAAGGTCATGAAATTGTTGCGCCTGCACAAAAAGATTCAAAATTTCTTGGACGAATATGCCGATTTGATACCAGACGGCATTGAAGAAAAGGCGGGAGCAGCTATTGATCAAATTCAAGACACTGTTGGTGGCCTGTTTGGAAAATTTCTTGGCCGCTAGTACATAGCGTTTTCGACTCGACCATCGGGAATACTACAGGAAAGGTGTATCGGAAGGATTTACAGTGCTCGAAGGCGATAGACGAAAGCTGATGTAACTGGATCACAACATTAATGAGCTATTACTGTAGGTGAAGAGGTCGGAATCAGATAAGTTGGGATACATTTCTGCAAGGGTACTTCGCAGCTTTTTGCGCTAGCTAGATTTACGCAGGATATCATAATCTTTGCATTACCTTTTGTAAGCATGGCTGAGCAAGACATGAATATTTAAAGCTGGTGATCAGCGGCGAATGGGTAAGGTTGGTGCTATTAACATAACATCATTTTTGAAAGTCAGTGACGACTGCATCGTAGCATTCATCTTTAAGTTAGACGTTAGCATACTTATTTCAAAAGAAAATGGCCCAGCTTCGGGGAGAACCTGTAGTCGCCAGGCATTCGTAAGTTGAAAACGAAGATGTTGGAATTCGACAGAGGAGCGCATACTTGTTGAATACTTTGGCCCCATTTCGTTTGTGTTGCAGTGTTTCTAGTTGGGTTTATGAGCTTTTATGCTCGGATCGTAATTATGTCATCGATATCCAAAGGAACCGCCAATCGTCCATTCAATGCAGTACAAGCAAGGATGGGGACAAAAATAAATTGAATTGGATATAAATATGAATCGTAAAAGATACAATATTGCATGCAATGAAATTCTTTTATAGTCATGCCGCTATTCGTTGGGCAGGGTAGGTTCCACAGATGCGACAAAAAGTTTCAGCTCCAATATCAAAGCAGCATCCAGCACAACCTTGTCCAATCTCTAGGCGCTTCGCTGTAGGAAGTTTATGCCCATTCAAACCAAAACACTCTTCAAAGATACGGAAGTTTACGAGATATTCTTTTGTTTTTATATTGAACCCGCGGGCTTGCAACGCTTTCGCTTCCGCCTGAAAGTCATCGTCGGCAATTGTTGACTTCCAAAACTCGTCTTTTCCAATGATTGTTACACCGGAACCAACCTCGATGGGGTCTTTCCGACGCCACGAAGACACTGTCTCATAGGCTTCTCGCAACAAAATTTTGCCTGTGATATGATCCATTTGTTCGCTACCATGGTAGAGTTGAATGGGGCGAATTCCAATGCAGTCCGATCGTTCAACACTGTCCAATGCCCATTCGACTACCTTGGGGTCCATGTAAGGGCTATGAGCTGTTAAATTGTGAAATTTGGCCAGTGCAACTGTCGCAAAGGTCCATTGACGGCACATGCTATCTCTTTTCTTTTTCCATTCAGCCGGATTGTCTTCATTTCCCCACATAAAGCTGTATCCACCAAACAGTTCGTCTGCGGCATCTCCTACAACTGCGTCTGTAAAGCCCATTTCCGATGCTTTCTTAAACACAGCCGATACTACGAGACTGTTGCGAAGGGTCATACCATCAAAGGTGTTGAGCTCTCGGACACAGTCGGGGAGGTGATTTGAAACCAACTCATCGGGTGTGATATGCAAAATGTGATGCTCAAGATCATGTTCTTTGGCAGCGGCAGCCGCAAATTCGTGATCTGGACTTGTTGATACACAGGACACGGTAAATCCAGCTTCAAACGTAACACCAACGTTGCGAGCGGCTGCCAAAATGGCACACGTATCGACGCCACCGGAAAGAATGAGGCATCGCTTTTTAGGGTCGGTCTTGGCAGCAATGTCGAGAATCGCTTCTTCAAAGAGAGAACGAAATTCTTCAATTTTTGTCGTCATGGTAGATCGTTGCAGCGTTAATTAGCTATTAGCTGCTGGACAAAAGGAAATAACTCTCAATAGATACACTCTACTGTAGATGGACGATGTGAGTGAGTTCGTCTCCTCACTTTTTCGAAAAAAATAATAGAAAGCGAATCACGTGCTTCAAAACACTAGCTACGGTACCTTCCGTAACTAGCTAGCTAGTAGCTACTACTACTAACTAGTAGTAGTGGTAGCTACTACTTTTCTCCACTAGCTAGTACTAGTAGAGTAGCTAGTATTAGCTTGATACCGAGTCATGCTTGAAGATGATTAACTAGTATGCACACTTTCTCTAATTGACAGGGAGGTCTTGAAGTTGAGAAGCCGAAGCTCTTCATGTGAGCGAGCCGATGATAGTTGTGCAAATAATAAGACGTGTTATCAAATTAAGCCCAGGTGGACTACGTCAGTTTACCTTGTCTCCTATTAGGGACTATGATAGGACTCAGGAGTTAGGTCTCTCTTTATTAGGTCGTGTGCCTATGCCTGCTTCCTATCCACACA
>Ga0100391_1003210_pt1 | contig 16760 bp, 18 predicted proteins | sample CryGeymeta201515_FD_81541 | JGI IMG/M metagenome (GOLD analysis project Ga0100391, IMG submission 81541) | Groundwater microbial communities from Crystal Geyser aquifers in Utah, USA - Crystal Geyser metaG 2015-15 | ecosystem: Environmental > Aquatic > Deep subsurface > Groundwater | place: USA...
AATGTTATTAGACAGGTGTATACAGATAAAAATTAAAAATTATTTTTGATGGTTAAATATATTCGTATCGCTATCAATACTCTTCAAGAGTATTTTGTCTACCGTGTCAACTTCTTTTTTGGGCGCCTTCAAGTTTTTATATTTTTTGTTATGTTCTTTTCCCTTTGGTCTGCCGTCTCAGCTGGTCGATCTAGTTTAGGTGTTTATTCTATTCCTCAAATTTACAGTTATTTTGTTGTTGGTTATATTATCAAAGCTTTTGTTTTTACTACTCGTACCGCCGACATTGGTGGCGACATTCAAAATGGCAATTTTTCCACCCTGTTAATTAAACCGATTAGTACTTTAAAATATTATTTTTCTCGTGACATTATTGATAAACTTTTCAACTTATTTTTTATGTTTTGGGAATTTATTTTAATTTTATTATTATTCAAGCCTGAGTTAGCTATGCCATCGCTTTTTAATTTTATTGCTTTTATTTTATTTTTATTTTTATCTATTATTTCTTTTTTCTTTTACAGTTTAGTCATTTCTTTTATAGCTTTTTGGTCCGAAGACGCTTGGTCTTCACGTTTTTTGTTTGGTGTCGTTTTTATTACTATCTTTTCCGGTCAATATATTCCCCTAGATTTTTTGCCCCCAGTAATTGGCAAAATTCTTGACTACACGCCTTACCCCTACATGTTTTATTACCCTCTCAAAGTTTGGCTTGGTCAAATTGATCAAAATATGATTTATTTGCGATTATTAAACGGATCTCTTATTTGTATATTCTTTTATTTTCTTTCCCAATTTATGTGGTTAAAAGGCAAGCAAAAATATCAAAGTTATGGTAACTAATTCTTTTATCAAAGTTTGGGTAATTATGGCCAAAAATAGTTTACAAAATAAATTATTATCACCCAGTTCTTCTATCATTTTTATTTTAGGAAAATTATTTAATTATGCATTTTCCGTTCTTATTATTTATTCTATTTTTAATCAGGTCTCAACTATCAAAAACTTTACCTCACCACAGGCGATAATTATTACTTTAACTTTTAGTTTGATTGATTCTATTATTCAATTTTTATTTCGTTCCCTTTATACTTTTCGTCCTGTTTTACTAAAAGGGGACTTTGATTTAGATTTACTCAAGCCCCTACCCTCTTTTTTCCAGCCACTGTTATCCGGCCCTGACTTTCTTGATGTCCCTATGATTTTTCTCCAGATAATTGCTCTGATATATTTTTTAATAAAGTTTTCTTTAGTCCCAAGTGTAGGAAATTTATTTTTATTTTTATTAATAGGTACAAACGGTATAATTTTAGCTTTTAGTCTTCATTTGGCGATTGCCTCTTTTTCTATTTTAACCACCGAAATCGATAGTCTCGTTATGATATATCGTTCTCTTGGTCGCGCCGCTATCGTCCCCACCGACATTTACAATAACTTTTTTAGAATAATTTTGAGTTATGTTATCCCCATTACTGTCATTTTCACCCTCCCCGCCAAGGCTGTGCTCAACATTCTCACCCCGGGAGGTATTACATATTCCTTTGCTTTTACAATTTTATTTTTATTACTGTCCTTATATTTTTGGAAATATTCCCTAAAACATTACTCCAGCGCTAGTAGTTAAATATCTCTCTTGACATACACATCAGATATATCTATATTAATTTGATATCAAAAGAAAAATTACCAGACCAAATTACAATTCTATTAAAAAATGGTAAAACTGCAGTTATGGATTTTCGATAAACCATTAATCCAAATCCAAAAGTTGAAGCTGTCAATCTGGCTGTAGACAAACACGATCCGAAAGCTTTGAAACTAGCGGTAGACGAACTACTTGAGAAATAAGCTATAATATCCTGTGTCAAAATTATCTATCGGTATTGTTGGTTTGCCAAATGTTGGCAAATCGACTCTTTTTAACGCCCTTTTGGGTAAAAAAGTTGCTGATGCTAGCAATTATCCTTTCTGTACTATTGACCCCAATGTTGGGGTGGTCGAAGTTCCCGACGACAAATTGCCAATTTTAGGGGAAATTGTTAAAACTCAAAAAATTGTCCCCGCTATTGTCGAGTTTGTTGATATTGCTGGACTGGTCAAAGGCGCTAGTACTGGTGAAGGCCTGGGCAACAAATTTCTTACCAATATTCGCGACTGTGATGCCATTATGCATGTTGTGCGCAATTTCAGCGATGACAACATTATCCGTGAAGGATCGGTCGATCCCCAGGGTGATTTTGAAGTAATTTGTGCCGAGCTAATCATCAAAGATCTCGAATCAATTGACAAATATTTGACGGGATTTAAAAACAATCCTATTGAAAATAAAACCAAAAAATTTACCTTTGCTGTATTTCTGAAACAATCTCTTGAACGGGGGGAGTTGGCTATCAATTTAAATTTAGACAACGATCAAAAAATTTTATTAAAAGAATTCTCTCTGCTAACGGCCAAACCATATTTTATCGTCGCCAATGTTGATGAGTCGACATATCAAAATATTCTCAGTGCTCAGTTATCTGTTATCGGTTATCATACTGTCGTACCAGTCTGTGCCAAAACCGAATTCGAATTATCAGAGTTAAATATAGATGATCAACAAAATTATTTAAAAGAGTTAGGTGTGGAAAAATCAGGGCTAGAGCGCATCATTCAAAAAGCCTACGAAACTTTAGGCCTCCAATCTTATTATACTGCTGGGGTCAAAGAAACTCGCGCCTGGACTATTCATAAAGGTGATACTGCCCCACAAGCAGCTGGAGTTATTCATACCGATTTTGAAAGGGGATTTATTATGGCCGAAATTATAAGTTTTACCGATTTTGTGGCAAAAAATGGATGGGAAGGGGCCAAAACTGCCGGTCTATTGCGCCATGAAGGCAAACAGTACATCATGCACCCCGACGACGTCGTCGAGTTCCGATTCAATGTCTAATTTTTTGAAATTAAAAATTTATTCATTGAAAATTGATTAAAAATTTTAAATTAAAAATTAAAAATTCTAAGGTTTTAATCATCTCTGGTCCGACCGCCACAGGTAAAACTGGAGTGGCGATAAAATTAGCCCAAAAATATAATGGCGAGTTGATTTCTGCTGATTCACGACAAATTTATAAAGGTATGGATATTGGGACAGGCAAAGATCTGAACAAAAACTCAATTTTCAATTTCCAATTTTCAATTAACAATCAAAACGTAGGATTTTATTTAATAGACAAAACCCCTGTTTGGTTATTGGATATTATAAACCCCAATCAAAGTTTTTCGGTGGCTCAATATCGGCAATTAGCCCTAAAGGCAATCGACGATATAATTTCTCGTGGCAAGTTACCAATAATTGTCGGTGGAACTGGTCAATATATTGAATCAATAATCAACCCCCAAGATACTTTTAACATTAAACCAAATTATTTTTTACGTTTATTCCTTAACCGTTTACCTGTTAGATTATTACAATTGACTTTACGACTTTTAGACATTAAGACGTTTAGACTGTTGAACAACTCTGATGTTAACAATTCCCGTCGACTGATTAGACGTATCGAAATAAAACTAAGTCGTAAGTCCCTCTTGTCAAAGAGGGATTTAGGGAGATTGAATACATTTCACATTTCTCTAACAGACAACATTGACAATATAATCTCAAAAATCGACTCTCGCATTCAATCTCGCCTTGATTTGGGTCTAATTGACGAAATAAAAAATTTATTAATAAAATATAAATGGACCGATCCCGGTTTAAATACATTGGCATATTATGATTTCAAACCATGTTTCGTACGAACGCATCATGATGCGTTCCTACAATCATGCATTGACAATTGGTCTATTCACGAACACCAATATGCTCGCCGACAAAAGACATGGTTTAAAAAATTTACCCCCAATTATTTTATTGATATTTCCAAACCAAATAGTTATAAACAAATCGATTCTATCGTCTCCAAATGGTACAATAAAAGAATATAATATTTATTAATTCTTAATTGCTAATTCTTAATTTTTAATTAATTTACATGACAATTCAAAAAGTTGAAATATCCCAAAAAACAATCATATTTTTGATCATTTTTTTGCTTTTGCTTTTTGTTTCATGGCAACTCCGTAGTTTAATTTTATTGTTTTTTCTTTGCTTTATATTCATGGAAGCTCTAAATCCAGCCGTTATTTTTTTGCAAAAATTTAAAATTCCCAAAGTTCTCGCTATCATAATTTTATACATCATAATTTGGTCTGGGATTTCTTTTTCACTAGCAGGAGCTATTCCTATCATTGTTACAGAAACCACCAATTTAATCAAAATTCTCCCATCAACCTTAGACAAATTCACCCTAATGGGCGTCAATCCCATCGATATTTCATCCCAATTAAAATTGCTAGAAAACATCCCCGGATCTTTTGCTGCCACAGTTTTATCCGTTTTTTCCAATTTAATCTCAGTTTTCGCATTTTTTGTCATCACCTTTTATCTGCTTTTAGAGCGCAAAAACTTTGAGAAATATGCCATCAAATTCTTCAATCAAAAAGATTCAGTCAAAGTGATTGAGATATTAAAATTACTTGAACTTCGCTTGGGACGTTGGGTGTCTGGTCAATTTTTTTTAATGATTCTTATCGGAATATTATCTTATGTTGGGTACTTAACCATTGGGTTAAATTATGCCCTGCCATTGGGTATTATCGCTGGGTTTTTAGAAATGGTACCAAATATTGGGCCAGTAGTTACTTCAATTTTAGCTGGATTAGTTGGGTTGACAGTTTCCCCTACTGTAGGCCTAATAGCAGTTGGATGGGGCGTCATCGTTCAACAGCTGGAAAATAATTTTATTGTTCCCAAAATTATGAAAGATAATTTAGGTATCAATCCACTAGTAACAATTTTTTTAATTGCCATCGGCGGTTCGTTGGCTGGTGTGATTGGAGCCATTATCGCCATCCCCCTCTTTCTCACCGCCTCCATTTTTTATCAAGTGTTAAAGAAATAAAATAATCATATAAAAAAAGTTCCCCCTCTTTACTCAAAGAGGGGTTGGGGTGATTTTAAAAATGCTTCAAAGACGGTGATAAGCCAGATTCTGTTTATAGGCCATCTATCTATTCTCTCTACCTGAGACTCTCCACAATTAGATATTAACGTCTCATCTTGAGATTTCCGCAGGACGGGTACTCGTTTCATTTCAGGTGCCGTAGCTTCTTGCGAAGGCAGCCCCATCTCGTCTCTGTAGCAGAGCCACGACCTTGCGGCCGTATCTAATCTTTAATGTCCCTATTGTGTGCGGTCCGGACTTTCCTCCCGCCGATGAGGCGGGTCAGCCCTTCCCCATCTTTGAAGCCCCCTATTTTACCATTTTATATTTAAATAAATATCTTTCTCCCCTTTCTTGTCAAAGGGAGGGGTCGGGGAGAGATTGAAAATAAAAATATTTTTCGCTTCCCTGTAAAGGGGAGGGTCAAAATTTCCTAATTTTGGGGTGGGGTTTTAAAAAAATACCCCCGCAGCTGCGGGGGTATTTAATTTTTGCTAAAAACTATAGCAAAGCAGCATCGGCGGCGGACAAGATTTTGAACATCTTGACTCCAGTTTCAGGATCAATAGCTTGTGCAGCTGGTCGACCATTTTTGAGCATAACTTTGGTTACTTTAGAAACGTCAACTTCGACAAATTTATGAGATTTTACCGAATAAAATTTTATTGTTGCCATGAATTTTTCACCTCCAGATGAATAAATTTATAAATAGCTTCACCTCCAAACATAATACAAAGCTACCACGATTGCAATAGCCAGAATTGAAAGAAGCCCACTTTTGATTAAATCTTTTTTCATTCTTCAGTATATCAATTCATTTGCTAAAATTAACTGTCTATGAATATTTTTTTATATATATTGACATTTCTAAACACTTTGGGATTATTATATTTGGCCTATCTCATCCTCAAAAAATATCGTAAATCAGATTCAGGCAATCTTTCGACTCCAGTCACTGGCATCCAAAAAGTCGGTTTATTTCGATATAATCCTTTTGATGATCTGGGTTCTGATCAAAGTTTTTCATTATCTATTTTAGACTCAACCAATTCAGGCGTCATTCTCACCTCACTTCATCATCGCAATTTTACCCGCATCTATGCCAAACCAGTCAAAAATGGCGAAGGTGACTCTATCACTTTGTCAAATGAGGAAAAATCCGCTATAGTAAAAGCTATCAAGCATTAATTATTTTTTATATATGTCCAAGAAAAATCTTGCCGTTTATTTTTTAACTTTTATTATTTTTCTGTTCGGTAGTTATTTTGGTTTTAATACATTACTTCCAGTTTCACAACCAAATGTTCAAAAGATTGTAGACATCAACCAAAATAATAAAAAACAAACGGGAGTACTTGATTTTGCTGGACCAAGGACCGCAGTTTGTCCTATAAATGGTGAATTATTTACCGCCGAAGAGCAAAAATTGTGGGAAACTCGTCGACCACTTATGGTTATGGTCGAAAATCATCTCGATTCCCGTCCCCAGTCTGGTCTAAATAATGCCGATATTGTTTACGAAGCCAATTCTGAGGGTGGAATTACCCGATTTATGGGTATTTTTTATTGCAACGCTGTCAAGGGAGCTGGTAATAAATACGATGTTGGTCCAGTTCGTTCAGCTCGAACATATTTTCTTGACATTGCCTCTGAATATTCTGACTACCCTCTGTATACCCATGTGGGTGGGAGTAACTGTAGTGCCCCCAAAGATCCCGTTACTGGTCGTCAATCTGGTCCGTGTACTACCAACAAAAAAGCCCAGGCCTTGGAACAAATTTCTAATTACGGTTGGATGGGTAAAGGGACGTGGAGTGATTTGTCCCAGTTTGCATTATCTTACAAGGCTTGCCGTCGCGAAGAAGATCGAACTGGCAGTGTAGTTGCTACCGAACATTCAATGTATTGTTCCAGTACCAAATTGTGGAATGTTGCGCAATCTAGGGGATTAACCAATGAAACCATAATCAACAAAACATTGTGGAATAAAAACTTCCGTAGTTGGTCGTTTAAGCAAACCGACTTACCCAATTCCACTATCGATGCCAAAACTATTTCCTTCGATTGGTGGGGTGACAAAGCTTATTCTGTCAGTTGGACTTATGATGCCAGTCAAAAACAATATCTACGTCAAAATGGAGGTGTCAACGCCATTGATTTTAATACTGGACAGCAAATTAATTCAAAAAATATAATCATTCAATGGACCAAAGAAACTCGGTCTATTGATGAACATGCCCACAATTTATATGCCATGATTGGTACTGGCAACGCAGTTTTGTTACAAAATGGCACTAAAACCAATATTACTTGGTCAAAGGCAAATCGCACTGCCCGAACAATTTTTAAGGACAAGTCGGGCAATGAAATAAATCTTGTCCCCGGTCGTACTTGGATTGAAATCTTGCCACTGGGCAACAAGGTTACATACGAAATATGAAAGTTGAAACCAGTCTCAATGCCATATTTACCTCTAGAACACGTGTCAAAATAATCAATATCTTGTTTACTTCTCCTCAAGAAATTTATTATGTTCGCCAACTGGTTCGTGAAACTGGCGAAGAAATAAATTCTGTTCGACGTGAATTGCTAAATTTAACTAAAGTAAATATAGTTTTACCCGAATCTAGGGGTAATCGATTGTATTATACCCCAAACCACAAACACCATCTTTATCCCACATTATTAGCCCTCGCCTACAAAAGCCTTCCATTTTGCGAATCACTTTCCAAATCCCAGCTGGTCATTGCTTCATATCTTTTTTTGTTGGGCACTAACGAAAATAAAGACAAAATTGATATAGTTGTTGTTGGTGACATTTCTACCAAAACTGTTGAAACTGCCATGAAATCCGAAGAAAATCGTCGTGGTTATGAAATAAATTATATGATTATGGACAAAGAAGAATTACATCTCCGCCAAAATAAACGCGATCCATTTTTGGTTGACTTCTTTCTTTCTGGTCCTGTTGTTATAATGGGTAGTCCCCAAATATTAAGTGATAATTAATGACACATATTCGTAAAGTTATCAAGACTGGTCATAGTCTGTGTGTTACCCTACCCACCAAGGTTATTCAAAGATTGGACATTAAAGAGGGTGATGTTGCCCAATACAAGGTAAAATATTCCAAAGGTACCATCACTTATGTTTTTACAGGACATCCTCGTCAATTGTCTTTTTCAATAAAATAAATGAATCAAAATAAAAAAAATCTTAATTTATTTTATACTTTATCAGGTCTTACCTTTATTTGTCTAATTTTAAATTTACCCATAAAACTTACGCTATTCAATCACACTTTTTATCGACCAGATTTTAATTTTAAGCTTGGCAGTTTACAAATCAAACCAAATACCGACTTAAAATATGGTCTTGATTTGGCGGGTGGTGCGTCTTTAATTTATAATGTTGACACTAGTAGCGCCAAGACAAGTGATCTCGCCTCTGCTCTCGAATCTTTAAAAATAAATATCGAACGGAGAATAAATTTGTTTGGTGTTTCCGAGTCTAGTGTCAAATTAAACAAGCAAGGTCAAGACAACCGTTTAATTGTCGAATTGCCAGGGGTTACCAATATAAACGATGCCATTGATTTAATTGGCCAAACCGCTTCACTCAAATTTATGGGTATCGTTGAGCTCCCACCCGAAGCGACTGCCACCGCCACTTTTGATGACGTTTTTAAAGATACAGGTTTAAATGGCTCACATTTGGTCAAGGCTCTACCAGTTCCAAATCCAAACACTGGGGCTATGGAAGTTTCGCTTGAATTTAATCAAGAGGGTTCAAAATTATTTGAAAAGGCCACCAAAAATTATTTAAACAAAAGAATTGCTATTTTACTTGACGACCAAGTAATAACTTCACCTACAGTTTCATCAATTATACCTGATGGTAAGGCAGTTATTAATGGCAGTTTTGACATAAAATCAGCTAAGTCACTGTCCGCTCAATTAAATGCTGGCGCTCTGCCTTTATCAATTAAACTGTTATCACAATCCCAAGTTGGCGCGTCTTTAGGTAAAGATTCAATTGACAAAGGAGTCCGTGCTGGGTTAGTTGGCCTTGGTCTTGTCGCTTTATTTATGGTTGGCAATTATGGATATTTAGGATTTATTTCTGTAATTTCACTTGCAATTTATAGTTTGTTGTCGATTACTATTTATCGACTTTTTTCAATTACACTTACTTTTCCCGGAATCGTAGGATTTATCTTGTCTATTGGTATGGCAGTTGATAGCAATATTTTAATTTTCGAGCGGATGAAAGAAGAAGTTAGGGCTGGCAAACCCTGGAACTTGGCCATGGAACTAGGGTTTGGTAAAGCTTGGGATTCTATTAAAGACGCCAATACTTGTACTATCATTACTGCCCTAATTTTATTTAATCCTTTCAATTGGCAGTTTTTAAATTCTTCTGGCATGCTTCGCGGTTTTGCTGTCACCCTATTACTCGGTATTTTAATTGGTATGTTTACCGGTGTCGTCGTTACTCGCAATCTATTACGTGTTTTAGCCTCTCGTAAAAAAATATGAATATCATGAAATTTCGTCCTCTATTTTTAATTATTTCTTTATCTTTAATTGCTACTTCAATTTTTTCGATAGTAAAATGGAATTTTTCCTTTTCAAAAGATTTTACCGGTGGTTCAACTTACGAATTAAAATTACCTAATACTAAGGACGATTCATCAATTAACAAAATATTTTCTGATAATAAAATCGATATTAGGTCTATTATAAAATCGGACAATATTTACACCGTAAAATTTGTCGATATTACTCAAGATCAAAAAATAAAATTCGATACCGAATTTAAAAAACTCGACAAAGATACAGAAATTTTACAATTTTCTAGCGTTGGTCCTAGTTTGGGTCAAGAGCTAATCCGTAAAACCATTTTTGCTATTCTATTATCCTCTTTCGCTCTGTTATCTTTTATTGGTTATCGATTTTCAGACTTATCTTTTGGAACAGGAGCCATATTGGCTATGTTTCACGATTCATTTATATTAATCGGTGTTTTTTCTCTATTTGGTCATTTTTTTGGAGCCCAACTGGATGCTCTTTTTGTCACCGCATTACTCACTACATTGTCGGCTTCAGTTCACGACACCGTGGTTACCTTTGATCGTATTCGTGAGCTACGACGCAAACATGCCTCCTTACCCTGGGTGCAGCTAGCCAATCAAGCAGTCTCAGAGGTCATCGTTCGTTCAATTAACAACTCAATGACCATTATCTTTATGTTACTCGCCCTAGTTCTCCTTGGCGGTTCTACCACTCGCTGGTTTGCCACCGCTCTTCTTGTCGGTGTCATCTCTGGTACCTATTCCTCCACCGCCGTTGCTATACCACTGGTTTTGTTATTTAAAAAGAAAAAATAACAAAGTACGTCATTGCGAAAAATTTTTCTTAAAATTTTGTGGCAATCTCATTGGGATTTAGTAAGCCTTTATTTTCTCTATTAAAACCCCTCTCTCGTTTAATTTCACATCTTTTTCCACTTCAGCAAATAATGCATCGAGAACTTCACCAACTTTTCGACTGGGTTTTATTTTTAATATTTCCATGACGTCCTTACCATCAACTTTTAAATCTTTGACGCAAAATGGTTGTGTCTGCACTTTTACTAATCTGTTTTTAAATAATTCCCAGCGCCAACTAGTTTCCTTGGCTCCACTTCCCAGCCTATCACCCCGACGCAAGGCAATCATTTCGTCCAAATAGGGGAATGTCACGTTTTTGATAAACCGGCGCACCGCACTATCGGTTTGCATTTCTGACACCGTAAACATGTGCCAACGCACCAAAATAAAAAGTTGCTGCAATTCTTCTTTTGATAATTTCAGTCGTTTGCCTATAGACAGGGCAATTCTACTACCTACTACCTCATGATTATGAAAAGTATTATTGTCCCCAATTTTTTTCATTACCACCGGTTTACCCACATCATGCAGTAATGCCGCCAATCGAGTTACGTGGTTTCGAGACGAGCAGTTATTAAGCGTTTCTAAACTATGTTTCCACACGTCATAAATATGATGGCCTCGTTGTGCCATCCCCACCCCTGCCAAAATTTCGGGCATAATCAATTCCAATATCCCGCTGTTTTTCAAAACTATTAAACCATCTCCAGGTTTATCAGTCGTTAATATTTTAAACAATTCATCACGAATTCTCTCCCAGGCGATGTTGTTAATTAATTTTGCATTTTTAACAATACTGGCAAATGTTTTTTCTTCGATTTGAAATTTAAGCTGTGACGCCAGTCGTACCGCTCTCATCATCCGCAATGCATCCTCACCAAATCTTTCGTCAGGACTCCCCACCGTTCGAATTAATCTGTTTTTAATATCTTCAAGTCCATTATTATAATCAATAATTCGTAATTCGTAATTCGTAATTTTTAATTCCAACGCGAGAGCGTTGATAGTAAAATCCCGTCTTTTTACATCTTCCTCCAAACTTTTTCCCCATATAACTTTGTCAGGATGTCGATTATCCTCATATCCTTCTTCACTACGATAAGTTGTAATCTCAAAAATTTCCCCACCTTTACCTATTATTCCTACTGTTCCAAACAAATTGTTATAATAACTGTTTTTAGGAAATAACTTCAAAATTTCTTCCGGCACTAAGTTGGTTGTTAAATCCCAATCTTTTACTTGTCTGTTCAAAAGCAAATCCCTCACCGCCCCTCCAACTATATAAATTTCTGCATCACCAAACTTCTTCATCAAATCAATAATTTTTTGTGGCAATTGCATTTTATTTATAAAAATCAAATATTGATGCAAAAACTAAAAAATTATTTATTAATATCTGAGAAATTGGTTTTGAATCACAAAATGTAATACACCCAACACTGGTAACTCTTCTTGAATACTCAACATTTCCACAACAACTTTCTTGAAAATGTCCTGGAGTTACGTTCATCCATAAAACAAAAGTTCCCAAAATAGTTAACAATAATAATAAAATTTTTTTCATTGATATATTTTACATCAAAAACCCCCTCTTTACTCAAAGAGGGGTAAAGGGGTGATTTTGTTTTTACACCCTATCAGGTCTTGGGAGGGCTTCTTTGACTACCATATTTCGTCCACCTTGATCGGTACCGTCAAGCGCCAGTGCAGCAGCAAGATCAGTATCATTTTTCATTGTCACAAAACCAAAACCACGAGAACGATTGTTTAGTTTATCAATTACAATGTTACAGTCTTCAACTTCACCAACAGTCGAAAATATTGCCTTAAGTTCGTCAGTTGTAACAGTATAATTTAAATTACCTACAAAAAGCTTTTTTGCCATTTTATTTAGAAAAATATTAATAACAATTCAGTATACAATAGGATATATATTTTAGTCAAAGTTGTGATTTATTTAAATTTAAAAATTAAACATTAAAAATTGATTAAAAATTAAAAATTTTAAATTATAAATTGTTTTCAATACATGGTCAAAGAAATTAATTTACTGTCTTTAAAAATAATTGATCAAAATTATTCGTCGTCTCAAATTGTCGACTTAATTTTAAAAAATCGCAAAATAAAAAATGTTAACGAATTTTTAAAGCCAGGTTTACCCCAAATAAAACTTAATTTAAAGCCTGCCTTAAATTTGATTAATAAAGCAATTAAAAATAACGAAAAAATCATTATTTATGGCGATTACGATGTCGATGGCATTACTGCCACCGCCATATTGTGGCAAGCAATTCATAAAATTTACCCCAATGTTACCCCATTTATACCTCATCGTGAAATTGATGGTTATGGTATTAAAGCCACCTCTTTTTTCCGATTTCAAGAGGAGAAAAATATCAAATTTGATTTGTTAATCACAGTTGACAATGGCATTGTGGCAGATAAAGAATTAAAAAAAATTAAAGATAAACAAGATATAAAAATAATAGTGACTGATCATCATATTGTGCCTGATTCTACAAGTAGGGACAAGGCATGCCTTGTCCCTACTGATTGTATTATTCATAACACCAAAATCTGTGGTTCTGCCATCTCTTATTTTCTCGCCAAAGAAATCGATAATAAGGCTGATTTGGGTCTGGCTGCCCTTGGTACTGTCGCCGATTGCTTGCCATTAGTTGGGGTAAATCGCTCGATTGTGATTTACGGTTTACAGCAATTAAATAAAAATCCATCACCTGGGATAAAAAAGTTAATTCAAATATCTGGTATAAAAAATGCTCTCTCAACTTATGATTTAGGTTTTATTTTAGGTCCACGAATCAATGCTGTCGGTCGACTATCCGATCCCACCGACGCTTTGCGTTTACTTTGTAGCCAAAATGAAAATCAAGCCACCAAATACGCCCAAGTTTTAAATAATTTTAACCAAGACCGACAATTAATCCAAAAAGAATCGTTTAATCGGGTGGAAAATCTGATATCTGACAAACTGAAATCTGATAAACTAGTTTTTGTTTCTGGTGATTATAATCCCGGTATTATTGGTTTAATTTCTGGACGTCTGACTGAAAAATACTATTTACCATCTATTGTAATTTCTGTTGATGGCGATATCGCCAAAGGTTCATGTCGCTCGATTCCCAAGCTAAACATTATTTCTGCTTTGCGAGAATACTCGGATTTATTTATCGATTTAGGTGGGCATAGTGGTGCTGCTGGATTTAGTATAAAGACCTCAAATATTTCAAAACTTAAAAAAACTATTATCAAATCGGTCAACTTAAAACTTAACAAAATCCATTTAACACCACATCTCGATGTCGATGCTCAAATGCAGTTAAACGCAATCAATATAAAAAATATAAAATCTCTTGAGTCTCTTGCTCCCTTTGGTATTGGTAATCCGCAACCTTTATTTTTTTTAAAAAATATAACTATCAATTCTATCCGCGCCATCGGCCAAAATAACGATCATTTAAAAATTAAAATCAATAATATTGACGCTATCGCTTTTAAAAAAGGCGACTTAGTTAACAAAATAAAATCAGGCGATACCATTGACATCGTCACCAGTCTTTCGTTAAACGAATGGAATAACACAACAACTCCTCAATTGATTGTGAAAGAAATCATAACAGTGTAAAATTCCTTCTATGTCCCGCACCCTAATCAATGATTGTCTAAACAAAATAGGTGAGAAAGTTATTCTAAACGGTTGGATTGCCAATATTCGTGACCATGGTCACATTGCCTTTATTGATCTTCGTGATTGGTCGGGGAATATCCAAGTTGTTACCAACGAAAAAATTGAATTTGGCAAAGAATGGGTCATGGAAATCGAAGGTGTCGTCAAAAAACGCGATGAAAAAGCAATCAATTTAAAAGTACCCACTGGTACCATTGAAATTGAAGCTACAAAAATTACTATTTTAAACAAATCAGATGTTCCACCATTTCCTCTTGATAGTGATGGTACCGAGTTGGAGGAAAATTTACGCCTAAAGTACCGTTATTTAGACTTACGTCGTAATCGTCTTGCCAACATCATCAAGAAAAAACACAAATATATTTTGGCTGTCCGCAATTGGATGGATCAAAATGGTTTTACCGAAGTAATCACCCCACTTTTAACCACCTCATCCCCTGAGGGAGCTCGTGATTTTCTAATTCCGTCTCGTATCCACAAAGGTAAATTTTTTGTTCTCCCTCAAGCTCCTCAACAATTTAAACAATTGCTAATGGTTTCGGGTGTTGATAAATATTTTCAAATCGCCCCTTGTGCTCGTGACGAAGATCCACGTGCTGATCGTCATGCTGGTGTTTTTTATCAAATTGATATCGAAATTAGTTTTCCTACAACTGACATTCTTTTTAGCGCTGCTGAAAAACTGATGCAAGATACTATCGCCACTGTTGCTCCTCAAAAAAAGATTGCTATTTTTCCTTTTCCTCGTATTACCCATACTGATGCCATTAATATATATGGTACAGACAAACCCGATATTCGTTTTGGTCTTGAGCTCCAAGATGTTACTGAATTATTAAAAAATAAAACTGATTTTAATGTTTTCAATAATGCTGATGTTATAAAATCAATAGTTGTTACCAGTGGAGGAAGTTTTAGTAAAACTCAAATTAAAAAATTGGAGGAATTAGCCAAAGAAAAAGGAGCCAGAGGTTTGGCCTATGCCAAGGTCACATCCAACAATCTAGATATTGGAATTTCTCGATTTTTGTCGCCAGATATTCAAAAATCATTAATCGAAAATTTAAAAGCCAAAGATGGAGATTTATTAATATTTGTTGCCGACAATATAAATATTGTCAACAAGTCTTTAGGACTTGTTAGAAATTATTTGGGTACTTTATTAAAATTAACCAATCCAAATGAATTGTCTTTTGTTTGGATTACTGGTTTTCCTTTTTACGAAATTAATGATGAGGGTAAGCTTGACTTTGGTCACAATCCATTTTCTATGCCCAAGGGTGGAGCTCAGAGTTTAGATGCAACAGACCCACTATCAATCGAATCACTTCAATATGATTTAGTTTTAAATGGTTATGAGTTAGCCTCTGGCTCGATTCGTAATCACGAGCCCGAAACCATGGTCAAAGCCTTCGAAAAAGTTGGCTACGGTCGTGAAGAAGTTATCAAAAAATTTGGGGGGTTATATAATGCCTTTCATTTCGGTGCTCCACCCCACGGTGGTTGGGCTATTGGTATTGACCGATTACTAATGATTTTACTTGATGAATCAAATATTCGTGATATTTACGTTTTCCCATTATCTTCAAACGGTGTTGATGTCCTTATGGGCGCCCCGGGCGATGTTGACCCTCAGCAACTCGATGATGTAGGTCTGTCAATCAAACCAGAAGTATTAAGAAAATTAAGTAATGAAAAAATCTAAAATCTTATTTCCACAAATAAATAAATTTACCTTTATTTATAAAAATATAATTATATTTGGATTGTTTTTTTTAATTAATTTTGTCATCTATCATTTTGGGAACAATACTGTTTTTGCAAAAATACCCCAATCATCGGCATTTTTTACACCACCACCCACCCCAATTGTCAAAAATAAAATTGCCCCGATTTTGTCAACTCAAAATTATATAATTATTGATTTGGCCACGAACAATATATTGTTGGGCAATAAAATTAATGACCGCATATATCCCGCATCGACGACTAAATTAGCCACCGCTCTCACCGCTCTCAATTTATACCCCTTAGACGAAATTATCACTACCATTCCCTATACCGAAGGCAAGGTTATGGAGCTTACTGAAGGTGAAAAAGTAACTGTCCGAACCTTGGTTTCTGCTTTATTAGTCTATTCTGCCAACGATGCCGCCTTTAATTTGGCTAACCATTATGAAACTGGCACTGAGGGTTTTGTTAAACAGATGAATAATTTGATTAAAAAATATATTTTAAATAATACCAATTTTACTAATTTCGATGGAATACATAATGAAAATCATTATTCAACCATATACGATTTGTCGCAGTTAGCCCGTTTGGCTCTCACCAACCCGTTTATAGTCGAAACTGTAAAACAAAAAGAGATAAATTTATCTAATCTTTCAGGAGAAATAAAATATAGTTTAATATCAACCAACGAGCTTTTGGGGGTAGTTCCCGAGGTAGAAGGACTCAAAACAGGCTGGACACCCGAAGCCTCGGGTTGCTTTATTGGTGCTATCAATATTAACGGACACAAATTAACTACGGTAGTTGCTCAGTCGACTGACCGTTTCACTGATACCAAAAAACTCATCGACTGGGCTAA
>Ga0100391_1003213_pt1 | contig 16747 bp, 10 predicted proteins | sample CryGeymeta201515_FD_81541 | JGI IMG/M metagenome (GOLD analysis project Ga0100391, IMG submission 81541) | Groundwater microbial communities from Crystal Geyser aquifers in Utah, USA - Crystal Geyser metaG 2015-15 | ecosystem: Environmental > Aquatic > Deep subsurface > Groundwater | place: USA...
ACAGGCTGTTAGCTACTGTTGTTGCAGAGATTTTAAGCTACTGTTGATGTAATTTGATGATCTATAGCTTGTGTTCTAGTAGCTTTTGTCAAGGAAGGAAGGGTGTTGTTGTTGTTGAAAAAGGCGCTTCTTTTTTTTTTTTTTTTTGGTCTGCGAGATTGTCTGTTGCATTCTTTTTTGCAAACAGCTGTAATTTACTCGAGTATTTTTTATTTTACAATCCAGCAAAAGAGAATTCTTATCAACTTAGTATGAACAAGTTGATCCAGCCAGAGACAAACAGTCCTGCTACTCAACTATGTCTGGCAAAATGCCATTTTTTTGTAACCAGAAACAAAGTCCTGCTATGTCTGGCAAAATGCCATTTTTTTGTAATGATATACTTCCGAGAATCTGTTACAATTTTACAATCAAGCAAAGATGACGCGAGCCTCCTACAACCCCATCTCCGTTACTCTCATAGTTGCTCTGGCGCTAGTATGTCTTTTTAACATAAACTCCGCTGATGCCGACCCATCCCTTCGTCGCAAGCTTCAAGTCACCCGAGAGGCTCCCAGCAATGCAGTCATTCCAAACTCTTACATCGTTGAGCTCAAAGGCACAACTGAGTCTTCTCGCCAAGACGTCGTAACGCTTGCCAAAAGTCACCTTGGCTTTGATTATAGTCATGTCTTGAATGGATTTTCTATCAAGGATGCCACCGATCAAATTGTTGAGGATCTTTTGAATAGCCCAAATGTAAAAGCCATTTACGAGGTGAGTCTCTGCGGTGTCATTTCTCCATGGAAATGAAGAAAATCTCGTTGTTAGCACGCACTTAAAACATTTTGCTTCTTTTTGCATTGTGTACTACTCTATTACACAGGACACTCGAATCGAGCTTCACCAAAGTAGCAAATTCACTCAAACAGGTGCTACGTGGGGATTGGACAGGATTGACGCTAGATCGGGTCTGGATGGATCATACAGGTACGATTCCAAAGGAGACGATGTCACCGTTTTCATCGTTGACAGTGGTGTCTTGCAATCCCATTCAGAATTTAGTGGGCGTTTCGCTGGCTGTCGTGATTTCGTTGGGACGAATTGCAACTCTCCGGACTTTCACGGAACACATGTTGGTAAGTACATCGCAGTACGCAGTATTGTGTCCTCATCTATATTCAAATGAAGTACGCTCCTCACTATATCTGCATCCGCATCTTTCAAGCTGGTACTGCTGTAGGCGCCACATATGGTGTTGCCAAGGGAGCCAAAGTCTTCGACATGAAGGTATGCACCGATAGAGATGGGTGTGCAACCTCCGCCGTCATAGCTGCCTTGAATGAAATTATTGCTCTAAAGAACAGTGGAGACAAGTTTGTTGCTAATCTGAGTATCGGTGGCTTTTCAAGTACCGCTATGAATACAGCTGTGAATAATCTTGCCAACGCAGGGGTTGTAGTAGTAGTATCTGCTGGAAATGACAATAAAGATGCCTGCTCCCATTCGCCAGCATCTGCAACTGCATCCGGTGTGATAACGGTAGCTTCCACAACAAGTAGCGACTCCAGGTCATCCTTTTCCAACTATGGACCTTGCGTAGATATCTTTGCTCCAGGCTCCGAGATCACGTCTGCATCCAATAATGGCGGCACGGCTAGTGCAAGTGGTACAAGCATGGCAGCGCCTCATGTAGCAGGTCTGGCAGCACTCTTTCTAAGTCAAGGACGGAATGCAGTGGATACAATCAGGGCTCAAGCTACCACCAACGCAGTTTCCAATGCTGGAAGCGGTTCTCCAAACCTACTCGCTTTCAATGGGGTTGATCAAGTTCCTGCAGTCCCCGTCACGCCTCAAAATCCACAGCCTGTATCCCCGCCTGTATCGTCACCAGCGTCGAGTCCATCATCTGGAAATAACCCGGGAAGTGCTGGTTGCTTTTCCGCCTCGAGCTTGGTGCCTGTTATTGACAAAAAGCCAACAAAAATGACGGATTTGAAGATTGGGGACAAGATTCTCACCACGAATGGTTATGAATCCATTTATGCATTCGCCCACAACGACACGCATACACCGACCAATTTTCTTCAACTGCACACAAGCACCGGAAAGCTTGTGCTGACTGGTGAACACTTGGTCTATCTGCATGGAAAAGAAAATCCTGTTCGCGGCAGTTCTATTAAGATAGGAGACAAACTTCAGAGTCTTGAAGGAGGTGGCGAACCCGTGACAATGATAGACACAATTGAGCATACTGGGTTGCATGCACCGTTGACTCCTTCAGGTACAATCATTGTGGACGGCTTTGTTGCTTCTTGCTATATTTCCTTCTTTCCGGAGAGAGATCCAGAATATCTGGATGCAAAAGGAGTAGTTGGCGCCTTGCTTTCTCACCACCAGTTTGCCCATATGGGTCTCAGCTTGCTGCGAATTGGATGTTCTGCTGTCCCGTCTTTGTGTAGAATGTACAATGACAAGGGAACACTGAGTTTTATGCAATTTGGTGTATCTTTGTTTCACTCTGGCTCCCGCCAGCCTCAGATTGCCCAGGATTTGCTTCTTTTCCTGTACATCTGCGTGTTGAGTCCAATCGCTGCATTGGAGTTCCTTTTCGGAAGCCGCTTGGCTGGTTGTGTCTTTCTTGCATGCATTGTTTGGTGCACTAGTTGCAGACGTCGTAAGGTGGCAAGATTGGACGCAAGCAAGTCAAAGAAGATTGATTGCTAAGCCAGAAATATTCCGTACATAAACAACCATTAACTTTATTTGTCTGATGATACAACATGATACTCGAGCATGTCTACTTCACTTTCACGTGCCAAGGGGGAAAAAATTATGCCAGTAGACTAGATCTAGGCTCTAGTAGACTAGTCTAGTCTAATACTAGTAGTCTACTGTTGTGTCTTATGTTATGCTGAATATAAGGAAGTATTGTGTGCGTCTATATGCAACAAATTTTGGGATCCAAAATCCCAAAAACATCAAGAATCAAGACAGAATCCGTTTAGTTTGCGTGTTTCGTAACAACGCACAAATGCGATAGGGGACCAAGCTACAAAGCTGAGACGATCTGTTACGCACCTCAACTTAACCGACCATGACACCTGAAACATCTGCTGCCAAAACGAAGCGATTCTGTTACTCATGCGACCTCAAAAACGATTCCAAATTGATGGCGGAATATAAAGAGTACCATGCCGCTGGTAAATGTTGGCCAGAGATCACCAAAAGCATTACAGATGCAGGTATTGTGGATATGCAGATTTATCTCACTGGTAATCGCATGTTTCTAATCGTGGATGCTGATGATACCTTTGATGCAATGAAAAAAGCAGAGATGGACGCCAACAACCCGAAAGTACAAGAATGGGAGAATTTGATGTGGAAGTACCAGCAAGCCTTGCCTTGGGCAAAGGATGGCGAAAAATGGACGCTCATGGAACAAATCTTTCAACTGGGAGCCTAGAGCTAGGTTTGCAAATGGACTGTAGTGGCGGCTTTTCAATTTTCAATGATTGCTTTCAGTGCAGCAAAATATTACGGGTAGGTCGGCCTGACATTTTATGCCCTCACACAAGATGAAAAGGCGCAACATTGGTGCTGACACTTTTAGAGAAATATTCCTCGTTTCGCTGTTTTGAAGGGCCTTTATTTCTCCTGTTTATATTTCTTTTACTTCCTTAGTTCGTTAGAAAATAATGAAGTAAGTATAATTCTATTGCTACAATAGCACAGCTGGATGGGGAAGAATTAAATAGCAGTCCAGCAGCTGATCAATCGTTCACATGATGAGTAAACTTTTGCTGTCTTCAATTAGCGAATTTTGTTGGATATACCTTGTTGGGCAGTGCCTAAGCTTATCCATTACAACTTGGCTGACTTTGTTCTTGTTGGAATTTGTCGACTACCTACTAGAGTTGAGCCGGTGGACTTTGTTCTCGCAGGTACTTGCCGAACACCAGATCTTGCTCCCGGTCTCATAATCCGTCCAAAAACTAGGTTGCTGGCTTGTTCCAGTTTAGTAGCACCCCCTGCTTCGTATTTTTCTTGATCACTTAGAACTCGATTGACTGGTTTGAACCCCGACATTCGTTCTGCCTGCGAGACAGATGTTAGACGCCCTCCTGAAAAGGATCTCGGCGGACAATTCCGAATAGCTTTAGCAGCTTCGGGATTGGTTTGCGCCAGTCGATCATTCTTGTATTTGAGAAATAGGGGCAATTTTTGTTTCAATACTTCATTGGTGACTGCACCTTTGTTGCGTAAACTCTTCTTAAGGACGTTAAATTGTCGGCTATCTTGAGCCAGCATTTCAAGTTCCATTTCAGAATACTCTAGCCCCTCTACAGCCCGTTTCATCTCGAGACTCATATTACGTTTCATCTGGCGCCGAGGTTCGTAGGTTTCTTCGCACCCAAATCCTGACAATCCACCGATTTCTTCGTCCACACCAATGGGGGATTTGCTATACAGAAGCGATTCTTCAGTGTTGGCTCTCGCTCTCCCAAAAGACATAGTTCGCTGGGGTAGTTTCATAATGCGGTCGGCCATTTTACTCGTAGGTTGTTTATCTTCCGTGAAAGGATAGGAGGTGCGAGGCGCGGGACTCTTTGTTTTTGTCTGTTCTGGTTCAGGGCTCAGGACTCTTTCTTTTTTTCTGCTCTGGTTTCGTCGGTGGCTGTCCTCTGTGCTGTCGGGGTGCAAGAAAGGTAGGCAAAGCTCAACGGAATTGGCGGTGCTCTGATGTGCTGCTTGTGTTGAATTGTTTTAATCTTGTTGTTATTGATGTTTCACTCAAAAGAAATCGTGATGTCCTACAGACCTCCAGCTATTGAGTTTGAGTACTTTACTTCAGTAGCTAAGTGCTACAAAAGCTGCTTGGCCACTCACTGCATGAGAAGCTCCAAAGGCATTATTTAAGTTGGTGTTTTGTCATTGCACCTTTTGTGAACATCATTGAGTCATTTTGTGTTTAACAGCAGGCATCAAGATTAACCCATTAAATACGAATACTCTAGACGCACACAAAGTATTATCAGTTCCAATCTTCACACAAACTTGAGTATGGAGTAGACTAGACTAGAAGCTAGCTAGACTACTAGCTAGTAGTCTACATGCTGTAATTCTCCTAATACGTCATTAAGGACTGCTTTGAGTCACGGCTCGATGCGGTAGAGCTGAGGATTACTAGTACTCTAGGGACGTTGCAGTTTCGATTTTTTTTGCTTTGTCGGTTTCGCGATCTGATACAGCACTAGTCTACAAGCTACGGTAGCTACCAGTAGAAGTGCTGGCTAAACCTATCATCAGCACCGCACTCCGCACGCACTACACTAGTGCCATAAGAATGATATGGCTGCGTCCAAGTTCATCCATCCGTTCCTCTCTCATTAGATTCTCCACACGTCCACATTCATTCCGCACCTCTGACTACACTTTTTTGGTCCTTCAAGTAATAGCTTGTGCTTGTTTTTCCACCGTCTCCTCTAGTTTTGCCTTGGCACGTCCGTACGTTTCCACTCCACGTCGACCATCTGAAGCCCTTAACATGAGTGGAGGTGACAACCCCAGTACGAAACCTGATGATGGTGATGTGAAAGCACTGGCTAAGGAAATTGAAGCTTACAACAGCGCCATTTCTGCCGCTGTGACACTATCCAATGCTCATGTAATCCAACATTCCAACGCACAAATGCTCCTTCGTGTAACTCGGACGGTAGAAGATATTGACAATGACAAAAAGCGCGACTACGAGTATACTCTTTCCATTCCCACTTCTAACAAGGACTCCTCGGTATTCTTTCCTCCCGTGCCACCAACAGAAGTGCACCCCAACATTCAAATTCAAATTCCCAGCCCATCTGGCAACAAGATCGCCAAGATTCGAGCTGACGAAAATAATAAAAAAGACGGCAGTCCAGCACGACAAGTATTGGAAGTTTGGGATGTACTAACCTCGTCCTTAATTCATCGGATTGCCTTGCCTACCAATCAAGAGCACGGAAAAGTTATTTCGGATGCGGTTACCTTTGGAAAGCCCTCGTGGAGTACCGATGAAAAAGTTTTAGTTTATGCTGCCGAACGAAAGGCACCAGAAACCACGTCCTTCTTTGACTCCCAAAATTTTCAGGCCGAAAGCGGTTCGAAGAAAATTCCAGGAGGCAAGGCGACGTTAGGGCTGGGGAAATCCGAAGGTTGGGGCGAACAATATCGTGAACAAGAGCCTCTGTTGGATTTGTTTCTTGTCAATGTGGAGACGGGACGTATTCAAAAGGTCCACAATGTTCCAGGTATGTTCAGTGAACAAGGTGATTCATCCTCCTTGGGGTCCTATTCCATTGGGCAACCCATCTTTTCGCCGGATGGCAAGTCACTGGTATACACTGCTTGGGATGCCGGTGGTGGACCCGACATGGCCAAACGATTGGGAATGGTATATTGCCAACAGCGAGCTTGCAAAATATATGCTTCCTCCATCACTAGTGTCTTGAATTTCATTGCTCGACCTATGGAATATCCTGTGAAAAAAGATTCGCCAACCAGAGACAGTGACTATGTCTGTTTGACACCAAATCTTCGGCTGGCCAAATCGCCCCGTTTCTCGCCTCCGAAGCCTGACTCAAGTTGCAGTTTGATCTTTATAGGAAGCGAGAAAGGATTCGATACTCACTTTGGGCATATAGGTCTCTATAGCATGGATTGGAGAAAAGACGAAATGGCGGGCATGACGGAGCGAGTTGTTGTGAAACAAAGATGGGACCTGCGCGACCCTGCCGCCTCGCACGAAGAGGGAACTGTGGAGTCAATTTCTTTTCCAGGCCTAGCACTTGTTGGCTCCTTGCCAGAGTATCCCTTTGTGTCAACTGATACCATGGTGACCAGCACCATGTGGGGATCTAGTATACAATTGGTTCGTATAAATTTATTGGATGGAAGCGTTCGCCAGCTACGAACTCAAGTGAAAGGTTCTGATTGCAAGACGTCAGAGGAGCTGACAAGTCAAGAATTATTATGCACTACACCTAACGGCGGCATCGTGGTGAAGGAAACGTCGCCAAATAATCCTGGCCAGGTGGTCTATATACCGCCAGAAGAAATACTAAAGGAGAATGTTCTTGAAGAAGGCGTCGCTGCATTTACCTTGCCGTCCTTCTCTCCTATGTCAGCCTCTACCTGCGCACCAGTACCAGGTTCGGCAGAACCTCTCTGTGGTTATTCGTATCAGACATTTACGTTGGAGCGACCTACGGGTGACAACAAATGGAGCACCCCCATCCAGTGCATATTGATGCTCCCTTCAAAGAATGAAAATGATTCCAGGCCACCACCAATGATTGTGCTGCCTCATGGAGGCCCTCACTCTCTCTCGACAGCAAGTTATCTTCCGGAAATGGGAGGTTTCCTGTGCGGTCATGCGGGATACGCTTTGTTGATGGTGAATTATCGCGGAAGTGTTGGATTTAGTCAGGCCGGTGTCGAGGACCTGCCTTCACGAATTGGCGACCTCGATGTGAAGGATGTCGTCCACTCCGTCGACCACGTGGTCAAGATGGGATTGGTGGATTCCAAAAGGTTGGCCATCTGTGGTGGATCTCACGGTGGATTTTTGACAGGTCACTGCTTAGGGCAATATCCTGACTTGTTCAAGGCCGCCTGCATGCGTAATCCTGTCACCAATATTGCTTCCATGATCACATCTACCGATATTCCAGACTGGTGTGTCATTGAGACATGCGGCCTCGGCACGTACGACTGGAGTGAATTCACGGGACCGTCAGCAGACCAGCTCGCAGAAATGTACTCAAAGAGCCCCATTGCACATGTCAAGAATGTCAAGACGCCTACTCTGATCGCGCTGGGCGCCAAGGATTTGAGAGTCCCGCCATGTCAAGGTCTTGAGTATTATCATATTTTGCGTAGGAATGTTCCTACCAAATTATTGCTTTACGATGACTGTGACCACCCAATTGGTGCCGTGGGATCCAAAGCTGACAACTGGATCAACATCAAGCGTTGGTTCGATGACCATGTTCTGTAATTTCCGGGGAATCGGTTGCGTGGTGAGCGCGGAGGATGCTTACTCTAAATCGAGGCCAGCTTTTGCTAGCGCTAGGGAACAACGGAGACTCAATCTTTTGCAGCGATACGAATTTTGGGTTGAAATCCATTTCCTTAGCCAGCATGCGCTCAAGGATAGATCGATTTCACTTGGGTAGGAAGATTTACAGCTGTGGAACGAGATTCCTAGTATAAAACCTACAGCAGGAGTAAAAGAAAGAAACCGAAAGGAGTAAGCCGATTAACGAGCTTCTCAAGTTCGTGACTTTTACTACTAGCTACAGTAGTAGCATAAAGATAATGATAATATTATTATTATCATCTTTGTACCTGGTACCAGGTAATAGATGTAGTGCTGTAATCACTCCGCTCGCCTTTCTACTGCAGTAGTAGCTACGAGTAGTAAACTAGTACTCGTGTACTAATCAGGTTGGTTCAATGCTGCTAAGAGTAGCACGCGCAAGCAATGATGATGATAGCATAGCAGGAACACTATTATGGAAGGAGAAGCATGCAGGAGTAGGCATGACGTAAGTGCATGGCATTCGACCGGTACAGTAGACTAGTTAAAGACCTCATTTTTGTGTCTGGAAGCCTCATTATTATTTTGGCAAAAGAACAATAGGTACGTGCAGTAGGTACGTGCAGCGCAGCATTGCTTTTGAGCAGCAATGTGACCTGGTTCGATGCATGGACGATTCATTCCTTTCAACATACTATCTCTCCAACACTTTCTTTTGTGCACTATGGGTTGCTCGTTTAGATTGTTTTGACTCCAAGCATTAAATGGTCGTTTTTATCACGAACGCTAAGGACAGCTGGGCTGATGAGCCTGAGGCAGCTCCTCACGATGATCCTCTTTTGAGAACCAATCCCAAGCAAGAAAACTACGTTAAAGTATCTCAGCAGCAACCTCGCCACCGCAGCCTAAGATGGCTCTTGGTCTCAGGGTTGGGTGTTGTTTTTCTTGCGATTGCCGCCATTGTTCTCGGTGTCTCGTTGTCCCAAGGGGAGGACATTGATTCCCCTGCTGACATCAACGATAGCGAAGTCCAGAATCCTCTAACCCGCATGGAATCGTTTGACTTTTCCTTGCCAAGTTACACCACTCGGGCTATTGAGATGGATTTGGCCTCCCCCCAAGCTTTGGCCTACGATTGGGTAAAAAGTGATCCCTACTTGGAACGTTACGGCGCGGAGCGTTTGTTGCAGCGTTTTGCTTTGGCTGTGTTTTACTACTCTACCCAAGGTGACAAATGGAATGCAACGATGCCCGAGAGCAGCGTGACAACTGATGCGTGGTTGTCATATGATACGCACGAGTGTGAATGGATCCGGCCTACGACGGCAACTGATGAGCTTGAGGGTGGCGCGATGATGTGTGGCCCGGAAGATTTGTCTCTTGGAGAGCTGGACGATCCAGCGATTCAGGCTAGACAAGGACGCCGACGCAGAAGAAATAACCGCAATCGTCGTCAACAAGTGCGCGGCAGCTACCGTTATTCGTACGGTAGTTCAAGCAGCTGGAACTATTATTCGCGAAATAGCTATTATGATTACGACTATGATGATTACGACGACCACTCGTACGATGATTACGACAACGACTCGTATGGTGATGACTACTACTACTCATATGGTGGTAAAGGTGGTGGCAAAGGCGGTAGCAAAGGCGGTTCTCGTTCTAGTTCTAAAGGTTACTATTCTGATGACTACTATCGCCGCAGCCTCCAAGATCATGTGCCAAAAGAAATAATGTACTTTCATCATCGCAGAGTTCAAGAACCAAGGCCAGAGGAGATGCGCATCGAATTGGCACCCTGGGAACCTGTTCGTCGTTTGCATATTTCGGGCAACAATCTTGATGGAACCCTCCCACCAGAACTTGCGCTGCTGACAAGTGTCGAGTCAATTGGTAAGCACTAGATTGGTTTTCTTTGAAGGTTTGTGCACCAACTATCCTATATCTCATTGTATTTCTCCCTGTCCAGACTTCAGCTTCAACAAGTTGCGCGGCAGCTTGCCAACGCAGCTCTTTGACAGTATGAAGCACCTGGACAGCCTCATCCTTCAAGGCAACCTGCTCAATCAAACTCTCCCCAGTGAGCTGGCAAAGTTGACAGGCTTGGAGACTTTAGATCTTTCCAGCAATCACTTGTCAGGCCGTTTGTTCTTCCCGGGTATTGATGCCCTCCCAAATTTGAAGATCTTAAATCTTGCCAACAATGTCTTCACTGGTCCTTTTCCCGCAAGTCAGCTGACCTCCTTGAACTACTTGCAGCACTTGCTTCTCTACCAAAACCAGCTTACTGGAACGCTCGTAGAGGAGATTGGCCTGATGACTTCCTTGGTACAACTAGAATTGGTACGTGTGGAGCTACATGAATTGCGTTTTGTGGTGTACATGCTGGAGCGTAAAGACTCTAACCTTTGCATCTGTCATATATTTGCAGGACAACAACAATTTTGTTGGGACCATCCCAACAACAATTGGTAACTTGAACAAGTTGCGGTACTTCTTGGCTAGCAAGAATGGCTTCTTGGAATCTATTCCAACCCATGTCGGGCTAATGCAAGACTTGAAGATCCTAGAGCTCAACCAATGTGTCTTGACTGGTCGAATTCCTAGCGAATTTGGAATAATGACATCCCTAGTTCATCTGTGGCTTCTGGACAATTTCTTGACCGGACAACTACCGGTTGAATTGAATTTCTTAGCCAAGTATGGCGACTTAGAGCTACTCATGCTGAATGGCAATGAGATCACTGGTACTGTCCCGGACGGAATGTGTTACCTGAAAGAAGGATTGCAATTCGAGTGCGACCAAAACACGACACAATCTTTGTCGTCGTCGTCGTCGTCGCTCTGTGGTTGCCACTGTGCCTGCGAATCTATCGCTGCGCCAACTGTCAATACTATTGAAAACGTCACCGACGCGCCCATCGTACCGGTGGAAAATACAACCTCCAATTTGGGCTCCATCTTTGAGGACAAAATGACTCCCAAGGGACCTTAGGAAGGTCGAAGGAGGACAACACTATACATATGATTACTCGTGACATTCATGGTACGTTCGGTCGTTGTCTATTTTTCTGCCGAACTATTAATGCAATGCCTTATCTGAGTTTCATGATCGCGTCTTGCAGCACTGGAGAAGAAGATAAAACGATTCATTCTTCGTACATATTATTATATTATTGTTGGTTTTCCGCTGGATTGCATGCGCAACACAAGGTGCTCCATCGCTGGCCTTGGAAGGACATTTTTTTCATCTGCTTGCAGCAGGAGCAACCGATAACGATCTATTTTTAAGAGATATGGCCTGTTGGACGTGATGAAATAGATAAGTAGAAAATTAGAATTGTAATCTCTCCTAGGTGCGAGTCGCTGTTAGGTAGCTACGGGAGTTAGTATTGATGCAAGTCCACTTCAGATTATCGCCAGACTACTAGACCTACTACTACTACTACTACTAGACCTACTAGTAGTAGACCTACTCTACTAGCTACAGTAGCTAGCTAGCTAGACTGCCAACAGTCTTTTTCCTACCTAGTTTAGCTGTCGTCACATCCGTGATTTGGATTCTTTGATTTTTCGCAGTGAAATAAATTTCATTTTCGATCATTTTCTTTTTTTGCAGTAAGTTTGTATTATCATAATATCACTGTGCATTTTAATATCGAATCGTAGGCAGGGATGGAGAATAGATCTTCGATTCTTCGTCACATCAGAAGTTTGACTGCCAAACTTCATTTTTTCCTTCGATGAATCAACAAGAATCCGAATCTACGCAAACCGCAAACATGCAAGCTGCCGTATTACACCGATCAACTCCCGTCTACTAGGCCTTTTATTTTTTCAGGCAATTGTAAATAAATATTACGTATATTATTTATTTTATGTTTTTTACCGAGACACACACTTATAATACTAATAATATATTATAATATTGAGCTATAGCTATACACAACAATGGCGACACAGAAATCTAAGCACGAAGGGGAAGGACACGATGAATCACCGCTAGGCAAGAATCAATCTCCGCAACCAGAACCAGACGACATTTTGATCCAAGTAGAAGGAACAGAACCAGTTGGAGGAAAGAAGAAGGAGACCTTTATGGAAGCTGCTCGCAGTGAGGCCTTGAGACCCTTTGTTATTATTTCTTCTAGTTATCTTCTCTTTACCATTACAGATGGTGCCATTCGTATGATTGTGCTGTTGCACGCTTACAACAAATCATTTTCGGCCCTGCAGGTTGCCATTATGTTTACGCTGTACGAAGTGGCCGGAGTATTTACCAACTTGGCGGCTGGGTTTATGGGAGCTAAGTGGGGCATCAGGTTCACACTCGTTCTTGGACTGGCCCTGCAAATATTCAGTTATGGACTACTGTTTGGTTGGAAGGATGAGTGGAGCAAAGAAACGGCGATTGTCTACGTCACAATTGCTCAAATGTTTGCCGGTGTATCCAAGGATCTTACCAAGCTTGGGGGCAAGACGGTTACCAAGTTGGTGACACCCGAGGAACAGGAAACAAAATTATTCAAACTTGTTTCGCTGATTACCGGATGGAAGAATTCCCTGAAAGGAGTTGGCTACTTCTTGGGAAGTGCCCTGTTGGAAGTCTCTTACGAACTTGCCTTGGCTTCCATGATGGGATTGGTGCTCTTGGCTATGCCCTGGGCTATTTTAGGATTGGATCCAAACTTAGGGACCGCAAGGACCTCGAATGCCAGTTGGAAGGATGTTTTCAAAATTGACAATGTCAATCTGAACTATCTTTGTGTGGCACGTCTCTTCCTTTTTGCCTCTCGTGATTTTTGGTTTGAGGTCCCGCTGCCCTTCTTTCTGAGAAGTCCGTTGTGCGATGGATTGGGAGAGACTTGCGCAGTTGATGATGATTGTGTCAGCGGTGCTTTTTGTAATACAGGTCTGCTGTGTGAAAATATCAATAGCGGAGGTGGCTGCGGAGGCCTTGGTGCCGAAAGAGTCGTTGTTGGAGCATTACTAGGTGGCTATATCATTTTGTACGGGCAAGTCCAGAGTTGGACCCCACAACTTGTCACCGGGCCCCTCAAACAGACACCACCCAACAAATTGACAGAAATGCTGTGGGGAACTGTGAATTGCCTGCCCACGCTTTTAATGGCGATTTTAGCCACGTGGTCGCCAACCTTTCTAGATGGAAACCAAGCAGGAATGACGGGCTGGCTTGTCTTTACCATTGTGTCTTTTGCGATTATCTTTGCTATCAATTCATCCATCCACTCGTATTTGGTGGTCAACTACGCCGAGATGGACAAGCTTTCGGTTAGCGTGGGCATTTACTACATGAGCAATGCACTGGGCCGTCTTATGGGCACGTTCGGAAGCGGACTCTTATACACGTTTGTAGGAGAGGACCAAGGCAAATACGCCGGACCAGATGCATTGAAGGGCTTCGCTGCGTGTTTTTTCGCCGGCACAATCAGCAGTCTCCTTGCGGCGTTCGTCACCATATTTATTGATGATCACAAAGCTGGCCTCAAATGTGGTCCTTGTTGGACGATTGTAGAAGCAGAACAAGACGATGAGGAAGAAGCTGACGATGAGGAAGAAGCTGACGCACACGAGGAAGTCATTCTAGATTGGACAAGTGAGTTATTGTCAAAGGTGACAAATGAGGTTGAGTGCTAAAGCTACTTCATATCTCCTTTCATGTTCTCGTCTGCGATCTCTGGTGCCTGTACGCCGGACACCCCACTTCAAGCTGATATTGTATTAACATTTTAAAGTGTCAGTTTTCTTAATGCCGATCAGCTGCAGCTGAAATCACTTCGTTGTTTTCGCATCCGCCTCAAAAGACTGATTGAAGTCAAGTGTAACGGCCGAACTTCCTTTTGATATCTTCACTCGACGTTTAATGACTGTGTAATCCGACTTGGTCATCGATCCTTTCGGACGCAGGACAGTCACCTCTACTTCTTCGCCAGCGGTACCTGCGAGAGTAATGTTCATGGCCTTTGCCGTGCACTCCACCTTCTGAAAACGTTCCGGAGATACTGGCACATACTTGTCCAGCTCCCCAAGAAGTATCCAGCGACTCTTAGAACATGCCATTGAAACCGAGGTGATAGTAGGAATATACTCACTGCCTGGCAAATTCGTTGAGGGTGCGGCGGGAGCTTGGAAAACCTCAAGCGATGAATCATTAGTGGCGAAGACTTCAACCAACTTCACACAACCACTCATGACAGCGTCAGCGCCGTTTCGGCACAGAAATGGACTCTTAAAGTGTCGGTAGGCAAGGATGCTCGGCCTGGAACCGCTCGGCAGGGGCGGCCAAAAATCTTGAAGTGTGATTGAGAAGGGTTTCTGGAGTAAGAAGGATACGAAATACCAAGATGGCCCCAAACCCGCTGTACCATAGACATAACCTCCTTCGCCAGCTTCTGTTGGCGGAGCAAAGACAGGGCGATTTTCATTAAGAAATGTAGAGTCGATAGCTGTGATCGGTTTCAGTGGTTTCAAGAGAGTTCCATCTTTTCGGATGGTTCGCTTCAGCAGCGGAGTATTGGTATAATTAATCGCATCGGAAATTCCGACAGGACCTTTGCTCATCAATGCCAAAACAACATGGAGTTCCGCCGCAGCTTCTTCGTGATCTGGTGTCCACTTGCATCCAGGAATTTCAGTGTGATTATTACTTGTGCTCCATAGGGTATCTTTGCTAGGAGCTCCACCAAGAGCCCACACCAGAAGGGAGCTCTCCCCGATTCTGTAGCTGCCGCCATAGCAAAAGTCAAAAGAGACGCGAAAATTCGTAACAGCTGGCATGTCCAGACTTGCCAACATGTCCGTAGGAGTAGCGTAGCACCACTGAATGGAAATATCTTTTTTCAAGGCAGCATTTGCCATTCCTTGCTGCCACGTTTCTGCACCTGTAGCACTGCGGATAAATTCGGGCACACAATTGTGATTCTGGTTCATGAAATCTGTCTCAAAGCTGACCATTCCAGCCATTTTCTCACCCTTTCCGAGGAACCAATCATAAAATGCTTTCGATTGAGATGGCTCGATGTTTTGAAAATCATAACCACTACATCCTGGAAGTGTTGCATCGGACGAGACCGACTTCCATTGACTTGGATGCTCCTCGCTGTCAAAGTATTTGCTTCCCGGACAAAAGTACGGAGCATAGAGTTGCAGCGGTAATCCCAGAGCTTTCTGAAACGTGTTGAGATCCATTGGGTACTGTTTGCCCAAACCTCCATCCACCCCCCAAGTATCGACGCACCAAGGCGCTGCTTGACCACGTCCAGTCGAAGCGCCAGCACCCTGGAAGGACAGGTAGCCCACGGCTATGCCTTCCTTTCGAACGTAATCAATTTCGTCCAATAAAGTCTTGGAGCAATTCGCGTTCGAGCAAAAGCAGTACATTGCGCCATTATCTGTCTGGTAGCCAATCCTTTGAAGTGTTATGTCGGAAAGCTTGAAAGGACCACGTGCGGGTTTCCTCGATTGTTGCATGATGCGACCCCAGGAACTCATTGTGGCGGTGATGCCTGTGTGACCATCGTTCCTTTGATAGAGCATCACCGATTGCCGATAGCCCTGCGGCAACAATGCAATCCTCCCGCTGGTTCCTGGTGACCAGAAGCTGTCGCTGCCCGCCCAATTCTGGTTGTTCCCGGCAGAAAAGGCCTTCCAATTACCATTCCACGGGCTTCCAACTACCACTGTTTTCATCGCTCTATCCGATGCATTGTAAAATACAGTTGGACCTCCAATCGTTCCCTCGGAAAATCCACGGACGCTCTGTATAAAGCTTCCTTGCCAGGAAAGTGCATTCGGGAGCTGCTGTGGAGACACTTGAAGAGAAGGATAATTGGCCAAGGATGATGTATATGACCCGACAACAGTGGAATTGGGTGATCCATCGGGCCAGGTGACATCAAAAATCACAGCATCGCCCGAATCAAAATTTCGAAAGGCTGTAACGATAGATATGCCTTTCTTAGGGTTGTCGCCATCTTCCGTCGGACACCACCAATGCACCTCCTTTCCCGTGTAATTCCCCAACGTCGAGTCATGACCACCAATTATTCTATGTTTTCTAGGTTCCATACGTCGGTAACTAATAGCCGTATCATTTGGCGCCGTGTTTCGGTATGCACACCATTTACCTGCCACGAAAAAGGCAATCTCACCACCTAAAAAGAGTGTTTCGTTTGATATGCTGTCAAACACTCCGTAATCAAGGTTTTCGGTACTGAAGACTTTGATAGCTACACATAGGCGGAAGAGGCACAGAAATAGCAGGTAGAGTCTCATACTGGATTGTTGAGGCTTACCACTATTGTTTTGTCTTCAGGGCAGATTAGGCGATGGCGAGACTGCGGCTCTTGGAGAGAAAAAATGAAGATGTCAAAATAATAATGAAAAGATTTCCCATGTGTTGGGCAAGTGTGGGAGCGCATTATTTCGAACAAGTGTGCGATTATGATATCTTGGATTTTACGTAGTACTCGAGTAGTGAAGGAAAATAGTTGGATGGGGAGGGTCAATTTTTTTCTTCACACGGTGCTCTGTTGTCACCAATCCAGGGATATCCCTACCCCGGGATTTCCAAAACTGCCCCGGGATGGGGAAAAACACAATCCCGGGGTTGTTTTTGGAAGTAGCATTTGTTGGGCTTAAGTAATATGAACCGTTATTTTTAACAGC
>Ga0100391_1003219_pt1 | contig 16722 bp, 15 predicted proteins | sample CryGeymeta201515_FD_81541 | JGI IMG/M metagenome (GOLD analysis project Ga0100391, IMG submission 81541) | Groundwater microbial communities from Crystal Geyser aquifers in Utah, USA - Crystal Geyser metaG 2015-15 | ecosystem: Environmental > Aquatic > Deep subsurface > Groundwater | place: USA...
CCACCACCGCCAACCACTAATATTTTCATAAGTCAACTCCCTTGATCATTCGATGAGCCACTAAGACACCAACATTAAGAGATTCATGGTAACGGAGAGTCGCTGAGAGGGTGAAAACGCAGAGAAAAACAAATTTTTTGATAAGTCTTCACCTGCCCACCCAATGGTCGTCATCCCCGAGGGGTTCTGGCGGGTAACCGGATTTTCAACCTTGAAAACCTGGGATTTCGGCTAAATCCTGGCGAAATGATGCTCTAGGAGTTGCCTTCATGCGCGATTTTCGCGGCTGAAAGCCGCTCCCACAACAAAGTGCTGAACCGTTACATTGTTTTTGATTTCCCCCCCAAAAGCCGTCGCTTCGTCTCTGCGTGAAATAAGTTTTTGACCTCTTGATGAACCTGGTGTCTTTGGGGCAAAAACCTTTTAGTGTCTAAAATGACGCATTCCGGTGAAAATCATCGCGATGCCGTGCTCATTGGCTGCGGCAATCACTTCTGCGTCGCGAATAGAGCCCCCAGGCTGAATCACCGCCGTCACCCCGGCAGCAGCGGCGTTGTCGATGCCGTCACGGAAGGGGAAGAAGGCGTCCGAGGCCATGGCCGACCCCTTGACGTCAAGACCGGCGTGTTCGGCCTTGATCAGCGCAATCCGTGCCGAATTGACCCGGCTCATCTGGCCTGCGCCCACCCCAATCGTCATACCGTCACGCCCGTAAACGATGGCGTTGCTCTTGACAAACTTGGCCACCCGCCACGCAAACAGCAGATCTTCACGTTCACTGGCGGTGGGTATGCGTTCGGTGACCACGTCCAGATCCCCGTGGAGCAACAGATCGGCCTCCTGCACCAGCAGTCCGCCATTGACCCGCTTGAAATCGTAACGCGCGGCCTTAGCTTGCGGCCAGTCACCGCACACCAGCAGGCGGACATTTTTTTTCGCCGCGATAATTTCTTCGACCCCCGGGGCAATTGCCGGGGCAATAATGACTTCAACAAACTGACGTTCGACAATGGCCTGGGCGGTTGCGGCATCGAGTTCGCGATTCACCGCGATGATCCCGCCAAAGGCCGATTCCGGGTCGGTGGCAAAAGCGCGTTCGTAAGCCTGGAGCAAACTACCGCCAAGGGCGACACCACAGGGATTGGCGTGCTTGACAATGACACAGGCCGGGCCTTCATTAAACTGCTTGACACATTCGAGGGCGGCGTCGGTATCACCGATATTGTTGTAGGAGAGTTCTTTGCCCTGCACCTGTCGCGCGGTGGAAATTGAGGCTTCGCCGCGCTTTTTCTCGACATAAAAGGCGGCCTGTTGATGCGGGTTTTCACCATAGCGCATGGCTTGCGCCTTATTATATTGCAAGCTGAGAGTCGGCGGAAACTGGGCATATTCGGGGGCAATTCTGCTGCCCAGCCAGTTGGAAATTGCCCCGTCGTAGGCGGCGGTATGTTGGTAAACCTTGACCGCCAGACGGAAATTCGTTTCGCTGGAGACCGCCCCCGCGGCCTGCTGCATTTCGTCGATCAGGGGCGCATAATCGGCGGGATCCACCACAACAGTTACTGAACGATTGTTTTTGGCAGCGCTGCGCAGCATGGTGGGGCCACCAATGTCGATATTTTCAATTGCATCTTCCAGGAGGCAATCTGGTTTGGCGACTGTTTCCTCAAAGGGATAAAGATTGACCACGACCATATCGATATTTTCGATGCCGTGGGCAGCCATGGTTGCGACATGTTGCGGATTATCGCGCAGGCCCAACAACCCCCCGTGAACTTTGGGATGCAGGGTCTTCACGCGGCCATCAAGCATTTCCGGAAAGCCGGTATATTCAGCGACATCCATCACCGGCAATCCGGCTTCGCGCAGCAGCTGCGCCGTTCCACCAGTCGAAAGTATTTCAACCCCGAAACCACAGAGGTTCCTCACCAGCTCAACCACTCCGGCTTTATCTGAAACCGAAACCAGCGCCCGCTTGATCTGTGCCATAGATTTATTATCCTTCCGGAAAAGCTGCCAGCCGCCAGCCGACGGGTGATCAAAATAAGAAATAACAATGGACAGCCTGGGCTGCCCACTAAACTTGAAGAGGAATATTGCGCCTGATACTCCAGCGGCACGAGGTTCTTTTCTTAACACAAAGCCGCAATGGCGGGCAAGGCTTTTTCAGCGACTCAGCCAACTGCCACCGGCAGATAATGCCTGGGCACGCGCTGACTGATGCGACAGAAGACTTCATAGCTGAGGCCGGCGGTTTTTTCGGCCCAGCTTTCGGCAGTGATTGTCTGGTGGCCATCCGTGCCAAGGAGCACCACGCGATCTCCAACCTGAGCATTTTCAACCTGACTGACGTCGAGCATGATCCAGTCCATACAGACCCGACCGACAACCGGCACCTTATGGCCACGCACCAGGGCCTCGCCGCAGTTGGAAAGCAGACGATTGTAGCCATCGGCGTAGCCGATGGGCAGAGTTGCGATGCGACGGGCCGAAGGGGTGTGAAAACTATGGCCATAGGAAATACCGCTGGCAGCGGGCAATTCGCGCAGCACCGCAATCTGGCTGACCAGGGACATGACCGGGCGTAAATCCAGACCCGAATTTTCCGGAGCAGCGGGATAACCCCCATAAAGCATGATCCCCGGTCGTACCATGCTTGCTTCGGGCAATGGCCCATCGCAGAGACCGGCGCTGTTGCAGAGATGAAGAGCGGACGGCAGCAGATCGGCGGCCTTAAAGTGAGACACGATCGCGCGAAAACTCTGGTGTTGCTGGAAAGTTACCGGCGAGTCGGGGTCATCGGCACAGGCCAGGTGAGACATCAGACCAGCGAACTTCAGGCGGCGGGTTTGACGCAGGCGCGTTATCACTTCAGGCGTCTGACTGGGGAAAAAACCCACGCGCCCCATGCCGGTATCGAATTTAAGATGGACACTCAGGGCGCGGTTCAAGGCCGCGCTAACCCTATCCAGCCGCTCAAGATCAGCCAGGCTGAACACCGCTACCGCCAGATTATGGGCAAAAAACTGCGCTTCCTGGCCGGGGTAGCAGCCACCAAGCACGAGAATTTCACCCGTTAAACCGGCAAAGCGCAGCTCCAGAGCCTCTTCAAGGGTCGCAACCGCAAAATGGCAGACGCCCGCTTTCGCCAGGGCACGGCTGACCGGGACAGCGCCATGACCGTAGGCATTGGCCTTAACCACGGCGAGAATTTTTTGGCCCGCCGCGCAGCGTGCCCGCGCCTGCCCCAGATTGTGCACTAAGGCCGTCAAATCAATCTCCGCCCAGGTTGGCCGCGCAGGAAATTCCACTAAAAACCTTTCCGAGGGAAGCCGATTGCCCTCAAGCATCAGAAAAAGGGCAAGGCCCGGTAGCCCATGGCCAGGATCAGGGTTCCACTGATGCAAATAGCTAAATAAAGGGCCAGTACGCGTTTTTTAAACATGGCAATAAACAGGGCCATAACGGGCAGGGCCGTGACTGGGCCGCCCACCAGCAAGGCGATGCCCGCGCCCCTGGAGAGCTGAATGCCCTCGCCAAATTCGGGGGAAACAAAACCATAAAGCATGGCCGCGGCGGTGACCTGGGGTAAATGGAGGGGAATGGTGGCAAAGGTCAGGGCAAAGATCGGCAGCAATCCCTGCCCTTCAAGAATTGAAGAAACCCAGGCAGTGGGAATGAACTGAACCGCTAAGACCTCGATAAACACACCCAGCAAGGCGAACTTGCCGATTTTGAACATGCCTTCCCAAAATTTGGCGAGAAAAACCAGAAGCTTATTGTGCGTGCAGCGATTAACGCGGTGGGAAAGCTGTTTGCCGCAATCGCAACGTAATTCTTCGACCGGATAGTCGGGATCGTGGAAATCACCGCTGGGGAGGGTATTTTTGAAAATAACCTCTTCGGTAAATCCGTAGCGCCGTAGAAACAGGGTGACATATCCGGCGAACAGGCCAAATAAAATGGCACTGACCACCACGGTATTTGCCCACAGAGGCCCCAGCTCCCAACTGAGGAGGGTATAACCGGCCGGACTCATCAGCGGCGAGGTGACCAACAGGGCCATGGCCGGAGCCAACGGTAATCCCGCAACCAGCAGCGAAATAACCAGCGGCAGCGTTGCGCAGGCACACAGGGGGCTGATGACGCCCAGCAGAGTAGCCAACACAATGGCATAAGCACCGAAACGTGTCAGGGCATGGCGTATTTTAACGTGCCACTTCATAGTGCGAACAATGGCCTCCAAAAACACCCCAATGGCCAGATAAGGTAAGATATAAATAAATTCAGACCAGAGCCCCAAACCAAGCTCGGCAATAACTTTCCCCGCATTTTCCATAACCGTGTTCCCTTAAGGGTTGAGAAGGTTTCCTGCCGCAAAAATTGCTGGCGCAGACGGTTTTTTGCCGTGATTCCGCCAGCAGTCGCGTCCAAGGATACCGACGCGCGGCTGTCGGCACAGGCACAGCAAAAGATGTGCCCGAAAAACCTGTCGGTGTGGGCAGAAAAATACCGCGACCCCCCAACTTCTCCAAGACATTTTTGATCAGGGTGCTATACTGCTGCAATCCGGGCCTGGCAACGACCGGAAATTGACTTTCCCCTGGAGGATCAGTGATGGATTACAAAATTAAAAATCGGGTACGCGAGCAATTTGGCCGTGCCGCTTTGGAATATGTTCATTCCAACGCCTTCACCGGGGGCAAGGATCTGGAACTGGCGGCAGAATTATTAAAGCCCTGCCACGATGACAATATGCTTGATGTTGCCTGCGGCGGCGGCCATACCGCGCTCTATTTTGCCCCCATGGTTCGCCAGGTAGTGGCTTCCGATCTGACGATGCAGATGCTGAAAAAAGCCCAGGAGCACATTGCCGAAGAAGGTGGCGTTGACAACGTTATCTTTCGCGAAGCCGACGCCGAGGATCTCCCTTTCGCCGCTGGCTCCTTCACTTTATTGACCTGCCGCATTGCCCCCCATCATTTTCCCGATGTGCCACGGGCGCTCAAAGAATTTCACCGGGTTCTGCGCCGTGGGGGGCGCATGGTCATTATCGACACTCTGCTGCCGACGGATCCTGAGATTGCCGAATTTCACCAAAAGATGGAAAAAATGCGCGACCCAACCCACATCAATGCTTTCACCGAAGAAGACTGGCGGCAAATGATCGGCGATGCGGAATTGATTCTGCATGAAACCAGAATTCTGCCCAAGCAACATGATTTTCAGGACTGGGCGCGCCGCGCCGGCATGAACCGCGCCAAAATTCAGGAGTTGAATCGCTATTTCATGGAAGCACCTCAGAAAGTCCACGATTTTTTCCAGATAGAGTCTTTTGCCGGCGAAGTAGAAAGCTACACCGACCAGAAACTACTCCTCTACGCCTCGCGTAAAGAGAAGGAAAAGAAATAGCAAACCGAACACATGAGGTCACTCTTCGCCATGCAGAACCCGAGGCCGCCATGGCGCGGGTAGATTCATGCGACCCGGGAAATAGGGAGCTCGGACTCTGAGTCTCCGAAGTTAAAACGATACCAAATTAGTTCAAAGACGCAAAAAAAGGGAGACCCTGGCGAGTCTCCCTTTTTTTGCGTCTATTTTCGAGGCGTGCCTGTTACTTGATGCCGGCTGCGGCTTCGAGCATTGCCGTGGTGACCGACTTGGGACGCTCAATACCATAACCCAGAGCGCGATCCCAGGTGATGTTGGCGAGGCAGCCCAGAGCACGACCGATCCCGAAGAGGACGGTGTAAAATTCGTATTCAGTGACGCCGTAGTACCACTGGATGACGCCGGACTGAGCATCAACGTTCGGCCAGGGGTTCTTGGCTTTGCCGTGCTCGGTCAAAACACCCGGAGCCACTTCGAAGATCATTTTGACCAGCTGGAAGAGCGGGTAGTCTTTAAGACCCGGGGTCTTGAGACAGAATTCACGCTGGGAGGTGTAGCGCGGATCGGTTTTGCGCAGCACGGCATGACCGTAACCGGGGATGACCTGGCCACTGTTGAGAGTTGCCCACAGGGCTTCTTTGAGCTTCTCTTCAGTCGGAACCTGACCACCGAGCTGCTGCATGAAGTTCTGCGTCCAACGCAACACCTCTTCGTTGGCGAGGCCATGAAGCGGCCCAGCCAGGCCATTGAGGCCAGCGCTGTAGCTGTAGTAAGCATCGGAAAGCGCCGAAGCCACCAGGTGGGTCGTGTGGGCCGAGACGTTGCCCGACTCATGGTCGGAGTGGATGATGAAGTACATCCGCGCAACATTCTTGTAATCTTCGCCTTGTCCCATCATGTGGGCAAAGTTGCCGCCGAAATCGAGGCTTGGGTCAGCGGCGATCGGGGTATCGCCCTTGTATTTCATACGGTAGATATAAGCGCCGATGGCACCGAGCTTAGCCATCATGTTGCTGGCATCTTCGAACATATCTTCCCAGCAGGTCATTTTATTAAACTTGCCCGAAGAATAGGTTTTGGCAAAAATCGAATCGCGCTGCATGGTCAGAATAGCGGTGGAAAACATGGTCATGGGGTGGGAATCACGCGGCATGGCCCGCAGGACGTCGTAGACATACTCGGGAACCTGGGCGCGGCGCTTCCAATCCTCGACAACTTCAAGGGTCTGCGCCATGGTTGGCACATCGCCGGTCAGCAGCATGTACCAGAAACCCTCAACATAGGGATAATCACTGCCTGGAACCTTGGGCAGAGCGGCAAAGGTTTCGTCAATCGTTTTGCCGCGAAAGCGGATGCCTTCCATGGGATCAAGATAGGAAATATCCGTGACCAGTGATTTGATGCCGCGGGCACCGCCGATGCATTGAGAAATTGTCACGTCACCTAAAGAAACATCACCATGCTCTTTCAGCAATCTGGTCGTGCGGGGACGATGCTCATCAATCTTCTGCGCCAGTACTTTTTTCAGTGTCGACATTGATTCTCTCCTTTGGTGTGAATGAAACAAAGTTTTGAATGCCCGATCCGGGCCAACGACGGGAACACTTTGCATAACGGAAACATGCAGGCAGACATTCACCAAAACGCCCGCCCGAACGATTTGATGAACACTTCATATAAGGTGAAAAAAGATGCCCTCCAACCTCAGAGATTGAGAGACAACCGCACATTTCTTCGCTTAAATTCCCAAATATTGTTCTAGCAACCGCGCCCCTTTTTGTCAAGATGATTTTTGTATACAGTATTCAAAGCGCCAGAGAATCTCTGCGTTTAAACCGCCGCTGCTTTTGTGCTTGATTTTAATTGACATCTGGCTAGAATGCCTAATTATTATGCAATTCACCCCTCTACACCTCGGATCCCTAACCTTGGCGGCACCACTGCTCCTGGCCCCCATGGCCGGCATTAGCTCACTGCCTTTTCGGCGCACGATGAAAGAGTGCGGTGCTGCCCTGGTTTTTACCGAAATGATCAGTGCCAACGGCCTGATCCGCGACGGGCGCAAAACCGTGGAACTTTTACGCAGTTGTGCGGATGAAAAACCCCTGGCAATTCAGTTGTTTGGTGATGACCCCCAGGTTTTGGCCGCAGCGGCCCAGCTGGTTGGAGACCAGGCCGATCTGCTGGATATCAACCTGGGTTGCCCGGTCAAAAAAGTGGTACGTGCAGGGGCCGGTAGCGCCCTGTTGCGCAACCCACAACGCGTTGGCCAGATCCTGGCAGCAGTTCGTCGCGTCTTCGCCGGGCCACTGACCATTAAAATTCGTTCGGGCTGGGATCAGACCCATTTAAATTATATGGAGATCGGTCAGATCGCGCGCGAAGAAGGGGTCAACGCCATCTGCCTGCATCCGCGTAGTCGCAGTCAAAATTTCGGCGGCACCGCCAACTGGCAGCAGATCGCCGAGCTTAAGGCCGGGCTCGACATTCCGGTGATCGGCAGTGGGGATCTTTTTCACGCGGCGGACGTGCTACGCATGTTCACGACAACCGGCTGTGACGCCGTCATGATTGCCCGCGGCGCCTATGGCAATCCGTGGATTTTCGAGCAAGCGGCCGCGCTCCTGCAGCAACAGGTGCCGGCCCCCATATCTACTGAACAGCGCTGGTCCGTCATTCGGCAACATCTCCGCTGGCATCTGGCTGAATTTGGCGAACACAAGGCCCTGATTGAAATGCGCAAACACCTCAGCTGGTACGCCAAAGGGCTGCCAACTGCGACCCAATTTCGTGGTCGGCTGCACGATATTACCAGCTGGCCCACCCTGCTGGATGAAGCGCAAAATTTTTTCTGTTCGAGCCCGGCATGAGCACTGTGCCCCGCCCGCAACCCCAGCTTTACACCCTGATTGTCGAGAACAGCGACGAAGCCATCATTGCGCTTGATCCACAACAGCGCATCAGCCTGTTTAACCCGGCCGCCCAGGCGATGACACGGCTCAGTGAAAAAACGTGTCTGGGCCAGCTTTTCCGCCGTTGTTTCCAGGATCAACCCGAGCTGTGCCTGCTGGTTGAAACCGCCCTGCGTGCCGGGCGTTCCATGTCGGAACATACCGGGTTCAGGCTGGGCGAGCTTGCGACCCCCTTGCCGATTCGGGCCTCGGTCTCGCCCCTTTTCGATCAGAACGGCGGTCAACAGGGCGCGGTGCTGATGATGCGGGATCTGACCCAGATCCATGCCCTCGAAGAAACCGTACGTCGTGCCGAGCGTTTGTCCATGGTCGGCACCATGGTGGCGGGCCTGGCGCATGAAATCAAAAATCCCCTGGGGGGCATTCGGGGGGCAGCCCAATTACTGAAAATGGAGCTCGGAGCGGATCATCCCTTGATCGAATACCCGCAGGTCATGATTCGAGAAACCGATCGGGTCAATGATTTGATTGAAGAGTTGCTCGGTCTTTCCCATTCAAAAGTTGAACTGCATCATCAGGTCAACCTGGCGCGGATTCTTGATGAAACCCTGCTGTTGCAGCGTCAGGCCTTTGCCACCAAGCAGGTTGATTTTGCCCTCAGCCTGGATCCGAGCATTCCACCGCTGCAGGGTGATCCTAAATTATTGGCACAACTCTTTCTTAATCTGATCAAAAATGCCGGCGAAGCCGTCGCCCCAAAGGGCAAGGTCTGGGTTTCGACGCGCATCGACGCCGATTATCATCTTGGCCCGAGCGGCGGTCGCCGCATTCCCCTGGTAAAAGTTTTGATCGAAGACAATGGCCCAGGCATCTCTGCCGAAGAACGGAAACACCTGTTTACTCCCTTTTACACCACTAAGCAGGGTGGTACGGGGCTGGGGCTTGCGACCTGCCAGAAAATTGTGAATGACCATCAAGGGCTCATCAATCTCAGTGCCCATTCCTCCGGTGGCTGTTCATTTGCCGTTTCATTGCCACTCTTTCGCTGCTGAAATATTTAAAGGAAAAATTATGTCTATCCGTCATATTCTGGTCGCCGACGACGAAGAAAGCATGCGTTGGGTTCTTGATAAATCGCTTAAAAAACAAGGTTTTCATGTTGATTTAGCCGAAAATGGCCTCCAGGCACGCCAGTTGTCGCGTAAAAAGTCTTACGATCTGGCGTTGCTCGACATAAAAATGCCCGGGCTGCAAGGGCTGGAACTCCTGCGTCTCATGCAGGAGGAAAGCCCGCGCACCCTGGTCGTAATTATGACCGCAGAAGCGACCATGGAAAATGCGGTAGCGGCCATGAAGCACGGAGCCTTTGACTACCTGACCAAACCCTTTGATCTTGAGGCCTTGGAGGCCATTCTCATCAAGGCCCGCAACACCGCGAAAATTTCCGGCCAGCTCGACCGTCTGCGCGACGAAATCCAGCGCCAAAACAGCCCGGGCCACACAATTGTGGGCAACAGTCGCACAATGCAGGAGGTGTATAAAACTCTGGGGCGCATCGCAATGTCGGATGTTACGGTGCTGGTGACAGGCGAAAGCGGCACCGGCAAAGAGCTGATTGCCCGCGCCGTACACAGCAACAGCTCCCGGCTGGGAAAACCCTTCATTGCGATTAACTGTGCCGCCATTCCCCACGACTTGCTGGAAAGTGAACTCTTTGGCCATGAACGTGGCGCGTTTACCGGTGCCACCGAACGCAAAGCGGGGAAATTCGAGCAGGCCGAGGGAGGAACCCTGTTCCTCGACGAAATCGGCGACATGCCCCTTGAATTGCAAGCGAAATTACTGCGCGTGCTCCAGGAAAAGGAGATCACCCGCACCGGCGGCACTCAAAGCCTGCCCGTCGATGTGAGAATTGTCGCCGCCAGCAACCAGAACCTGATGGACATGGTGCGCGACAAAACCTTTCGTGAAGACCTTTTTTACCGCCTGAACGTGGTGCCCATTGAACTGCCACCCCTACGTGAGCGTAAGGAAGATCTGCCCGAATTAACCAATTTCTTCCTGCAGCGCGCCCGCCAGGAGATGGGCGTCAGGGTTGATGGGGTAAGTGATAAAGCCTTGCAACTCTTACAGCAACACCGCTGGCCGGGGAATGTGCGTGAATTAGAGAACCTGATCAAACGCGCCAGTCTGCTAACCGCCAACCAGGTGTTGCAACCTGCCGATTTCACCAGCCTGAACGGCACAGTCACGGTCGCTCAACAGGCTGAATCCCTCGAATCCCTGGTCGCCAACAAGCTTCAGGCAAGCTTGGCGAACATGAACCTGGGGGAACTTAACAACCTTTATGCGATGGTGCTGGAACAGGTCGAGCGGCCACTTATCAATATCATTCTGCAGCAGACCCGCGGCAATCAGGTGCGCAGTGCAGAAATATTGGGGATCAACCGCAACACCCTGCGCAAAAAAATTAAAGAACTCGGTATCTGTTTAAAGGGCAAACCAACGACCGACGGCTGACGCCATCAGCCATCAACCTGGATAATGCGTGCGGACGCGACATAAATCACTTGATCGTCGGCCAGAAAAGGCAAAAAACGTTTGTGTTGGTTGAGAAAATCTTTGGTGCGTGACTTTTCGTTGGGCAGGTTGACATATATTTTAGCGCTCAAAGGTTCACCGGCCTCCAGAAAAACCCGCACCTGGTGTTCAAAACCCAGACAGCGCAAAGGATCCAGCTCGGCGGAAGCAGCAACGGCAAGCTGTTGAATCTGTAACAGATTGATCAGGCTAACCTGCTGATCAATAATAAAGGGCGCAAAAAACTCTTTGCCATTCAAAACTTCTTCAACCCGACTCGGCTGATCCTGACTCATGCCGCACTGGGGCAAAAAAATCTGCGCGGAAATACACGCGCCACCGGCGAGCACAATTTCAACCTTTTGCTGATCTACGCTAATCTGATGGGCTTGCATTTCAACCTCCTGTCGACCCCGCCGGCAGCGGAAAAAGATTTTTGTTCTGAGCGAAACGTCGCGCTTCCTCCACATTAATGCGTTTAGCCTGCAACAATTCCTGCAGGGCCTGATCCATGAGTTGCATGCCCTCTTTGCGTCCAGTTTGAATTACCGAGGGCAACTGGAAGGTTTTGCCTTCGCGAATCAGATTGGATGACGCCGAGTTCACCCGCAAAATTTCCAGCGCCGCACAGCGTTTGCCATCGACGGTGCGCAGCAACTGCTGCGCAACAACTCCCCGCAGTGACTCGGCGAGCATGGTACGGATTTGTTCCTGCTGGTTGGTGGGAAAGACATTGATTAAACGATCAACAGTTTTAGCCGCGCTGCTGGTGTGCAGGGTACCAAAAACCAGGTGCCCCGTTTCAGCGGCCGTCACCGCCAGTTCAATCGTTTCCAGATCACGCATTTCACCCACCAGAATAATATCGGGATCTTCACGCAATGCAGCCTTAAGAGCCGAGGCAAAACTGCGGGTATGCAAGCCGACCTCACGCTGATTGATTAAACTTTTACGGCTGTTGTGGACAAACTCGACGGGGTCTTCAACGGTGAGAATATGTTCGCTGCGGTGACGATTAATATGATCAATCATCGCCGCCAGGGTGGTCGATTTCCCACTGCCGGTCGGCCCGGTGACCAGAATCAGCCCCTTTTTAAATTCGGTTAAATCAAGCACCGTTTGGGGTAAGCCCAGCTGCTCTACGCTTAAAATTTCCGCCGGGATAATGCGAAAAACCGCGCTGATACCAAGGCGGCCCATGAAAATATTGGCGCGGAAACGCGCCTTCAGCTCTGCGACTTCGTAAGCAAAATCCAGATCACAGCGGTCTTCAAATTCGCTGCGCTGGGCGTCACTCATAATTTCGAAAAGTAATTGTTTGTATTGTTCGTGGTTCAGCACCTGATTCATCGCCGGCTTAAGCTGGCCAGAAACTCGCATCAGGGGGGGATTCCCCGGAGAAAGGTGCAGGTCAGAGCCACCCTGTTGCTGTAAAACCTGGAAAAGCCGATCAATCTTCGCCATAACGCCATCCCATCTTTCTTATCTATCGAAATTTCACACAAACTCTCGTACCCGATAACACAGAATGCCACATCCCGCAGCGGCAAAAAGCTGAAGGATCCCTGAAGTTTCTGCAAACGGAAAAAGCGGCGCTGATTTTCAGTCGCCACGGCGGATATCAATAGCCATCATCGTCACGTTTTGACTGATTTTCAAAGCGGGTAAATTCGCCCCGGAAGGTCAAGTGCACCGTGCCGATGGGTCCGTTACGCTGCTTGCCGATAATTATTTCGGCATCTTTATCATGGTTCTTTTCGCAGGTTTTTTCGCGACTTTTACAGTCTTCACAATACACCGTATCTCGGTAAACAAACATAATTATGTCGGCATCTTGCTCAATGGCACCCGATTCACGCAAATCGGCCATCATGGGACGTTTGTCGGTGCGGCTTTCCAGGGATCGATTCAACTGCGACAGGGCCAGAACCGGCAATTCGAGTTCTTTGGCCAAAGCCTTAAGGGAACGGGAAATTTCCGAAATCTCTTGTTGACGATTTTCGGTGTTGCTGCCGCGCATGAGTTGCAAATAATCGACCACGATCAAGCCCAGGCCATGCTCAGCTTTCAGGCGCCGGGCCTTGGAGCGCAACTCCAGCACGGAAATAGCCGGGGTGTCATCAATAAAAATATGGGCATCGCTCAACTGACCAGCCGCGGTGGTCAGCTTGGGCCAATCGGAATCCCCCAAATTCCCGGTGCGCAGACGTCCCGCATCAACCCGGGCAACGGAACAGAGCAGGCGCTGCACCATCTGTTCTTTACTCATTTCCAGAGAAAAAACCACTGCCGGAATATTTTTATCGGTCAGGGAGGTGGCATATTCCACCAGATTCAGGGCAAATGCCGTTTTTCCCATGGAGGGTCGGCCCGCAATAATCACCAGATCGCCCCGCTGAAAACCCGAGGTCATCTTGTCGAGATCGGCATAACCGGTGGGGACTCCAGTGACCAGTTCTTTGCGCTCGTAGAGTTCCTGGATATTGCGGAAGGTGTCTTTGAGAATATCGCGCACCGGGTAAAAAGACGGGCGCATACGATTTTCGGCAATTTCAAAAATGGCCTTTTCCGCCCGATCAAGTATATCTTCCATATCGCCGCCATCGTAGCCACTGGTGGCGATATCAGTTGAAACGCTGATCAAACGACGCGCAATGGATTTTTCCTTCACCAGCTTACAATAATATTTAATATTGGCGGCTGTCGGTACGTAATCAACCAGAGCATTAAGATACTGAGTTCCACCAGCCTTTTCGAGTTGATCGCCGCTCTTCAGTTGCGCGGTAAGGGTCACCAGATCAGCGGGTTCATTGCGCTCGGACAGGGCAAGCATCGCCGCAAAGATCAGTTGATGGCCACGACGATAAAAATCTTCGACCGTCAAAAACTCTAAAGCACGATTCAGGGCTTCATTTTCAAGCAGAATTCCACCAAGTACCGACATTTCGGCTTCAAGATTCTGTGGCGGCAAACGTCGACCCTGACCCGGCTCTTCATATCTCTGTTCAGAGTGTGGTGGTGTTATATTATCCATAGATGCCTAACCATAGCAAAATGCCTCGACAGAGCATAGAGACAAAAAAATTTCGTATCTCTTCAGCTTCGTGGGAACAGAGGCCGCCCCCTGCAGGGTGAAGAGTTACAAAATTGCGTAAAAAAATAGCGGCAGCTTGGCTGTCGCTATTTTTAGCTACATATTCACTTCAAATTTTGTCGGTTTAAGCCTCTTCTTCGGCTTGCGCATGAACCACCACTTTGATCCGGGCAACGACGCCGGCATCGAGTTTCAGGTCGATAACATGCTCACCCAGGCTCTTGATGGGTTCGGTCAACTGAATTTTTTTGCGATCGACTTCGATACCGGCTGCTTCCAATTTGGAGGCAACATCCATGGAGGTCACCGAACCAAACAACTTGCCACCTTCGCCAGCCCGCTGGGTAAAATCACAAACCACTTTTTCAATGCGTGCCTTGATGGCTTCGGCATCCTTGGTGGCTTTTTCGAGCTTGCGTGCCAATTGGCGTTTCTGATGAGCCAGTTCTTTTATCGAAGTGCGGTCTGCAACAATCGCCAGCCCTTTAGGCACCAGAAAGTTGCGTGCATATCCAGGCTTGACCGCAATTTGATCGCCGATGATCCCCAGACCATCAACATTTTCCCTTAAAATAATATCCATGACGATTCCTCCTTACAAGGTTATGAATCTTTTATATTTGGGTAAAAAAGCATCCTGAAACTGGCCCTGCGTCAGCAGACATCCGTGATGCCCTTAAACTTTGGGTCGCGGGCGACGAAAGTCGATCCACAGATCGAAAATACCGACACCAACCACCAACAGGGGCAGTGGGTTCAGGATAAAAACCAGAAAATACACCAGCCATTTGATGGCCGAAGACCATTTTTTGCGGTGTAAAAAACAACTGAGTACGGCCAGGCCCTGAACAAAATAGAGCGGCAGCAAAACCGCCAGCAGATTACGCCCAATCAGAGGTGCCGCGGGCAAAGGCACCAGCAACGCAAAACCCGCAGCAATTAACACCCACACGAGTTGCGGCGGCAGGTGCCACTGGGCAAAAGCAACCCCGGCAATAGACCAGCGTTCGCCTTTAAAACCACGCACCACCAGTAAAGTGACCGCGTGAATTGCCAAAATTCCGACCACATAAAGCCCAACAAAAGTGACGCGGATAAAATCTGCGGCCTGGGTCGCAAAAACTTTGAGCTCCGCCAACTGGCTGTCACTCAGGCCCGCAGCAGTATAGGTCTGCATCGCCAGATCAATTTCGGCTTGCAGATAACGCTCCTGCAGCGCACCGAAGGTCTGGCCACTCACTTGCAGATAGGCCAGTAACAACACCCCCGCAAGCCCGAGTCCCACCAGCGTGCTCTTGAAGATCGCGAGATCCCAGGGTTTCGCCCGACCCAACAACCAGGGCAGACATAACGATGGCGCACCAAAAAGACCCAGGTAACTTATCAGTGGAGTTAACCCGGCCAGGAACCAAACAGCACTGGCAGCCAGCAGCAAGGTTGTGCCGCCGGTCACCAGGCCAAAACGCAAAGTCAGGTAAGCGACCGGGAACGCAGCGAGCATATTGGTAAAAGCCCCCAAGGGCCCGAGCCAATGCGTACAGAGAAACAGCAGCAGAATTAGTCCGACTCCGGCGAGGGCGTAAAGGACAGACTCCCCTTTCATGGGGCAGCGCCGCTAGGCCCCTTAACGTACCGCGTGAGACGCGGCATAGGGGATCAAGGCCACCTGACGGGCATTTTTAATCGATTCCGCCAATTGACGCTGATGCGCAGCGCAGGTACCAGAAATACGCCGCGGCACAATTTTTCCGCTTTCCGACAGGAAAGATTTCAAATTTTCAATGTCTTTATAATCAATAATCTGACCCTTGTCGGCACAAAAACGACAAATTTTACGCCGACCAAAACGGCGACGCGGAGCGGGGGCAGACGGACGGCTTGCAGATTGAGTTGCCATAAAAAATTTCTCCTCTTTAACGCGCAGTGATTTTAGTCTTCGGTGTCTTGATCGTCATCATCGATGTCATCATCAATGTCGTCATCGAGCGCAGCGACAGCTTCTGTTGGTGTTTCGCTGAGATCCCCCTCAAAACGCAGGGTCAGAAAACGCAACACAGTTTCATCGAGACGCAAACGGCGTTCATACTCGGCAATGACTTCGGCACTCGCCTCAAAGATGGTCTGCACATAGCAGCCCTTGGTCTGTTTTTTAATCGGATAGGCAAGCTTACGCGTACCCCAGTTATCAAATTTTAGAATTTCAGCCTGCTGTTCCGTCAACACAGCCTGAAATTTTTCCTCCATCGCGGTCAGGGCCTCACCGACCACGTCCGGATGGACAATGTACAAACTTTCATATTTTCGCATACGTTACTTCTCCTTGCGGATTATCAGCCCCGGTCTCGCCCGGAGCAAGGAAGAATTCCGCTCATCGACCCATTCGAGAGCGAAACATTGGTTTCTATCACACCAGCGCCACCGATTCAAGCTCTATTTCGGGCGTATCCCCGAACAAATACCTCTTTTGACTACCCAGGCAGCCGGTCATGAGCTATAATTGTGCGCCGGATTGGGATTTCGGTCGCTTCACTTTCGGCGTCCCCGGACAACCAATCAATAAAAAAGCCCGTCCCGATAAGGGACGAACTCTCTGGCGATGCCCAGGATGTGGCGCGCCCGACAGGATTCGAACCTGTGACCTCTGCCTCCGGAGGGCAGCGCTCTATCCAGCTGAGCTACGGGCGCACGAGGGCCAGTTTATACTGCAACAGCGGTAGAATTGCAACTGCAAAGACAAAACAACCC
>Ga0100391_1003227_pt1 | contig 16704 bp, 15 predicted proteins | sample CryGeymeta201515_FD_81541 | JGI IMG/M metagenome (GOLD analysis project Ga0100391, IMG submission 81541) | Groundwater microbial communities from Crystal Geyser aquifers in Utah, USA - Crystal Geyser metaG 2015-15 | ecosystem: Environmental > Aquatic > Deep subsurface > Groundwater | place: USA...
CCGGGTCGGTTCGATCGAGGTCGGCAAGGAAGCGGATTTGATCTGTGTCGAGATGGATACCATCGAAACCGTGCCGATGTTCGAGGTGATCTCGCAGTTGGTGTATTGCACCGGCCGACACCAGGTTTGCGACGTGTGGATACGCGGCGAGCGGCGGCTTCGCGCGCGCGAGCTGTGCGGCATCGATGCCGACGCGGTGCGTGCCACTGCGCGGCAGTGGCAGGCGCGCATTGCCGCAGTGCAACCGTGATTGGGGCTTTTGCACTGCATCTTGCGGGTCGGGATTTGCCCGCGGTGTCAGGCAACCGCTGATTCCATCAGAGGTTACTTGGCCATATGAATCATGTCATGAATCGTTGATGACGGTGCAGCCATACCTGTGCGGTTCTTTCGGCATACCCATGTGCTCTGGCCGAGACGCCGGGAACGCCAAGGAAAGAAAAAGATGGTCGACCACCAAATCGGAAGGCTGGTTTTTGACGTATCGTATCGATGATTGTCACTCGCTTTTGCGCATGGGCTGATTGCTTCCTTGGTGCTCTTGGCGTCTTGGCGCGAGTACATGCCCCTTTGCCCACATCGCTGACGAGTAGTGAATGAACGAATCACTGACAGCAAACGGTCGAGGAGTGTGAAATGAGGGCATCGCCAGACAACGCCCATCCGTCGGAACTTGCGCATTTCGGTGCATTGGCGAGTCGGTGGTGGGGCAAGGCGGTGCGTTTGCGAGTGTCCAGTGGACGCTCGCGCACCGCCGCGCGCACGGCCAAGGATGGCCGGGCCGGCGCAGCGCGCCATGGACGGCTCGCAGCGACAGCAAACGGTCGAGGAGTGTGAAATGAGGGCATCGCCAGACAACGCCCATCCGTCGGAACTTGCGCATTTCGGTGCATTGGCGAGTCGGTGGTGGGACCCCCAAGGCCCACAAAAAGCCCTGCACGTGCTCAATCCGGTGCGTTTGGCCTATGTTGCACAGCAGATGCCGCTGGTCGGTAAACAGGTCCTCGACGTCGGCTGTGGCGCCGGGTTGCTTGCTGAAGCGCTGGCCGCAGCCGGAGCCAAGGTAACGGCGCTTGATCTGGCACCCGAATTGATCGAGGTTGCGCAATTGCACCTGCTGGAAAGTGCGCTGCACGTGGATTATCGACTGGCCTCGATTGCTCAGGTTGCGGCCGCGCAGCCGGCGCATTTTGACGTGGTGACCTGCATGGAGCTGCTCGAACACGTGCCCGACCCGCAAGCGTTGATCGCGGACTGCGTGCGTGTGCTGGCACCGGGTGGCCGCTTGATCATATCCACACTCAATCGCAATCCAGCGTCGTTTGCGTTGGCGATCGTCGGTGCCGAATATCTCAGTGGGCTGGTTGCACGTGGTACCCATCACTATGCGCAATTCATCCGCCCAGCCGAGCTTGCCGCTTGGCTGCGCGCGGCAGGGCTGGTTCTGGATGATGTGCGTGGGCTTTACTACAATCCGCTCAATCACAGCGCCCGCCTTGGCCGCTCACCGGCGGTCAACTACATCGCCAGCGCGCGGCGTGAGCAATGACGCGCCCCAACTGCGCTGCCGTGCTGTTTGATCTGGATGGCACGTTGATTGACAGTGCGCCGGATTTGATGGCAGCAATGAATTGCTTGTTGGCGCGCGAGGGGCGCGCAGCGGTTGATGCGGTGGCGTTTCGGGCTGCGGTTTCCAAGGGCGGACACGCGATGGTGGCGGTTGCCTTTGCCGATCTCGATGGCGCAGCGCAAGCGCAGCGGCTGTCCGGATTCATCGAACGCTATGCAGCGCACATTGCCGAGCACAGCCGCGCCTTTGCCGGGATCACCGAAGTGCTTGCCGCGCTCGAGGCGGCATGCGTGCCGTGGGCGGTGGTCAGCAACAAGGCCGAAGCGATGGTGCGTGCGCTGCTGGCAGCGATGCCGTGGGCGGCTGCTTGTGCAACGGTGGTGGGCGGCGACACACTGCCGGTGAAAAAGCCCGACCCCGCCCCGTTGCGGCTGGCCTGCGCGGCGTTGGGTGTTGCCCCCGACGCCTGTGTCTACGTCGGTGATGATGAGCGCGATGTGCTGGCCGCGCGTGCCTGCGGCATGAAGGCGGTGGCCGCGCTGTGGGGCTATCGTGGCGCCGACGAGCGGCCGCAGGCGTGGGGCGCCGATGCGCTCGTCGCCACACCAACGGATCTGCTCGCGGTGGGCATTCTCGACCGGAAAATTGCCGATGCCGGCTGACTCGGCGGCCAGCGCGGGATTTGTCGACCAGTGGCTGCAACGCGAGCCTGCCTTCGTGCAAGCGAGCCTGTTTGTCGCGCGCGATCAGCGCTCGTTGTTTGCCCATTGGGGCGCCTTGCTGTTCTGCCTGCGTGAAGCGGCGTTCGAATTGAGCGATCCGACACTGCGATTGGCCAAGTCGAGTTGGTGGGCGCAGGAGCTGCTCGCCATCGGCGAGGCGCAGGCGCGGCACCCGCTGACCCAGGTGTTGATGACGCATCCTGATGCACCGTGGGCTGAACTGTCGGCAGCGTTGCTGCAGGCGGCGGGCAATGGCGATCCATCGCCGCACGATGCCTGCGATGCGCTGGTGCAGATGCAATCGCTGGCCGCGGCGATGGTCGGCGTCGAGGTGGCTTTGCTCGGCGGTGTGGCCAGTACCAGTGCAACCCGGCTGGCGGCGATTCACTTGCTGACACAGCGCTTGCGGGTCGGCCAATCTGCCGACGATGCCGGCCGCGTGCCATTGCAGCAGTTGGCGCGGCATCAAGTGTCGCGCAGCGCCATCCGTGCGGGCAAAGCGGCGGCTGCAGTGGCCGCTCATGCCCATGAGTTGCGGCTGTTGGCACCTGCGGACAGTGCGGCGGCACCGTTGTTCCGGCGCCTGCAATGGGTGCTGGATCGCGATTTTCTGGGGTGTCTGGCGGCCGGCAAGGCACCGCAACGCAAGCCCGGCATGCGCAGTCTGTGGCAGCTTTGGTGCGCCGCGCGCGGCACCCGGTAGCGATGCAACAGCATGTTTGATCCGGCTTGCATACGCCTGCCGGCTGCGGCCGGTACAATAGCCCACAGCAAGGGTCGCCGAGCGGCCATCGCCGCAGCGCATGCCGGCATGACGCCGACGCCGTGGGCGTCGCCCGCCATTGACGCGGCATACACTGGTGTGGCGATACGCTGCAACCCGAATCGTCGAGGAGAGATGCCACGTGGCTCCGATCAACCCTGAAAATACCGCGCGCCAAATGCCGGATATCGCCAGCGAGGCCCGGCCCGGTATTGCCGGCCACCTCGACTGGGTCGGCATGGGCGAAATCGAGGCGCCGATTACCTTGGCGACCGCCCACGATGCGGTGGTCACCAGCGTCGCCCGGGTCAATGCGTTCGTCAACCTGCGCCGCCCCGATGTGCGCGGTATCCACATGTCGCGTTTGTATCTGCATGTCGATCGTTGCCTGACGGCCGATGCGTTGAGCCCTACTGGCGTGCGCCACTTGCTCAAGGAGTTCCTCGCCTCACATGGCGATCTCTCCGATCGCGCGATGGTGCAGATTCGTTTTGACTACCTGCTGCGACGGGCCGCGCTGGTCAGCGACAACAGCGGCTGGAAGTCCTACCCGATTGTCATCACCGGGGTGATGGATCGTGGCCAATTTACCCTTGAGTTGTCATTTTCGGTGGCGTATTCGAGCACCTGCCCGTGCTCGGCAGCATTGGCGCGGCAACTGATCCAGGAGCGTTTCCGCAAGGATTTTGCCGCTGGCGCGGCACTGAACTTTGACGCGGTTGTGGCTTGGCTCGGTACCGAGGAGGGCATTTGTGCCACCCCGCACAGCCAGCGCAGTTGCGCCGAAGTAAAGGTCCGCCTGCTGCCATCGTTCCAGAGTTTTCCGATTGCCGATCTGATCGATTGCATCGAAGGTGCGCTCAAGACGCCGGTGCAGGCGGCGGTAAAACGTGAGGACGAGCAGGCATTCGCGTTGCTCAATGGTGCCAACCTGATGTTTTGCGAGGATGCAGCGCGGCGCATGCAGGCCGCGCTGGATGGCGACGAGCGCGTGGTCGATTTTTGGCTGCGCGCGTCGCATTTCGAAAGCCTGCATCCGCACAACGCGGTTGCGGTGGCGAGCAAGGGCGTGCCCGGCGGATTCTCGGCGGCGCAAGTCTAGCAGCCTGCCGGGCGTGACGCTGATCTACTGCGGAAAAGCCGAGAGGGGTCAGATTTCCCGCTCCCTACGCTGAAGAGCCCTGCTGACACCGCAAAAGAGCGAAAAATCCACCTCAAACCGGCTTTCCCTCGCTACGATCGGTCAAGTCCGACAGGCTGCCAGCAGCTCCAGACGTACCCACCTTGAGCCGGCCTGCACCAGGCGCCAAAGCGGCGAAGTCGACAGCCCACCAGCATCGCCAACAGCTGCCACGGCGTACGCAACACGGCGCCAACTCACCGCGGCGGTAGCGCCGCCGGGTCGAGGCGTACGTCAAACCAGTTCAGCCCCCAATGCAGGTGCGGCCCCGTGGCGCGGCCGGTAGCGCCAACCGCGCCAATCACGTCACCCTGATTTATCCGCTGCCCGACCTGCACGTCCAGCCGGCTCAGGTGCAGAAAACTGGAATTGATGCCGTGACCGTGATCGATCAGCACGGTGCCGCCGGTGAGATAGAGGTCGGCGTCGGCAAAGATCACCCGCCCCGCCGCTGGTGCTTTCACCGCCTCGCCGCGAGCGGCCGCGATATCCACGCCCGAATGTGGTGCTCGTGGTTCGCCGTTGTAGATGCGTTGGCTGCCAAACTGGCCGCTGATACGGCCGCTCAACGGCCAGATGAAGCCGTTGGCGAAGTCGTTCAGGTCGCTGTCGAGCAGGCGTGTTGCCGCCACGCGTGCCTGTTCGCGGGCAATGCGCGCGGCAACCTTTGGTGGTGGGCTGACCGTGGCCTGCGGTACGCCGTTGACGTGCTCGACCGGCCAGTTGCGGGCCTGAATCGGCAGCGTCACCCGGCATGGCTCGGTGAGGGCGGAGCGAACCTCGATGGTCACTGGCGCACGGGCATCGCGACCGACACCAAAGGCGAACCAGCCATCGAGCGACACGCGCAGCGGGCGGCCATCGAGCTCGACACGATTGCCGACAGCAGTTTGCTGGATCACCATATCCCCCTGCCTGAGCAGGTCAATGCCGATACAGCGTTCGCTAGCGTTGGCGATGCCCGCGACAGTCAACGCCGCCGCCATGGCAAGCCGGTACGAAGTCATGCTTCGGGCCTTGTGGGGGGAGTGTGGTGTTCGGGTACCGGGTCGTATCCGCCGTCGCTCAACGGGTGGCAGCGGCATATGCGCTTGAACCCCAGCCAACTGCCGTGCGCGAAACCGAAGCGATCGATGGCTTCGGACGTGTACTGTGAGCAACTGGGGTAAAACCGGCAACGCTGACCCAGCAGTGGGCTGATCAGCCGGCGATAAAGCCGCAACAAGGCGAGAGAAAGTGTCTTCATCTGCGGGTAGTGTGGCAGCTTTGGTGAATATGAGTGTCGCCGCGCGCGACCAAGCGCAACAGGTTGGATGCGCGATGCCGTGAAAAGGGTGTCGTGAAAAGGGTTGCCGCGCGCGTGTGACTAGGCTATAACACGCGACCTCATGCATTCAAACCGGAGTACGGTGGCGACATGGGCGCGATGCCGGTTCAGATCAAAAGGCGTTCGCGACAGGCTTGCCGGCGCTCCATGGCGAGGTTCACGCGCTGCGCGGGTTGACGCCTGCAGCGCGTTGCGGCGGTAATGGACAAGTGGGTAGATGAGGATTTGGTGCACCGCGCACGCAGTAATCGGGTTGCGTCGCAGGTTGCAAGGGATTTCCGCAAGTTTTTCCTGATGACCGGGGCAGATGGCAGGCTTATGATGGCCGCTGGTTTGCAACGCCCATATCGATCCAGAACACAGGATGCTTATAACGTGGCTGCGAAAAAAGTGAAGAAGGCCGCCCAGCCGGCCAAAACGGTGAAATCATCCAAGACTGCGAAGGTGGTCAAGGCTGCCGTCAAACCGGCGTCGGCGAAGCCGGCCAAAAAGACGCTGGCCAAGGCCAAGCCGGGGGCGTTGAAACAAGTTGCCAATGCACTGGCGAAGGCACTCAAACCCGCCGCCAAGGCGAGCAAACCCGCGGCCAAGGCGAGCAAACCCGCCGCCAAGGCGAGCAAACCCGCGGCCAAGGCGAGCAAACCCGCGGCCAAGGCGAGCAAACCCGCGGCCAAGGCGAGCAAACCCGCCGCCAAGGCGAGCAAACCCGCCGCCAAGGCGAGCAAACCCGCCGCCAAGGCGAGCACGCCCGCCGCCAAGGCGAGCACGCCCGCCGCCAAGGCGAGCACGCCCGCCGCCAAGGCGAGCACGCCACCGGCAAGGGTCAATACAAAATCGCCAACCCAGGTGTCGGCGCCGGCTGAAGCTGGTGGCCACCCTCCGCAAGCAGGAAAATCCGTAGTGAGCAAGACGATCAGCGCAGTGGCAAAACGAGCCGTTCCGAGGCGATCCGGCACAGTGGGTGTCGCGTCGCCACCGGGGGCGATAAAGCCAACCCCGGGGAAAGGCAAAGTGGTGCCAAAGTACAAGACCGATGCGTCCGGCAGAGCCATCGTGCCGGCCGGCTACCGCCCGGGCGTCGACGAGGAATACATGAATCCGCTGCACCTGGAGTATTTCCGCAATCGCCTGCTGCAGTGGCGCGAGGATCTGGTTGAGGAATCCAAGCAGACCATCGAGAACCTGCGTGAAGAAGTGCGCGATGTCGGCGATGAAGCCGAGCGCGCAACCCGCGAGACCGAGAACTCGCTGGAACTGCGCACCCGTGATCGCTATCGCAAGCTGATCGGCAAGATCGACGAGGCGCTCAAGCGCGTCGATGATGGCAGTTACGGCTGGTGTGCCGATACCGGTGAGGAGATCGGTCTGGAACGCCTCGACGCGCGCCTCACCGCCGAGCGCACCATCGATGCGCAGGAGCGTTGGGAGCATCGACAGCGACAGATGGGAGATTGACCTGTCGCTGGCAAATCAACAGCGAAAAGCCCCGTTTTGCGGGGCTTTTTGTTTGCCGCGGCACGGCGAGTCCGTTATTCGTCCCGCTTCATGGCGTGATCGGCGCCCAGTCCTCCAGACCGTAACGGACGAGCAGTTTGGCGAGCTCACCCGATGCCCGCGCCTGCTCCAAGGTGCTGTCGAATGCGGCAATCAACTTGCCGCCGCGCTCGTTGGGTGTGCAGGCGACAAACAGGTCGTCGGCTTCGGTGAGGTTGCTGGAAATCGGAATCACCCGAGCACTCAAACCCATTTCCTTTAGGCTGGCGGCGGCGACGTTTTCATCTTCGATCAGAACATCGATCTTCTTGGTCACCAGTTTCATCACCAACAACGGAAAGGCGCGGCGGCTGGCCTCGACGCGGCTGACTTGCGCACCATCGTCGGCCAGCACGGCATCAATCGCATCGCCATAGGAATAATCCTGTACCACGCCGATGCGCAGGGGTTTGAGATCAGCGACACCATTGAGCGAAATGGCCTGGCCATCGCGATCATGCGCGACATCGCGATGGCTGGGCAATGGCGCGCTGCCGATGGCGCTGGTCACTTCATCAAGTACATCGGCATCCCCGGCGCGGCCATACACCACGTTCTGACTGCTGCCCCACGGTGTGCGGGTACGCAGATGATCCGGGGCATCGCTTGCAATCGCCCCCACCACGCAGTCGACGGTACCCGATAGCGAACGTTGCAGCGCCAGTTCCCAGTCCATCAGGCGGTAGTCGACGGTATCGCCGCGGCTCGCCGCCGCCAGCCGCAGCAAGTCGATCATGTAGCCTTCCTGGGGACTGCCCGGTTCGCCGTTGTACGGAAACCAGTAATCGCTGCGAACGGTGATGGTGTCGGCACGAGCTGCTGTGCCGAGTGTCAGCGCGAGCAGGGTGGCGACTAGTGATGCATGATGTGGCAAAAACAGTTTGTGTTGTGGCATGGTTCCCCCGGGATGGCTGCCTTGGCGCAGTCATCATGTCGTGATGCCACGCTCCTTGTGGACAGGCAGGTTGCGGTAGCAACCTGAAGGTGGTGGAGCAGTCATTTTTCCCGCCAGCAACCGACCGTTCCGGTAATGGCAAAGTTCCATGGACGAGGTCTTGGCAATTGTGATCGCTCGCGACAGGGTAACCATAATTTATCGACGATGGGAGGGCTGACCATGCATGGTTGGCCCGCACTGCGCATGCACGACGCATGGGGTACTGCTTGCGCGGTACTACGGGTGCCGCGTTGACCTACAGCGACCGATTTTCCGGCCGGCTTGCGGCATGGCTGTCGATGGTGGGTGTCGCCATCGGGCTGGGTAATGTCTGGCGCTTTCCGTACATGATGGGGCAGCATGGTGGCAGCGCTTTTTTACTGGTTTATGCAGCGCTGACCGTGTTGTTGGCGATGCCGGTACTGGCCGCGGAGTGGGCACTTGGCCGCGCCTTGCGGGTTGGCCCGGTGCCGGGTTTTCGCGCGGCGTTTGGCCGCCGTGCCGGCTTGCTCATCGGCAGCGTGCTGGTGGTAGCGATCGTGATTGCCGACTCGTATTACATCGTGATTATCGCCAACATCGTTTTTACCGCACTATATGGGCTGGGCAAAGGCTTCGGCCCCCACGCCGACGCCGGACTGACGGCGGGCCTTGGCAATGGCGGCGTGCAGTATGGGTTGGCCGTGCTGGTGCTGGCGGCGGCTTGCTGGGTGATGGCGCGGGGTGTGCGCGAGGGGATCGAGCGCATCAGCCGCTGGTTTGTGCCGGCATTTGGCGTGGTGGTGCTGTATCTTGTGGTCAATGCGCTGTTGCTCGCTGGCGTCGGCAACAAGTTGCTGGTTTTTCTGCGCCCGGACTTTGCGTTGCTGAGCGCCACCGACGTGTTTGCCGCGATGGGCCAGGCGGTGTTCTCGTTGGGCGCCGGCGGCACCATAATGCTGGTTTATGGGGGCTATCTTGAGCGCGATACACCAATTGTTTCGACCGCACTGCTGACCGCGCTCGGCGATATGTCGGGCGCACTGCTGGCTGCCTTGTTCATCGTGCCCAGCGTGTTGTATTTCGGGCTGGACATGGCGGCCGGTCCGGGTCTGGTATTTTCGACCTTGCCCAAGCTGTTTGCGCTGATGCCGGGTGGGCGCTGGCTGGGTGTGGCATTTCTTGCCGCGTTCGTGCTGATGGCATTCCTGTCGGCGCTGGCGGCGCTGGAAGTGGGTCTGGTCGGCTTGCGCGATATGGTCGGCGGGCGCTGGTCACGCCGGCGCATGGCGCTGATCCTATTTGCGCTCGAAGCGGTGTTGATGCTGCCCAGCGCGCTGTGGCCGTCGATCATCGGCACCCTGGATCTGCTGTTTGGCTCGGGCATGCAAACCGCAGGCGCGCTGGCGGCGGTGTTGGCATTGGGCTGGAGTGCGAGCCGCAAGCAGGCGATGGCAGAATTGTTCACCGCACCAGTCGACCGCTGGCAGGTCGGCTTTGTATTCTGGTTACGCTGGGTGGTGCCTGCCGCGCTGTTGGTCATCGCGCTGCTGTTCGTGCGTGAGCAGCTTCCGGTGGTGTAATGTTTCCGGGTTGTGCCAGCGCTGGCGGGCACGAAACACGAGACGAGGGACACTTGCATCATGTCAGACACACAGGATCACGGCATCAACGCTCTCAATCGCGACTTCAGTCAGTTCGATCAGGTCAACAAGCCGCAGACCTATCGCTTGTCGGAGGCCGCGCAAGGCGAGGCCTTTGATGAGGACTTTGTCATTCGAACCTGTGATCTGGCGGATTTTTTCCATGGTGGGGATGCCGGCAAGCAGCGTTTCGCGCAATCGCTTGGCGCTGCGATGCAAGAGATCGGATTTGCGATTCTGGTGGGCCATGGCGTGCCGCCGTCGCTTTACGCGCGCGCCGAACAGGCCTGTTGCCGGTTGTTCGAAACCGTGCCGATGACCGAGCGCACGCGGTATCTGGCGAAGCGTCAGGGTTCGGTCAATCAGGGCTATTTCCCGATCCGGGAAACCACGATCATTCATCCGGATCTGGTCGAGGGCTGGGTGTTTTGCCGGCGCGCGTTCGATCTGGATCACAACGACCTGAATCAGAAACGGGATTTCGATGCCGGTGAATTCTGGCCGCGGCCCGACTACGAACCGATTTTCCGGGCGTTGGTGCAGGCGCAGGAGCCGTTGATCGCACCGATCATGCAAAGCATCCTGCGCTATCTGGGCTGCGATCCGCACCTGTACGACCGCCGTCTGGCGGCGACCAATTTCGGGTTCCGGCTCAACTATTACCCGCCGCCTGGGCTGTGCGAGGCGCTGCCGGCCGGCGGCCGGATGCTCGGCCACGAGGATGTCGATCTGTTCACCCTGCTGCCGGCGCCGGCAGTGGAAGGCTTGCAGGTGCTCAACCGGCGCAACATGAAGTGGATACGGCTCGCCGCGCCGCCAGGCAGCATCATCCTCAACACCGGCGATTACATGCAGCGCATCAGCAATGACCGCTTGCCGTCCACCACCCATCGGGTGAGCCTGCCGCGCGACCCGGCGGCGCGGCGGCAACCACGCATCTCATTGCCGATGGCGATCTATGTCTGGGAGGATGAGATCCTCGAAGTGCTGCCGGGTTTGGGTGAGCCCAAATACCCGCCGGTATCGGCGCTCACCTTTCACACCCACACCACCGCCAAGTATTACGGCGCGGATTATGCAGTGACCGGTTGATCCCGACACTGCAATCGCGTTACAGCGCGTCCCAACCCGGGCGTGGTGCAAAGCGTGGCCCGTGTCGCTGCGCCAGTTGCTCGAGCCTGGCCTTGAGTTGGGCCGGGCCGGCGGCACGGGCATGGCTGATCGGACCGCCTCGGAACGGTGCAAAGCCGGTACCGAAGATCACCCCGGCATCAAGCAGGTCGGCATCGGCGACCACGCCCTCGTGCAGACAGGCCACCGCCTCGTTGATGAACGGCAAAATCAGGCGGTCTTCGAGGTCTTCGGGAGCCTTGTAGTCGCTCGGTACTTCGGGCTTTTTGGCGCGGCCGTTTTCCCAGGTGTAAAACCCTTGCCCGTCCTTGCGCCCGCGCTTGCCGGCTTGCAGCAGCGAATCCAGCCCATCCGGGATGCTCAGGCCGAGGAACGGCGTCAGCACCTTGGCCACCGACGCGGCGACGTCCAGGCCCACGGTGTCGGCCAGTTCGATCGGCCCCATCGGCATGCCGAACGTGACCGCGGCGCGGTCGATCACCGGGCCGGGAATGCCTTCGCCGTAGCAGGTGATGGCTTCGAGCATGTACGGGAACAGCACGCGGTTGACCAGGAACCCCGGGCTGCCCGCCACCGGCACCGGCAGTTTGTCGATGGCGCGACAGAATGCGGCCAGACGGCGTTCGGTTTCCGCGTCCAGGCCATCGTGACGCACGATTTCGACCAACGGCATCATCGCCACCGGGTTGAAGTAGTGCAGCCCGGCGAAACGCGCCGGGTGCGTGATACCCGCGCGCAGATCGGTCAACGGGATCGAACTGGTGTTGCTGGTGAGGATCGCGTCGGGCTTGAGGGTTTCCTCAACCGTGGCGAACAGTGCCTTTTTGGCGTCGAGGTTTTCGAAGATGGCCTCGATCACCAGGTCCGCCGAGGTCACACCCTCGCCGCTTACATCCGCGCGCAGGCGCGCCATCGCAGCTTGGCGCTGGTCGTCGCGTTTCAGCTTTTTCTCGAACAGGCCGCGCGCCCGCGTCAGCGCCGGCTCGATGTATTTTTGCTCGCGATCCTGCAAGGTGACAGCAAAGCCCTTGAGCGCACACCAGGCGGCGATGTCGCCGCCCATCACGCCGGCACCGACCACATGCACATGCTTGATGCCGTGGTCTTTGCCGCCAAGGCTCTTGAGCCGTTCTTGCAGGAAGAAAATGCGCACCAGATTGCGCGCGGTGGGGGTCTGCGCCAGCTTGACCACGCTGCGTGCCTCGGCGTTCAGCCGCGCCTGCACCGAGCCGCCGGAACGGCGCCAGGTTTCGATCAATGCAAACGGTGCCGGATAGTGCGCCTTGCGTGCCTTGCGTGCCACCTGTTTGACCAGGATCGGTGCCAGAATCTGGCGCGCCAGCCACGTGTTGGTCGCCCACGCCAGCGCGCGTTGCTTGAGTGGTCGGGAATGTCCGCGTTTGGCCAATTCAATGGCGGCGTCCAGCAACAACGCCGGCTCGCTGACTTTATCGACCAGCCCGATCAAGCGCGCGGCGTTGGCCGATAGCGCCCGCCCGGTCAGCATCATGTCCATCGCCGCTGGCGCGCCTACCAGCCGCGGCAGACGTACGCTGCCACCCCATCCCGGGTAAATACCGAGCTTCACCTCCGGCAGCCCGATTCGGGTTTGCTCGGCATTGCTGGCGATGCGGTAACGGCAAGCCAGCGCCAATTCGGTGCCGCCGCCCATGCAGTGGCCATGAATCGCCGCGACGCTCGGGCAGGGCAATTCAGCCAGGCGTTGATAGACCGCTTGGCCGCGTGCAATGGCATCGGCGGTGGTGCCGTTGGCATCGAAGGTTTGAAACTCGTGGATGTCGGCGCCTGGGACAAAGCCCGCTGCTTTGCCCGATTGGATCACCAGTGCACTGGGCTTGGCGATGGCGATCCGCTCGACCGCCTGTCCCAGTTCATCGAGAACCGCCTGCGACAGGGCGTTGACGCTGTTGTCGGCACGATCCAGGGTCAGTACGACGACCCCATCGGGCCGAATCTGGCTGTGCCAATGTTGGAAGCGAAGGCCGTCGAACATGGGGGATTTCCGCTTTGAGTGATGAACACCGTATCATCCGGCGCAGGCACCGGCAGGTCAATGCCGGACGATAGGTACGGTCCAGTGAACTTTTTGCACTGATCGAGAGTCTTCAGCAGCGACCTGTAGCGATTCGCCCAGGTTGCGCCGACAGGGAGTAACGGCCCGAATGGCCGATAACGAAGTGGATCAGGCGCTGGTTTTACGCGTGCAACAAGGCGACAAGGCCGCCTTCGATCTGTTGGTGCGCAAGTACCAGTACAAGATTGGCGGCCTGATTTCCCGTTACATCGCGGACTGGAGCGAGTGTCAGGATGTTGCCCAGGAGACGTTCATTCGTGCCTATCGAGCACTGGCGAACTTTCGTGGCGACAGTCAGTTTTACACATGGCTGTACAAGATTGCAGTGAATACGGCAAAAAACCATCTGGTCGCGCAGAAACGACGCCCACCCAGTGAGGACATCGACGCAGCCGATGCAGTGCAGTACCAGTCGGGTGATCGCCTGCGCAACACCGACACGCCGGAGCACGAGTTGTTGCGTCAGGAAATCGAAAAAACCGTCACCGACACGGTTGATAAATTGCCCGATGAACTGCGTACCGCGATCAGTTTGCGCGAAGTGGATGGTTTGAGTTACGAGGAAATTGCGGAAGCGATGGATTGCCCGATCGGTACGGTTCGGTCGCGGATTTTCCGGGCGCGCGAAGCGATCGATGTGCAGTTGCGGCCACTTTTGGACGACAAGCGAGAACGATCATGAGCCAACACGACAAGAGCAACCCATTGGCGGCGTTGTCCAGCCTTTTCGATGGCGAACTGGCCGCCGACGAATCGAAGTTCCTGCTGCGGCGGGTCAGTGCGGATCGCAATCTGGCCGACACCTGGAGCCGCTGGAGTTTGGCTGCGGTGGCGATGCGACGGCAGACATCGCTGCCGATGGCGGCCGATTTTGCGCAGCGGGTAGCCAACGCTGTGGCCGCCGAGCCACCGCTGAAACGGTCTGCCACCGCCGCTTCCCGGCCGCTGTTGCGCTGGGCTGGCGGGCTGGCGGTAGCGGCGAGTACGGCGCTGCTCGCGTTACTGGTGATGACGCCCGATCAGATTGGTGCAGGGCAGGGCGATTTGGCGCAACATCCGGGCTCGGTCGCGCAGGTGGCGCCATCGGATTTGCGTGAATCGGATCTGCGTCCCCAGTTTGCGCCGGCTGACAGCGTGGCGGCATCGGCGCTGTCCACGGTGTTGCAGTTCGGTGCCGAGCGCGATGGCCTGAGCCCGGAGTTGCAGGACTACATGATCCGGCACAACGCTATGCTGCGTGAAGCCGGCATCGGCGGTTTTGTGCCGTATGTCGATGTCATCGCCCATCCGAAAGCCGAGGCACAGACGGCGTCGTTGCAGCAGGATGCGCCGCAATGAAACAGTGGCTGCTCGGGTTGCCGCTGGCATTGAGTGTCGCTGGCGTTGCCTGGGCGACTGATGCGGATCAGTGGCTGACGCGGATGGCCGGTGCGCTGGCGCAAACCGATTATCAGGGCACTCTGGTCTACCTTGATGGCAGCCGCATGGAGACGCTGAAGGTCTATCGTTCGGCACGCGATGCGCGCGAGCGACTGGTGGTGTTGACCGGTGCACATCGTGAAATCGTCCGTGATGGCGACACCCTGATCTGTATCGGTGATGGCGATCCCACGGTCGCTTACGAAGGTTCGCCGCTGGCCAAGTGGCAGCAAACCGCCGATGCCGTGCAGGCGGGCCTGCTGGCCGAATACGAGCGGCTGCTGGGCGGCATCGAGCGGGTGGCAGGTTACGACACGCAAGTTATTGTCTTGCAACCGCATGATGCCCTGCGCTATGGCTATCGCCTGTGGCTGGAAATCAACACCGGATTGCCGCTGCGGATCGTGCTGGAAGACGCCGACAACAACGCGCAGCCGCTCGAACAACTGATGTTTACCGAGGTGCAAGTGGGTATCACCCCGGCGGCAGCGGATCTACGGCCATCGATACCCGATTTCAATCGGCACTTCCTGTTGGCTTCTGCCGCCACTGATGCTGTGGACCTGCCCTGGTCGGTGAACGATGTACCGGCCGGATTCGTGCTGCGCTCGCAGCGGCGCAGTGAAACCGGCGATCATCTGGTATACAGCGATGGTCTTGCCAGTGTCTCGGTGTATATCGAACCCTTGCACGAGCAAGGTGGGCAAACCTCGGCCTCGCGCGCTGGCGCGGTGCATGCGCGTGCGTTTGCGTTGGGCGACCACCGCATTTTCGTGATTGGCAAAGTGCCAGCCGCGACGATCGAGCGATTTGCGCGCGGTGTCACCGCCGATTTGCGCTGAGCCCTCCGATGCAACGACGAGCCCGGGTGTTGTCGGTCGGCGCACAGGCAGTGACGGTGCGTTTGGAAGATAGCGCGTGCGAGGGATGCAGCAGTGGGTGCGGCGGGCGTTGCGATCTGTTCCGCAGCGATGAATGCAACCAGTTCACCTTGGTGTGCCGAGCGCAGGTGGTGCCAGGGCAGCTTGTCATGCTCACGGTTGGCGATCGGCAGTTGCGTACGGCCGCACTGCATGGCTATGGCCGTGCGCTTCTGGGTTTGCTGCTGGGCGCCGCTGCCGGTGCCGCGTTGGCGCACTGGTTGGAGGTGGCCGCCGACCCGCTGGTGCTGATCGGCTTGGTGCTGGGCGTGGCGGCCGCGTTGTGGCACACCCGTTCGCGTGCAGTTAATCCTTTGCTCACACCGATTGCGGCAGACTAGTCACATCTTGTGTCAACACATGGGCTGGCAAAGAACTATGAAAACCGTTACCCAATTTGCGTTTGTTGCGATATTTGTGTTGCTTTCCAAGGTCTCCGGTGCGCAATCGACGTTGCCGGATTTCACCGAACTGGCAGAAAGAGCCAGTGCGGCGGTGGTCTCGATTGAAGCCACCCGCACCGCATCCTCACAGCGGGCCGGCGCCGATGAAGCCGTTGATCCGCAAGACATGCCGGAGTTCTTTCGCCGTTTCTTCGGCCAGCCCGGCATGCCGCCGATGGAGCCGCGTGATCAGGTTTCTTCGGGCTCGGGTTTCCTCATTTCCGGTGACGGCGAGGTGTTGACCAACCATCACGTGATCGATGGTGCCGATGAAGTGGTTGTGCGGCTGCCCGACCGCCGCGAATTCGAAGCCACCGTCATCGGCAGCGATGCGCAGGCCGACATCGCCTTGTTGCGCATCAAGGCCAAGGGATTACCGTATCTAAAGGCGGGGTCGTCCAAGAACCTGCGTCCGGGGCAATGGGTGTTCGCGATCGGTTCGCCGTTTGGTTTTCTCGACAACACGGTGACGGTTGGCGTGGTCAGCGGTGTGGGCCGGCGCAGCATGGATGCCTCGCAGCAGTACACGCCATTCATCCAGACCGACGTGGCGATCAACCGCGGCAATTCCGGTGGTCCGTTGTTGAACACCGATGGCGAGGTGGTTGGTATCAATTCGCAGATATTCTCCAACTCCGGTGGCTACATGGGCGTGAGCTTTGCGATCCCCATCGAAGTTGCGACCAATACCGCCAAACAGTTGCGTGAGAGCGGCCATGTGCGCCGTGGCCAGCTGGGTGTCGCGATCCAGAATGTGGATCGCAAGTTTGCCAAGACGCTCGGCCTGGATCGCAGTGTCGGCGCACTGGTCAGCTCGGTGACCCCGGGCAGTGCGGCCGAAAAGGCCGGGGTGAAGGTTGGCGATGTGATCCTGAGTTTCAATGGCATTGAAATACTGCAATCGTCCGACTTGCCGCCGATGGTGGGCAATACGGCGCCGGCCAGCAAGGTCAAGTTGCGGGTGTTGCGCGACGGCAAGGAGCGCGAGCTGAACGCGGTGCTGGGTGAGGTGCCCAGTGATCAGTCCAGCGCCAGTACCGGC
>Ga0100391_1003230_pt1 | contig 16696 bp, 7 predicted proteins | sample CryGeymeta201515_FD_81541 | JGI IMG/M metagenome (GOLD analysis project Ga0100391, IMG submission 81541) | Groundwater microbial communities from Crystal Geyser aquifers in Utah, USA - Crystal Geyser metaG 2015-15 | ecosystem: Environmental > Aquatic > Deep subsurface > Groundwater | place: USA...
ATGCTGCCTTCATTGTGCCGGTTTTTGACAAACTGCTTCCTGCCAGCGCAACCGGGGGCCGCATCGCCGCGTTTACTTTGCCCGGGCAGTTTCCAGTGCGGCCTGCCCACGATTGTCGCCTGGCTGTGCGTCAACTTGCTGGCGTTGAAAGTCCTCGGGATCGCGCGTTTCGGCTATCGCGCTGTGCCCGGCATGGTGTGCAGCAGATGGCCCACGGCTGCTGCACACCATGCCGATGGCCAACAACGCACACCTCTATTCCTGCGCATTTTCCTTAAAGACGGCGATGGACTGGAAGGGCCGGTCAGCCGGACCTGCGCTCTGGACGCGCGGAAACATTTGAGCTGAGCGGGCACGCGGACGCCGATCAACCTAGGCCTTGTCATCAGCGCCAAAGGCAATCGGCGCATCGCCGGTTTGCCACGGCTTGTGCTGCACCATGCACAGTGAAAACAGGTCGCTGGCCAGATGTTGATCGAGCCAGTTGCGCAGCCGGGGAATATCCTGCTGTTCGAACCAGCTAAGATCGGTGGCGGCGAATTGGCGCACGAATGGCATGATCGCTGCATCAGCAAAACCCGGCTCGTTCCCGGCAAGCTGCTGGTGCAAGGTCAGGCGCTGATCACGTTTGCCAAGGATCTCAAGGCCGATCGCACGATGTTCAACCGGGTCGCTGGCGTGCCGTTCAGGATATTTGTAGCGATCGAGCGCGTGTTTGAACGGGCCATCATTGACCGCGATCAGCGCATCATCCCCGCGCGCCAGCCACCCTTGCGGATCGCAGCGCCCCAGCGCCCAGCGCATGATATCAAGGCTTTCGTCAATAACCGCGCCAGCCGCCGTGATCAGCACAGGCACGGTGCCCTTGGGCGAGGCGGCGAGCATGGCGGCGGGCTTATCGGCCAGCCGCACTTCGCGCAGTTCGCACAGAGTGCCGCTGGCCAGCAGGGCCAGCCTGGCGCGCATGGCATAGGGGCAGCGCCGGAAGCTGTAGAGAATGGGCCTGCCGCTCATCGCGGACCGGCTGTGCCATGGCGGGCAGCGCCGATATGCTGCTCTCCCCGGGCAAGCGCGAGCGCCTCTTGCCGGTGGCGTTCGCGGTATCCCTCGCGCTGTTCCTCGCTGCGCTGGTGATAGCAGGCGGGGCAACTCACCCCTTCTTCATAAAGCGGCGAGGCCTGCTCTTGCTCGCCCAGCGGCAGGCGGCAGGCATGACACAGCACATAGCTTCCCACAGCCAGCCCATGACCCACTGTGACGCGTTGATCGAACACAAAGCATTCGCCCTGCCAGACACTTTCCTTGGGCGGCACCGTTTCAAGATATTTCAGAATGCCGCCTTTGAGATGAAACACATTGTCCAGCCCTTCAGCCTTGAGAAAGGCGGTCGATTTCTCGCAACGGATGCCGCCGGTGCAGAACATGGCGATTTTCGGCGGCTCGCCCTGCCCCAGCAGGGTCTCCCGGTTGGCCCGGAACCAGGCGGGAAAATCCCGGAAGGTTTGCGTGCCCGGATTGATCGCGCCCCGAAATGTGCCGGTCGCAACTTCATAATCATTGCGCGTATCGATGACGATCGTGCCCGGATCGCTGATCAGAGCATTCCAGTCGCGCGGATCAACATAGTGGCCGGTGCCCTCGATCGGGTCGATATCGGGCTCGCCCATGGTAACGATCTCACGCTTGAGGCGAACTTTCATCCGATGAAACGGCATCACCGCTGCCCGTGAAAACTTGATCTCGATATTGCCGCACCCCGGCAAGCTGCGGATGTGCTCCAGCACCCCGGCAATGCCCTTGTCCGATCCGGCAACAGTGCCATTGATGCCCTCCCTGGCGAGCAGCAGGGTTCCTTTTATGCCGTCGCCCTCGCACAATTGCGCCAGCGGTTCGCGAAGCGCGGCGTGATCGTCAAAGCGCACAAAATGATACAGCGCGGCAACGCAAATCGGCATGGTTGAATTGCTCATGGCCGGGTGCAGATATCAGATGTGCCGGGAGGAACAAGCGCCAGCGTTCCACCCGCGTGCCGCGCCGCGCCGCGCCGCGCCGCGCCGTTCCGCGCCAGGATTGCATTGTGAACCAATCAAGACAGTGCAGGATCAATCGACGCAGAACTTTCATCAAAGAGCCATGCAATAGTCATGGCTGCCCCCTAACGCGTGACCGATAAAAAATTTTCGGGGAAACTCATGACCTACCGACGTTCGTTTACTGCCGCAATTCTTGCCGGCACTGTCTTGTCCGCCAACAGCGCCATCGCGCAGGATGCTTCGCAAACGGCTGCAGAAAGCCAGTCCGGCAATACGATCATGGTCACAGCGCAGAAATTTGAACAACGCGCCCAGGACGTGCCGATCACCATCTCGGCTCTGGGCGGCGACCGGATCAAGGAGCTTGGCGTTACCGATCTGGACGAGCTTTCCAACTATGTTCCAGGGCTGTTGATCCAGGAGCAGAGCGCCAACAATCCCGGCATTGTGATCCGCGGCGTGACTTCCGATTCAGGGTCTTCCCAGCAGGGCCCCCGCGTGACGCTGTATTACAACGGCGTCGATATCTCGCGTTCGCGCGGTTCGTATCAATCGATTTATGATCTTGAGCGGGTCGAAGTCATCAAAGGCCCGCAGGCAACCTTGTTCGGCACCGCCTCTGCGGTCGGTGCGATCAGTCTGATCTCGGCCCGTCCGCGCGAAGGCCTTTCCGCCGAGCTGACCGGCGCCTATGGCAATTTCGATTACACCATGCTCACCGGCCATGTGAATGCCGGCAATGACAAGATTGCCGGGCGTGTCGCGTTCGAATGGAAGAAGCGCGATGGCTATGTCGAAAACCTTGCCACAACGCAAAGCGAAGAGCTTTATGCGCTCGACAATCTTGGCGTGCGCACCAGCTTGCGCTTCACGCCCAATGATGTGCTGATGTTTGATATCGTGGGGACTTATGATCGCCAGCGCAATGGCGGCACGCCGTTCATTTCCGGCAGCCTGCCAACCGAAGCTGGCCCGGCCAATCCCTTCGGCCCGGCCAATCTGGGCGGCTCGCCTTTCTCCAAGCAAGTTCTTGGCAATGCCGAGCTTGGCCTGGTGCGCGATGTCTATGATGTAAACCTCACCGCCGAATTCGCCTTGAGCGATGCCTGGACCTTCACCACCGTCAATGGCTATCGCAAGTTTGACAGCGCCGAAGTGTTTGACGCTGACGGATCGGCGGCGTGGTTCCTTGAATTTGCCGAAATCGCCGAAGGCTGGCAATTCAGCCATGAAGGCCGCTTTGCCTATGAGGGCGATGTGGTGCGCGGCAATATCGGCTGGAACGCATTTATCGAAGATGGCTCGCAAGCGGTGCCCTTCTCCACTGAAGAAGGCACTTTCCTGCAATGCCTGGGCGCGCTTGGCATCCCGCAAAGCATGCTGCCGTGCATTGCGCCAGATGGCACGGTGACCGGGGCACAAGCGACAGCGGCGGCAACCATGGGCGCAATCACGCAATTGCCCTACAAGTCACAGTTCGAGAATTTTGGTCAGAATGAAAGCTACTCGGTGTTCGCCGATGCGACCTGGCTGGCGACTGACAAACTAGAGATCACCGGCGGTATCCGCTTGCTGTGGGAGGGCCGTCAGTCAGGCTATCGGGCAGATATTGATGTTCCGGTTCTTCCCAATCTCGCCCCCGGCGCGCCGCTCACCGCGTCCCTTATCCCCGGAGTGGTCGACACAGGCGGCAAGATCTTCCTCGCCGAGCGCGAATATTTCGACTTCCTGCCACGCTTCAACGCGCTGTATCGCATCACACCCGATCTGAACGTCTATGGCACCATCTCCAAGGGACGCCGCTCGGCCGTGGTGCAGGTTGATGCGGCGCGTGATGCTTCGGGCAATGCAATCCGCCGCCTGCAATTGGTGCCTGAAGAAATCGTGTGGAACTATGAAGGCGGGATCAAATATGTCTCTGGCCTGGTTTCGGCATCGGTGGGAGCATTCTATCTCGACTATTCGGGGTTTCAGGTGCAGGTGGGCCAGGATGATGGCTCAACCCGCACGGAAAGTGCCGGCTCTGCCACCAATAAGGGCGTTGAAGCCGAACTCACCGTTCAAGCTGCAGAATGGCTAACGCTGTTTGCCAATGGTGCCTATATCGATGCCAAGATTGATGAGGACAATGCCTTTGCCCCCGATTTTGCCGGCGCTCGCTTCCGCTTGCAGCCCGAATGGCAGGGCGCGGCCGGCTTTACAGTGGATACCGAGATCGCCAGCGGGATCCGCTTCTTTGCCACGCCCAGCGTGACGCATCGCAGCAAGCTGTTCTTCGAGCTGCCCAATAGCGAGAACGTTTCGCAAGGGGCGGTGACGCTTGTCAACGCCCGCGCCGGGATCAGCCTTGCCGATGACAGGTTTGAGATTGCTGGCTTCATCCGCAATGCCACAGATGAGGCCTATCTCCTCGATGGCGGCAATACCGGCGGCTTTTTCAGCCCTGCACTCGCTACCTTCATCCCGGCAGAGCCGCGCTTCTTCGGTATCGAGGTCACTGCGCGGCTGCGCTGAGGGTTTAAAGACGAGACAATCGGAGAAAAGACATGGCACTAGATCGTCGCAGTCTGCTTGGGCTTATGGGTTCATCGAGCGCCCTGGCCTTTCCGGTTGTCTCCTCGGCCCAGTCACGGCCACAAACCACCGCCTTCAATCATGGCGTCGCCAGCGGCGATCCGGCCACGGATGGCGCAGTAATCTGGACCCGCGTAACGACCGAGCAAGGCTATGCCGGCAATGTCCCGTTGCGCTGGCATGTGTCCGAGCAGGCAGGCGGGGAAAGTCTTGCATCCGGCCGGATCGAGGCGCGCGCCTATGCCGATCACACAGCCAAGGTTGAAGTTGGTGGCCTGCAAGCAGGACGCGAATATCATTATTGGTTTGCCACCGAAGACGGCATGCGTTCGCCCATCGGCCGGTTCAAGACCCTGCCGGTGGGAGCGGTCGAACAGATCACGCTCGCAGTAACCTCGTGCCAGCTGTATTCAGGCGGATATTTCAACGCATTCATCGATATGGCGAAGCAGCCGGAGCTTGATGCAGTCATCCATCTTGGTGATTATATCTATGAATATGGTGCCGACGAATACGGCGCGGAGATCGGCACAGGAATTGGCCGCTTACCCGACCCGCCGCATGAGATTGTCACTCTCGCCGATTATCGCCGTCGCCATGCACAGGTTAAAGCCGATCCTGACATGCAGGCGGCGCATGCACGAGCCGCGTTCATCTGTGTGTGGGACGATCACGAGATAACCAATGATAGCTGGGCTAATGGCGCAGAGAATCATCAGCACGAGACGGAAGGCGATTGGGCAGCGCGCAAAGCCATTGCCATGCAGGCCTATTTCGAATGGATGCCGATCCGTGATCCCGATCCGCTGCGCGCGCGTGAGGCGATCTTCCGCAGCTTCGAATTTGGCGACCTGGCCACGCTGGCGATGGTGGAAACACGCCTTCTTGCGCGCGACCAGCAGGCTTTGCCCAAGGGCGATGCACCGCCCGCGGAAGCGATCGCGGCAATCCTTGCCGAAACCGCCCGGCCCGAGCGCGAATTGCTCGGCCGCGGGCAAAGCGACTGGCTGCGCGGCGTGCTGTCCGCATCGGTCGGGGCGGGCAAGCCATGGCAGATCATCGGCAATCAGGTGATCATGGCCCGCGTTGCCGGACCGGATCTGGAGCAAGTGCTGGGCGCTGAAACCTTTTCCGCCATGCGCGCCGAGTTTCCCGATTGGCTCCGCACCCAGGTCGACCTATCCCTCATCGGCTACCGTGCGGGTGTGCCATTCAATCTTGATGCCTGGGATGGCTATCCCCACGCGCGCGAGCGGCTGTATCGCCTGTTCGCCGAAACAGGAACACGCCCGCTGGTGCTCTCTGGAGACAGTCATGCTGCGTGGTCGAACAATCTCAAGGACAAGGATGGCCGGCTCGCGGCGATCGAACTGGGCTGCAGCGCGATAACAAGCCCGTCCTATGGCTCGGTCCTGCCGGGGCTTGGGCGTTTGCTCAGCATGATCAATGACGAAGTGCTTTTCTGCGATCAGGACCGCAAGGGCTATACCCTCCTGACCCTGACACCTGACGCAGCGCGCAGTGCCCATATCGCCGTCTCGACAGTGACAGAGCGGGAATTCGACAGCGCGGTCGTTGCCGAGCACCACACCCGGCCAGGCATGGTTGGCGGGCCGCTGCTGCAAGCCTGAGCGGCCACTTTGGTTGGCGGAAGGGGCTGAGGGCCTGACCCTATAATCGTCCCTATGATCTGACCCTCTGATCTGATCCTACAAACTGGTGGTGGGCCCTGGGCAGGGCGAGGCTTTGCCTTGTCTTGCCCCCTCAATGCGCCGCGCCCGTAGCTGGCCATGCTCACCCCTCCCCCCAGATAAGCCAACGGGCGCCTAGGCAATTGCCCGGGCGCCCGCCAGTGTCGTTTGCCAAGGGCGATCAGGCGAAGTTTTCAGCCAGTGCCGGAACCAGCGCCATGTCCTGCGTCAGGCTGTTCGGCATCACGGCAAATTGCGCTCCATCAAGCACGGTGTCGTCACGTGCACCGACATTCTGAATGCGCTCATCGAGCGATTGCGGCGTATCTTGCTGATCAAACGCTGTTTCCGGCGTGCCGTGGTTGGCCAGCAGGAAGTCCGTCAACGCCGCCTGTTCGCCATAAGGCGTGCCGACGAAGGAGCTTGTATCAACAATCAGATCGCCCATCGGTGCGCCCGACTGCTGAATTTCGGGAAGCGGATCGGACAGGCCAAGCTGGCCCATCTCATCTTCCACAATATAGCGGAAATTCGAGCCATTCTCCGCAAACTCATAGCCATCGCCATCCTGCCTTGCTGTGAAATCAAGACCGACGATGTTGATTGTCGCCGGAGCGCCTGCCACCACCACGCCATCATCCACCAGCGCCACCTTGTTGCCTTCATCATCAATCAGGGCGACATCGATGACGGTGAAGTTGGTTGTCGCATTGACCACATCGCCTTCGGCCAGATCATATTCATAGCTGACCTGCAGACCGCTGGTCTGCAAGAAGCCGCCATTGGCGAAGCGGAAAGTGTTTGGGCTATTAAGCAGGTTGAGCAGCTCTTGCGGCGTTGCCTCGAACACCACCAGCCCATTGTTGAAAGCCAGCACCGCAGCGATATCGGTCTGCGCGATTACGCCCTTATCGTTGGGCACCTTGGTCACCGTGTCGCCGATCACCTCATTCTGACCCACCGAAGCGCGGATGCCACCGCCATTCTTGATCGCCACGACAAAGGTGGCATCCTCGCCCTCGTTCTCAAGCGCGGTGCGTGCGGCGACGACATTGGCATCGGCGGTCAAGTTGCCGATATTGGTCTCCTCGGTACGCACACCCGGGGTACGATTGCCTTCGAGGAACACGTTGGAGAAGCCGATCACATTGGTTAGCTGTGCGGCAATCACATCGTCAATCAGATTGACCAGATCATTGACCTCGCCCCCGCGTGTGCCTTCGGCGTAAGCGGTATCGAGGAAGTTGAAGTCGAAGCTTTCCACGCTGGTGCCCTCATCAGCAAGGATATCTTCAGCAATCGGGCCGTTTTCGCCCACCGCACCGGCATGGATATGCGCGCCTACCAGATCGGACTGCGCAAGATTGTAAACGCTGTACTGCGAATTGTAAGTGAACCCGCCGTCCCGCGCGAGGACGATCACGCGGCCATCACCAAAGGCATCGGTCTCGACCGGTGGCACTTCATTATCGCCCGAAAGCGTAACGCCAAACACCACGGTGCCATTGCCTTCGCCATCGCGGTTGTCCTGCACCAGTTCGAGCTGTCCGCGAATTTCACCCATCGGATTGGCATCCGAGTGGATGTTGACATAAGCGTTGCCTGCCAGCGCAGCATTCACTGCCTCGGCCGAAAGCGTGCCGCCCTGCGTCGAAATGGTGAGATTGTCGGTGGCGGCAACGCCGTAGATCGCCGCGACGGTCTCGTCGATTGCCGCATAGGCCCCATTGATTGTGTCATCGAGGCTGTCGAGCATGATGTTGCCATCAGCATCGAAGTCCACCACCAGACGGCCAAGATAGGTATATTCGGCATCAGTGTTGACGATCAGCGTGGTGCCGCCATCGGCGCCTTGCGTAACGATCGGATAATCGCCCTGCGCCTCGGCAGGACGAGAGCCGTTGAACGTGTCGAGCACATCATTGTCGTCAGCCAGACGGGTGTTCGAGCCTGCACCAAGAATGATGTCGACCCCTTCGAGGAATGGCGCCAGCGCCTCCTCAAGCTCGAGATTCTGCAAGTGGCTCATGACGATGATCTTGTTCACGCCCTGCGCGATCAGATCATCAATGTAAGGCTGAAGCTGGGCAGCAAGAGCTGCCATGTCGTTCTGGGCCACCCCTTCAACGACCACGCCGCCGGTTGATGTCAGATTGGCAAGCAGCTGCGTTGTGGCGCCAACCAGGCCAATCTTCTCGCCGCCTTCCTCAATCACCGCGCTTGGCACGAGCCGGTTCGCAAGGTCTGCGGCAAGTTCAAGGCCATCGCCAAGGGTCTCGGTGAACAGCGGTGCGAGATTGGCATCGCCGGAATAATCGAGATTGGCCGAGAGATAAGGGAACAGAGCGCCATCATACTCGCCAGAGGCAGAAATCGCGCTGGCGAAGTTGGCCGTGCCCTTGTCAAATTCGTGATTGCCCACGGTCGAGGCTTGGACGCCGATAGCATTGTGAATGGCGATATCGACCTTGGGTCCGCCGCTGTAGCCAAGCGCATCCTGGACCCGCTGATCGGCCTGCGCATCGAAGAACAGGCCGGGGATGTAATTGTCCCCGCCCGACAAGGTGATGGAGTTCACATACTGATCTTCGAAAGCGTCCACGATTGCGGCCAGATTGGGCGCGGTGTCGATGGCCAGGCTCTTGGCTTCCGCATCAGAGAAATGCAGCAATTGCAGCGTGTAGACGCCTTCAGGTGCGATTTCGAAAACGGTCAGGCCGATCCCCTCAACATCATCGCGCGGGTCGTCGCCCTCTGTGGCAACGGCAAGAATTGCGCGGCCGGTAGGGCTGTCTTCTGCCGGAACATAGATCAGGCCTTCAGGGGCGAGCGTATTGGGTGCGCGCAGATAGCTGACGAAGGCCACCTCAGCCGGATCGGTCACGTCATAGACCATGATACCGCCACCGCCACGCTCAAGTCCGACGAAGGCCAGCACCCGATCACCGAATACGCCGGTTGTGATCGCCTCTGGTTCCGGACCCTTGGCATCCGAGCGGCTATCGTTGAGCACGCCGGTATTGGGGAAATCATCGCCGATAAATTCGCCCTGCGAGGCAGCGAACTCTTCGATGTGCGAGCCGCTGTCGTAAATGATCACGCCATCTTCATTGAGGATCGAGAATGACCGCCCGCCATAGGCAAGGATCTGATCGATATCGCCGTCGCCATCGGTATCGCCGTTGATCCCTTCCTGAATGGTGACTTCCAGACGCCCCAGATTTGCATTCTGCTGCAACAAGGCAGCGTCAGGGAAGATCGTGGGGTCAAGTTCAAGATTGCGCACGCGGCCATCGGGGCTGTCGAAGAAATCACTGCGGGCATCGCCTTCGTTCGCGATTACATAATAGGTCTTGCCATCGCCACCCACGAAGCTGGCGATGGAGTCGGGCATGAATTGTCCAAAGACGTTCGATGCGTCCACCCCGCCAAGGTTGATGGCATCATCCCGGTCCGAAAAGTCGAAATTCAGACCCTGGAACGGCTTGAGGCCGAGCGGCTGGATATCGATGATCGTGGCCGAGGCGATATCCAGGATCGCCACGGCATTGGCTTCCTGCAAGGTGATTGCGGCCTGTGTGCCGTCGGGCGAGATGGCGATATATTCCGGCTCAAGATCTTGCGCCAGTGTGAGCATTTCGTTGCCCGGGGTGCCTGCAAAAGTGCGCAGACCTTCGGCGATCAGCGCATCAATCTGATCATTGAAAGCCGTGAAAGTCGCTGTGGTGACCGGCAGTGCGGAGCCTTGCGTGAGGTCAATGATCGAGATCGATCCTTCGGGATCAACCAATGTCGCGCCGTTATTGACATCAACACGCGTGGTGCGCTCGCCTTCATTGGCGGTCAGAACCTTGGTGCCATCGGGCGTGAACACGATATTATCGGGCAACGCGCCAACCTCGACCGAGTTGATGATCATGGCCTGGTCAACAGCTTCCCGGCCCGCATCGAGGAAAAAGACTGTGCCTGGCGCCGTGCGTGGATCGGACGCGACGGCAACAGCGACAAGCCCGTTTGAAACGGCAACACTGGTGATGTCATTGCTGCCAAGCGAAACCACGCCAAGCAGCGTCATGTTGAGCTTCGCGTCCACGCCGATGACTTGAAGGCCATCGCCCGAGGTTACGAAAAACCGGTCGCTTGCCGGATCGAATGCAACGATTTCCGCCCCGTCGAGCAGGATCTGCCCCTGCTTGCCAAATGTGATCGCGTTCGAGCCTTCAATCGCCAGATCATTGGCGATGACAATCGGCGCGAGGTCTGGCGCGGCATTGCCGGCAAGATCGGTGACCGTGCCGGGAGCTGACGTGTAGGCAATACGCGCGCCCGCTGCGACCGGAGCATCGAGATAGAGCGTGACGCGGGTGCCGGTAATCTCGAAATCAACCACGTTGGCGATGGGATTGTTGTCTGCATCGGTGAAGGCAAACTGCGATGCCATGGGCGCGCTGGCGGGATCGATCAGTTCATCGAAATAAACCGTGACGACATCGCCATCGCCATCAATGGTCGCATTGAGCGCTTGCGGCGCGCGCGCGACGATAATGGTCAATTCCGATGGGTCACTGGACCGGCCAAATTCATCGGTCGCAATTGCGGTGACGACATTCTCGCCTTCGGGAAGGTCAAGATCGATGGTGAAGCGGCCGTCCATAGCTGGCGTCACGGTGCCCCGGCTCACTCCGTCAACGAAGATTTCGACTTCGCTATCGACCTCGGCAGTGCCTGAAATGGTCAGGTTTTCGGTCTGATCGGTGATATTATCATCATTTGCCGTGCCTGTGTCGTCCTCGGCCGCAAGGTTGAGACCCGCAGGTGCCTCCGGCGCAGTGGTATCCACCGTTACAACAAGCGGTGCTGTCGCAGCGCTGGTATTGCCGAACTGATCTGCGGCGGTCGCGGTCAAGGAGGTGGCGCCATCTGGCAAATCGATGTCAAACCGGAAGCTGCCGGTTGCCGTCGTGCCACTCGTGGCGATCACGACACCATTGGCCAAAAGAGAGATCGTGGAGCCGATTTCGGCGGTGCCAGTGATCCGCAAGTCTTCCCCGATGCCGGTAAAATTGTCGGAATTGGATGAACCGGTATCGGAGGCTTCGGTGAGGGCAAGACCGGTCGGCACTGCCGGCGCGGTCTGGTCCACGGTGATCGTAAGTGCTGCCGAAGCCGGGCCCGCATTGCCCGCCGCATCAGTGGCTCTTGCAGTAACATTGCTGGCCCCTTCGGGCAGCGTCACATCGATGGTGAAGCGACCATCAGCACCTGCCGTGCCCGTGCCCAGCGATGTCGTCCCGCTGAACAGCTCAACCGATGAGCCTGGTTCGGCCAATCCGGAGATTGTCAGATTTTGTGCTTGTCCGGTAACATTGTCGGTGCTGCTCGAACCGGTATCATCGGCAGCAGCCAGATCGAGGCTGATCGGTGCGGCGGGCGCGGTCAGATCGACGATAACTTCCAACGGAGCTGAGGCGATCGAGGTGTTGCCCGATGCGTCAGTCGCCGTCACGGTAATGGAGTTGGTGCCTTCGGGCACATTCACGGTAATCGAAAATTCCCGGTTGGCGCCCACCGTGGTGGTGCCAAGCGATGTGCCATTGGCAAACAGCTCGACCTTCGCATTGGCTTCCGAAAGGCCGGTAAAGACAAGTCCCGTGCCAGTGGCGACAAGATTGTCGCGATCGGGATCACTCGCGTCGGACAGGTCAAGCGCCATGGGCTGCAAGGGCGCCACATTGTCGGGCAGCTCGCCCTTGGTTTGGTCATCGCTGCTTTCGCTGACGGCCAGTGCCACCGCCCCGACGCCGATCAGGCCGGCAATGATAAAGCCGGTCGTAGCGCCTTCGCCAAGCGCTTCAAAAACGCCTTTGCCAGCAGCGCCCTGGCGGGAAAAATCGCCAAGCTCAACACTTTGCGCAGCAAGCTGGGGAGCTGCAAGTCCTGTATCCATTGCTACCGCATCGACCGGCCAGGCCGCTGCAGCAACGAGCGAAATTTCGATTTCTTCACCGTCTTTCTCGGCAACGAAAACGACGCTCGCTTCGCCTTCCTGGGCAATTACCTGCTTGGGGCGGACCGCGATGACTTCGCCGGTCACTTCGTCAATTACCGCGAATTTGGCATCGCGCGGAAGTTCAACCTTCGCCGCTGACCCATCGACCTTACGGATAAAAACCTTGCTATTATCGACGGATGCAACGCGAACAAAGACTGACATCAAACTTCCCCTTTGGCCAATGGCACGACCGCCAAGACAAATTCCTGGCCGCCAGGGAAAAAGAGATTGCATGGTTGAATGACCATGCAATTTCAGAATTATTAAAGTTTAGATTAATCTCACAGACCGATCTGTGACCATATCGGGTCAATGGATCAGCGCTCTTGCAAGCTTTGCGAGGTCGTCTTGAGGATGGGCTTGGTCAAATAGCGCCAGACCGTTGTTTCTCCTGTCAGAATTTCAGCGGTAGCTGTCATGCCTGGCTGCAGATCGATCACACCGCTGTCACTCTTTGGACGCATCGTGGCGGTGTCCACCTCCAGATTGACCCGGTAATAGACATTGGCACTGCCGTCTTCGCGCTGCTCGGAAAGTGTGTCGGGGCTGATAAACACCACCCGACCTTCGCCAGAGCCATAGACAGCAGAATCGAACGCATCGAAATTCACCCTTGCGCGCTGCCCGGTCTGCACAAAGGCAATATCGCGCGGCGGCACCTGCGCTTCGACAATCAGGCGCTGTCCGGTCGGCACGATCTGCAAGACCTCATCACCTGCACGCAGCACCCCGCCAAGCGTGGTGAGGCGGACATTCTTCACAATCCCGTCTGTCGGCGCGACAAGGCTGGCGGCCCGCAAGCCATCCTCGCGCTGCGCGAGAATCTGGCGCGAGGCAACCAGCTCTTCCTGGGTTGTCGCAAATTCGGTTTGCAGGTCGCGGATGTAATTGGACTGGATGTTGGAGATCTGCCCTTGTGTCTCAACGATCGCGCGCTGCATGCGGATGATCTCGGATCGCGCAACATCGCCGGTCTCGACCAGTGGCTGATTGAGATCCAGCTCTTCCTGCTGCAACGCGGTCATCGCCCGCAATGATCGCAGCTCGCTGGCCAATGCCGCCTGGCGGCGCACGAACAGCTGGCGCTGATTGCTGGTAAATTCGGGATAGCTGGCAAGGCCCGGCGGGAAACGCAGCGCTTTGTCGAACAGTTCGGCATCGATTCGGGCCATGCGGCTTTCCAGTGCTGCAACCTTGGCCCGTGCTTCCTCGACTGATGCCGTGTGCTTGACTGTATCCAGTTCGACCAGCAATTGCCCGGCAGTCACCAGATCGCCTTCGCGCACATGGATCGCGCTGATCGCGCCGCCTTCCTCGCTTTGCACGATCTGCACCCGCGCAAACGGCACCACCTTGCCCGGTGCACGGGTGACCTGATCGAGCTGCGCCCATTGCGACCACAGGACAAAGACCAGCAAGCTCGCGCAGATTGCAATGATGATCCAATGCGAAGGTTTCAACTTGAACGTCACGGATTCTGGCCTCCGGTAGTGACACTGGCACGCTTGGTGGTGACCATCCCTTGCGGGCCTTTTTGCGGCGGCAGCAGATCGCGCAGCACCTGACGCGCGGGTCCATCGCGCACCACCTTGCCGCCTGCCATCACGATGATGCGCGAAAAGCGCGACAGCAATTGCGGCTTGTGCGTCACCATCACCAGGGTTGTATCTTCATCGAGCTGCCGTTCGATCGCTTCGAGCACGGCAGTTTCGGAGTGCTGATCAAGGGCCGCGGTCGGCTCGTCCAGCAGCCACACTTTGGGCCGAGCCAGCAGCAGGCGGCTGATCCCGACAATGCTGCGCTGCCCGCCCGATAGCCCGCGGCCGCCTTCCTGGATCTGCAAGGCCAGACCATCGGGCTGCGCGGCGATCAGCTGATCAAGCCGGGTGGCAGCGGCCATATCCATAATTGCGGCATCGGAAACATCGCCAAGCCCCATCACAAGATTATCGCGCAAAGTGCCATTTACCAGCCGTGCATCTTGCGCAACATAGCCGATATGGCGCCGCGCGATATCCTCAGCCACCTGCCCCAGATCAAGCCCGCCCAAAAGCACCTGGCCCGATTGCGGCGAATAAAGGCCCGAGAGCAATTTGAGCAAAGTCGATTTGCCAGAGCCGATACCGCCGACCACCGCGACCTTTTCGCCCGGAGCAATCGCCAGCCTGGCCAGTTCGAGCGCTGGCCGCTGGGCGCCGGAATATGTGAACACGGCGTCCTTTATGGCAAAGGTTCCACCCAGCTTCTGCGGCCGCAGCGCCTGCGCCCCGGTTGCCGGATCGAGCGGCAATTGCATGATCGCGTCGAGCGCTTTCAGGGAGCTGCGCGCATAGCCCCATTGCACGATCAGATTGGGCAATTGCGCCACCAGCGGGCCATTGATGCGCCCGGCTATGATCGAGCAGGCCAGCAGCGCGCCGGTGGTGATCTGTCCTAGCGCCGCCAGATAGGCGCCCCAGCCCATGATCGCGACATAGGCCATCTGCTGCAAGGTGGAAAACAGGCTGCCCGCCACCGCCGAGGCACGCTTGACCGGGTCTTCATAGTGATGAATTTCGCGGACCAGCCGGTTCCACCTGCCCATCATGAACCAGCCGCCGCGATTGGCCTTGACCGTCTCGGTCGCATCGAGGCTTTCGACCAGCATGCCATTCTTGCGGTTGCCGCTGATCTGTGCCCGATCAGTGCCTTGCCGGATAATCCGCGAGAGCAGCATGGCACACCCGATGGCCACCGGCAGGCTGATGATCGGCACCAGCGCCAGCGGGCCACCGATCATTGCGATGACCGCAATAAAGAACAGCGCAAAGGGCAAGTCAGCAAGCATGAACAGCGAGCCCGATGACATGGCTTGCCTGATCTGTTCCTGGCCGCGCAACTGGGCTGCCATGGTGCCGATCCCAGGTGGGCGCGCATCCAGTCTGATCGCCTGTGCGCGCGCGAAAAAGAACTCGCTCACCTCAGCATCGATATCCTGCGCCTCGCGCTCGATCAGCAAGGCACGAAGGCTCCTGAGAACAAGATCGAGCAACAGCGCAAATCCGACACCCACAGTGAGCACGATCAGGGTATCGAAACTGGCCAGCGGGATCACCCGATCATAAAGCTGCATCGAATAAAGCGAAGTGGCCAAAGCAAGCAGATTGGCGAAGACCGTGGCAAGGCCCGCCATGATCAGCGGCTGTTTGCGCCGCCTGATGGCGCGCCAGAACACCGAAGCCGCCTTGCCGCCATCATCGGACAGCGGGTCTGGCAGGCTCAAGGTGAAGAACCGTTGCTCGCCGTTATAGGGTAGCAAGCCGCGCTCGCCGACCAGCACCATGGTATCATCGCTGTCCCACTGATCGGCCACAGCCCAGCCCGTGGTGGGATCATGCACGACAAGCGGAAACTGGTCTGGTCGCGGGCGCCCCTCGATCCTGCGCGCAGGGGCCCAGCCAAGCACGCCGACAAGCTGCCCCAGCGCATCAATGCCCCCGGCCAGTTCGACCTCGCGCAATTCCTCGTTCCATTGCGGTGAAAGCGATTTCCCGCGCACCCGCGCGTAGTTCGCGATCGCCCCCTCAATCCCGCCGCTTTTCATGATCCGTTCTCGCTTGAGCCAGGCTGCCAGCGGCACGACAGCGCCAGGATGCGCGCCGCCCCGACCGCCGAGGCAACCCGCGCATCGCTCTCCGAAAGACGCGCATTGGCCGCTTCGCGCACTGCATTCATGACATCGAGCCAGCTGCGCCGCCCGGCAATGAACTGGCGCTGATAACTTTCGATGATCTGCGCCGAAGCATCACTGGCCAAAACCCCTGCGCTGATCCGGGCCTGGGCGGCGCGAACCTGCACATATTCCCGGCGCAAGGCCTCGCGCAGGCGCCTTTCCGCCTCGCCAAATTCGGCAATGGCGCGCTGAATGCGCGCATCCGAGCTATCGATGGCGGAGAATGCTGACAAGCCGTTGCCGGTCTGTGCCCGCAGCACGACTGCAGCTCTGGTGCCGGTGATCTCGTTTTGCGAAAGTTGCAGCAGGACTTGCGGGAACAGGGCCGCCCGCGCGCTGCCCTTTTGTGCCTCGGCGGCAGCGATCTGATCGGTCAGGGCACCAAGCGAAGGGCTGCAGGTGAGCGCCTCACCAAGCGCGAGCTGTTCGGGCGGCAGCATCTCCACCATGCCGGAAGGTGGCAGCATGGGAGCAATCTGCGCGCCGCCGGTCAATTGCTCCAGACGCAGCATCGCGCTATCGCGAAGCTCGCCTGCCCCGGCAAGATCAAGCTCGACCTGAGCGGTGCGCGACTGGCCAAGGATGAGATCGGCCCGCGGCGAGACTTCCTGATCGACCCGGCGACCGATCGCGC
>Ga0100391_1003231_pt1 | contig 16695 bp, 15 predicted proteins | sample CryGeymeta201515_FD_81541 | JGI IMG/M metagenome (GOLD analysis project Ga0100391, IMG submission 81541) | Groundwater microbial communities from Crystal Geyser aquifers in Utah, USA - Crystal Geyser metaG 2015-15 | ecosystem: Environmental > Aquatic > Deep subsurface > Groundwater | place: USA...
GTTAATAGTTTAAGTGGTAGTAGTAGTAGTAGTAGTAGTAGTAGTAGTAGTAGTAGTAGTAGTAGTAGTAGTAGTAGTAGTAGTAGTAGTAGTAGTAATTTCGCGTTTAAAGGTAAAGCAATCCGAGATTATGCTGCTGACATGTGTTGAAATCGTGTTGAAATTATGGTGAAATTTCAACATGACTCAGACTGTGTCTCAATATTTAAAGCTAGTATGGACCTCTTGGTCTGCTGTACTATTAGGGTTTAAATAGGGGTTTGGTGGACCTTCCAGGTACCAGGTTCTAAGTTCACATGTAGTAGACGGTTAATTAGGTACTGTACCTGGTACCACTGAGTGGTACTACTAGGTATTACTATGTACCCAGTATTGTGTTTGTCAAAAAATGCTTACGTAGCTACATGCAACAGTACCAGTGGTACTGTAGTACCGGGGATTTTGACCAGTGGATCAAATGTGTCATAATACATGGTACCGTATCTTCGGACCAAAGACCTGTTTTGTTCAGTACCTGGTACCAGGTACCTGGTACCTGTACTACGAATGGCCACCACCAGCACGTTCTATGGTACCAGGAACAGGTACTAGTACTATGTACAGGTAGTAGCCTATGGTACCAGGTAGCACCAGGTAGGTAAGATACCTGTTCATCATAAATAGCCGAAATCAAAGAATGCTCTCAAGTCATATTGATAGATATGTAGGGTACCAGGTATGGCCAGGTACTGTTTCAGAGATACGATGCTAACGACTGAAAACCATCAAGACTAAATAATACATTACCAGGTAGTCTAGTAATAAAAATATTGATGGCCACAAAGGTGGAGCATTTTGGACTTCGATTCTTTTCAAATTTCGGACTTCGCTTCTTTTCAAACGAACCCATCTTGGTTGTCTTATTCGTAATTATTACTTAGTACCGTTCATAATTACTACCAGGTACTGTAGTACCATCATGCGTCTCTGGTGGTCTTACAGCATTCAATGGCAGGAAAGCGAAGCCCTTCACAAGTTAGTCATTGGGTCATCACTACTTAATGTACCTGGTAGCGTTTTAATCCGACAAAACCCACACCAGTAAATTTCTGTTTTATCTTTTTTATAAACATTACCTTCTCACAAAAAACATTCTTCTTGAAAAAGACTGAAACAATTGAAAAGAAATTTATTCTAAAAAAAAAATGATTTTGGTAAAGAAGGAGCTGCTTGTGGCCGCCAGTATAACCTGCTTTGTGTATTTGGTGGATGCTGCCGAGGATCACTGGCCTGCTGGAGAGCTGAACTGTGTTCAGGGCCTTCGCGACTTCAATCCATTGACGCAAAAAAAGAAATATATTGTTGGCGTTCATGCGCCTGGAGGTGAAGACAATGCTCGTGCTGACTTCAACCTGACGTTCGTTGAATATCTCAACGAAGCCGTTGGCAAGAAGTGGCAGCCACCCATTGAATTCGAGATGACGACTTCGGAAGATCCCTTGACGGACTGGATCGATAATGAAGCAGAGGTTGATTTTATGTATTCTGACACTGGTCTCTTCTCCTGTTTTGGAGTTGAAGTTGGCGGACAACCCCTCGGTACTACCATTGCACGTCTCCCTGCCCGAGGACGCGAACACGAACTGGATGTCTTTGCAGGTATGTTACACTGTCACACTAAATTGAATAAAGATGTGTTTGTTTCTGAAAATTCCTCATCCCATACATGTGTTTGTCTCTGCAGGAACAATGTTGACTAGGGCAGACAACGAAGACATTCAGACTGTCGACGATATCAAGGGCAAAGTCATCGGTGCCCTCGCAATATCTGACTTTGCTGGAGCTCAGGTGCAGTTCTACGTGATGAAAAAAAATGGTCTTGACTACATTATGGACCCAGAACAAGTGATTTTTACAGGTAAGCATCGTTGCAATGCTGAAATGAAAAGCTGTTTGTCACTGGCGTGATCAAAGACTAAGCATCCCAATCCTGTTTTTCTGAATTCTCCAGGCAACGAGCTAGAAATTGCCAAAGGTGTTCTTGACGGTCGTTGGGATGTTGGCTACGTTCGCACTGGGATAGTTGAAAGAACAAAAGATGAAAATGGAAAGCTTGTAGACCCTGACCTCTTTAGGGTGCTCGAACCCAAGATATACATCATGGATTCTATGGAGCTTTTTCCTTTCTTGCATTCTACCCCGGTCTTCCCTGAATGGCCATTTTATGCCCGAAACGGCGTGGACAGGGTGGTATCGGAGGAAGTACAGCTAGCTCTGATTAGTTTTGAGTACCACCATCTTGTGGGAGAGAGGATTCACGACTGTCGCAAAGAGATTTGCGAGGCAGCAGGAAATCCAAATTGTACAGTAGAGGTGTGCAACACTGCTCCGCCTGTCTTTTTCGACCCCAAAGCAAGATGTGACACTACCAGGGAGCTCGCTGAGCTTGCTTACCAGGCAGGTACCGCGGGAAGGCACGCTGGTTTCCGACCTGCACGCTCGCATTTCGATCTAAGAAGTATGCAGCAGGAAGCAGGTTTCCTCAGTCAAAAAGAAAATGGTAAGTACCGTGAATTTCTCATAAGTCTTGTCTCGTTTTGTTATTTTCATGTCATATAATACACTAACAATTGCGTTGAACCCTTCCTCCCCCCTGTAGGAGATTGGTACTGTCCAAGAGCCCCAACACTGTATGACGCCTTGCAATGTCCCGAAGGCCACTACAAGATTACGCGGGAGCAATTCAAGACCCAATGCTCTGACTTTGGACTTCCATGCCCAGATGGGATGTCTTGTTACTGCCAACCCTGTATCAAAGCATTCGAAGTGGATGTGTTTGAATGGAATCATGATGATGTCAACTCGAATGAAACCTCTTTCACCAGTGGTTGCGACAAAATGAGTCTTTGCGGCACTCTGCAACAGACCAAGGAAGTTACGTTTCTTGTTCGCGACAATGTTCAGAGAGACGATGCCGAAGTTTCTGCTAAAATGCACATGGGCCAAGATTCCTTTGCTTTACCTGTTGTTCGAGGTGAAGGAGCCTACACTTATGCATTCAGCTTTTCGGATGACCATTTGGGAGTTGGGATCCTTGAGGTTTACATAAACGGTGAGCAGATCCCCGAGTCGCCGTTCCGTGTCCAAGTTATCGAAAGAGACTGCCAATCTGAGTTTCCCGGAAATGGAAAGACCGCGGTACGTATGTAATCGTGCACTTGCACATTTATGCCTCTTCACAAATATTTCTTTCTTCTTGACATCTGACTTACTTCTTCATTTCAATTAATTATGAATCGACTCTCCGTTCAGACGGAATCTGGCACTTGTGAATGCGGATCTGATACCATCAAAATGGGTTCCGAATGTGTTCCCGTTGCAATTATAGCATCAGTTGTGGCCGTTTTTGCTGCTCTTGTTCTCCTTGCAGTTGTCTGGTTCTATTTGGGTTACAAGAGAGCCAAGAGCGACGAAGTCTGGCAGGTCGGAGTGGAAGAGCTTCATTTTAGCCAACCTGTAGAAGTTATAGGCGAAGGTTCCTTTGGAGTTGTTCTTATGGCAGAGTACCGAGGTACTAAAGTCGCTATTAAAAGGATTGTGCGGACTAATGACAGACGCAGAAAATCAGGAACAAGAACAGGGTCGAAAATCGGGTCAGCGTCAGGTTCAGTCGGGTCTGCTGGAGGCAAATCATCTGCTTCAAGTCCTTCTGCAGATGATCTCGAGGCAGGCGTAAGTCCAGTCAAGGTGAGTGCCGAAACTCTTGCAAAGGGAACTGCATCTATGGAAAGCGGTATGAGCATGAGTGGCAGCATCGACAGTGAGCTGGACTTCTTGGGCGGCCTATCTTTTGGAGGACACCGCAAAGGACTGGCAAAGTGGTTGCCTTGGATTAAGGCCGATAACGATTTCAATAATGCGAACATCCTTGGGACGGCGTCAGGAAATAAATCTTCGACAGCTGCGATCGTCCGCTGCTGTCCATGGCTGGACGAAAATCGCCGTCGACAGCAAGAGTTTCTGGTTGAAATGCGTTTGCTCTCTAGACTTCGGCATCCCTGTAAGTACCAAGACATCGCATCGGTGAAGTATTTCTTTTGACGTTCTTGTAGCTCAGCGTCCATCCTCTACTTTCCCTCTAGGCATTACGACGGTTATGGGAGCTGTCATTACACGTGGTCAGGAACCCATGATGGTGATGGAATACATGGAAAATGGTTCTTTGTAAGTAAATTCCGAATGTTCTAGTATTCCTTTGCCGTTTTCATTCCGCTTTGGAGCTAAAATTTCCCAATGACTTTTTTTGGCCTACAGACATGATCTCTTGTGCAATGAAACTCTCTATACTGGTGGCGAGATCATCGTGCAGATTGTTCGCGATGTTGCACAAGGCTTACGATTTTTGCATTCATCCAAACCAGCCATCATGCACGGAGACTTGAAAGCTAAGAACATTTTGATCGATGCGAGGTTCCGAGCTAAGGTCGCGGACTTCGGTCTGGCCACAAGGACGAGAAAGAATGGTATTTCCGGTACTCCTTTCTGGATGGCCCCTGAGTACTTGCGTGGGAAAACCGAATACACGACGAGTTGTGACATTTATTCTTTCGGTGCGCCAAAAAATACTTGCTGCTACACTGGCTGCATGTACGCTTGCTTGTCTTACAATTGTTTTTTTCTCAATTCTACTTGTTTTTAGGTATTATTCTGTATGAAATCTATGGACGCAAGTCACCGTATGACGGCGAACATCCTAGGAAGGTACTTCGTAAAGTGTGCGACCCGAGGGTCAACAAGAGGCCTCCAGTTCCCTCCACATGTCCACCAAAAATGGTCGAAATAATGAAGAAATGCTGGAGCTCTGATGCTTTTTTCCGCCCGCAAGCCAAGGAGCTTGACATGCTCTTCATGGACATGAGCACCCAGGATGCTGAGCCTGTTGTTGATAATGGTAAAATGAATAACGTGGTGACGGAAGATATGTTGTATAGGGTCTTCCCCAGAAAAGTCGCTGATCTACTCAAGGCCGGGAAGAAAGTCGAACAGTGAGTACTGCATTATTAAGCAAAGGATGCCCTTGTTTTTTTGCCATCTGACTCCAACTTATGACTCTTTCGTTTGCTTTTTACAGAGAAACGCACGACAACGTTACAATTCTCTTCTCCGATATTGTCCACTTCACAAACATTTCACAAACATTATCCCCGTCGAAGGTTTGCGATATGCTCGACCGCCTCTACGTTGCTTTTGACGAATTGTCTAGCAAGCACGGCGTGTTCAAGGTTGAAACAATTGGAGATGCATATATGGGTGTAACGAATTGTAAGTGTTCCTTCCTGTGAACATTTTCAGACCGCATGGCTTCCATCAAACAAAATGTAGCTCAATTATAGATTGTCGATCCTTCCTTTTACAGTGGATAATGATATGGACGGCGACCATGCGAAGCGCATCGCTCTGTTTGCGATTGATGCCGTTGAAGCAGCTGGCAAAATCTTAATTGACGAGGAGAATCCGAACAAGGGATGCGTTAAAATCAGGGTAGGCTTCCATTCAGGAGCTGTAGTGAGTAATGTAATTGGATCACTCAATCCTCGATATGGCCTCTTCGGCGACGCTGTCAACACGGCTAGTAGAATGGAGTCTAATTCCTTAAGTGGCAAAATTCATTGCTCTCAAGACGCTGCTAAAATTTTGGCCGAACAGGCGCCGGATATTCCGATGTGGAAGCGAGGGAAGATTGGTATCAAGGGCAAGGGAGAAATGGTCACATACTTTGTTGGACTGGACCCCTCCAATGCCGCCGAAGAGAAGACGACCGTAAACTTTGCCGTTGATCCAGTTTCACCTGCTGTGCAAGAATGTGCACCGCAGTCGAAGAAGTAAAGATACTTGCAGTCAGAAGTCGATGGGCCTGAAAAAAGAATACTTGGGCTTGCATATAAATCATTATTATTACACATACTATTACACCGCAAGAGTAGAACACAATTATCTAGTCACTTGGCACGACCCCAACGGAGTCTTTCGATAAACCAACCTTCCCGTCTCCCAACTCTAACGAAAAATGTCTACGATAGTCACCTGAGATGGTCGACCCTGTCCTTCGTGGATGTGGTCCGGTCGTGATCAACCAGGTTACCTCCATTCGGAAGTGCCGATGAAATTGAATCCTCAAGGTTTCAATGATCCCCGTAATTTCCTGTTCCAGATTTTCATCTTAGTAGCTTCTCACATATCAAGAAAAATGTCGCATGACCAATTTCTTTAAATATCATCAAGAATGGACGGCAACCAGAATGGATCAGTGGCGCTCTTCTCCTTATTCTTTTCCAGTACAAGGTGAATAAGGGCGCGCGAGGCATTGAAACGACTACTAGAGTATCTTTGCTCTAGCCGCCGCCAGTACGCCAAGCTACTTAATCGCTCATTGGTTTGACCGGCCGCTTTCAACGAGAAGGATTTTTTCTGCAGGTGCTGCTGCTGCTGCTGCTGTGTTACCCCATATTCTTGAATCAAAAATGAACTTTGGGTAGTGAATCGACCATCACAGATTGGAAGATCTAAAACGGAAGATGCCTGACTGCTGTTGTTCGACTCTGTGGCATTACACTTTTGCAAAAGGCGATGAGTACAGCTCTTGCTTGAGCCCTTAAAATCGTCCTTGTAAATTCTCGTAACGTTTGGAGCGGGTTGACCATGGACCCCGCTATCCAAATCACTCTGTAAGCCGATCTGCAAGGAGATTGTCTTGGCTTGCGAATGAACCATTGGCCCACATGATGATACTATTATTTCATCGCTACTTTCGTCAGTTCCTTTTGTTGCAGGACCGTAGTCTTTCGACAGCTGTTGGCTAGCATAGGTTCTACCTAGAGCCATCGAATCTGATGATTGCGTTTCCGTCCTCAATAGAAGTCCCCGGTACGAAATAGAAGGCAAGCCCGCAACTCCTCTTGGATGGGATTCCTGCTCTACCGACTCGGTAGAATTCACTTCTTGATGAGACATTCCCAAATGGCTATATTTTTTCTTGTCACTTGGGCTGTCCGCGTTGTTGTTGTTGCTGCCCAAAGCAGGCACAGGTAGAGAATTTTGCTGACAGTAGATTTGAGTTAAAAGTAAAAGGTTTTTGTCAGTTCCTTCTTTGTCGCCGACAAAAGTGGATGCTTGCATATTGCTAGGACTCTTCTGCTGTGCGTGCCGATCATAAAGAAAAGAAAAGCCATCGTTTTGTGTAGCGGCAATGACCGAGGGCCCGCTTTCTACGACTGGTGGTTGGGTTGGACTCTGCAGTGGTTGCGCGGTTGTCGACTTTTCGTCATCTGCAGCAGCCTCATTCTGATATTTGTTCGTGTAGGTATCACGACATGGCTCCGACCAGGCTAACATGGTATTACCAGTAGAATTGCACATGCGAGTGCTGGTTTTGCGGGTGGAAATCTCGTTTGCTTTTACAAACGAAGATGTATCACAACGACGCGTAATGTCTGCGTCTTTTGTTTCGTTCCACGTCGCTGGAAATAAATCATTACGTGTGGCTGGACTGGTATGCACTTTGGTAAGGGATTTCACATTTTGACAAATGGTACCCGCTACAAACACCGATTGAAGTTGCCTTTGTTGACTACTACTAGATTCGTCATCTCCCTCGTTATCGATACTCGTTTTGTTCTTGGCTTCATTGCCGGAAATCTGTTGTAGTGATAACGACGACAACGCCATGCGTGTCTGTCTTAACGGCGTACTATGTTTTCGTCGTTGCTGTGTTCGTGTCCGACTACTATCCACCATTGATTTGTTGTCACTGCGGTCATCATTCCATACATCCATTTGCTGCTGTTGACAACATTGGCTACTTTTGTTGCGACTTATTGTTGTTGTTGTTGTTTTAGTTGTTGTCTGGTCCATCACTAGAGACCTCTTACAGGAGGTCCTATTCGTATTGAAAATCTGCTGTCTTGTAGGAGTGGTCACAATAGCTGTTGGACTCCGACGCATTTTCCGGCCAACGTTTGTGACGGGAAAACACCATGCTGGAGATAAAGATGACGATGATAATGACGACGACGATGGTGATTGCAATGATGGTGACGATGAAGTTGGAAGAACGACAGAGGAAGGAGAAGGAGGCCTTTTGGGACTACTGGGAGATGATGCGACTGTTTTCTTCTTCTTTGGTGGTGTCTTTTTGGATTCATTGATATCGCTATCGCGGTTCTGGTCCCTGAAAACAATCTCAATTAGAAATTTCATCCATGGTCGTTGTGTCCCTGGTTGACCAATAGATACAATGGTCGTTGATGGGAAAGCTTCTTTACGTGCGTAATAATCATCATCATGAGCAATATTGGTTCTATCCTGTTGTAACATTGTCGTCGAAATGATATGAATGAATTCTGAATTCTTGGTGTTGCTTTCAATACGCACTCGACCCTGCTTGGTAATGTAGATCATGCGTTTGGACAAACAATGAACATGCTCCGCAACAGGTCGACAATGTGTTTTACAAAATGTTGGCTTGGCTGCCAAAGAGCAACCATTCCGACAATCCTGCCACCACCAAGTGGCCATATTCTTGCGTCCCAATACCAATGGTAGTGACACTTGTCGTGTTTGATGGTGACCTCCTATGCTCGCAGTTGCAGCAGTATCCACGGAAAGTGGTGTGATCAAACAACTACGTCTTTCAGCAACTTTGTCCCGATCATTCGCGTTTTCGTTGTCATCATCATCCTCATCTACTACTCGTTGTGATTGCTGCGTTCGGCGCCGTTTTCGTTCTCGCCGTGGTGGCGGAAGTAGTAGTAGTGGTGGAGGTGGTACTTGTTGTATAAGATCAGAGGAGAATGATGACGACGAAGCAGAGGACAATAATTTGTTGGCTTCCTTTCGTCGCAATCGACGTAATAAGGACGACGAAGAAGATTTCCTGAATCGTCGTCGAGCATTGTTGTTGTTGTTATTATTATTATTATTGTTAGCTGGTAGTGGCGGCATGTCGTGAAAGATATAAATAAGATGGTTGCATACAACTATCTGCAACTATCCCATCTATAATCTATAGTAACTGCCAAGACAACAAAGTGATTGCTTCTTGGTGTTATGTAGCTGCAGCCTTTATCATCGTTTGGATCACAAGAAGATTGAATTCTTAACGTGAAGGTGTGTTGATAATGCTAATCGAATGGTAAGGTAGTCAGTCTGTAGTCTACCTACTAGAGTAGTCTACTAGTAGTCTAGAAAGTAGTGATAGTGCTAGACAATCTCTTGAATAATTAAGAGTAAAAGACTAGTCTACTACTGTACTAGACTAGTACTACGCTAGATCTACACTGTACCGAGGCGCAACGAGCGAGAGGACGGATTGTTATTATTATTTAGCGAATACACACTGATGAACGACGGACATACCAAAAGCGCGAAAATTGCTTCCGACGCAAGCCATCCATACTCTACAGACTTGCATGCTCTTCACCACGAGCATATGCGCGTCTTCGCTAAAATAAAAAGGACGCAATCTATTTTTGGGTAGGCTAGCTAGCAGTCTATTTTTTAGACTTCAAAAAAAGTTTGTATTATTAAACATGTAAATCAAGACTTATAACTTTTCATCATAAAAACGAAAACAACGAGCAAGGCCCACGTGGCCATTGGTTGGTACCATGGTACAAGAAATGCCGTCGCAGTCCCAAGACCCAGGCTTTCATTGTACCTGTAATGAAGTGTCTCATGCCTGAACATCCTCAGCATCTACCATACTGCTCACCTCCTTTTTGAGATCCTCTACAATGTCAGCTCCTCTCTCTTCCCATTCTTTTCGGTTCTGCAAAGCATATGCCAGGTACTCATCAGAACTGACACCGAAAACTTGACATTCCTTCAGTTTCTTGGCCAAAGGGATGATATAGTTATCAAAAAAGCCCAGCTCTCCTTGGTACCAAAACTTACACGGATCACTTCCCATGCGACCTTGACGGTATGCAAGGTACAGCTCCCGAAAGAGCAGAGCATTCCATTTTCTGTAGACATGCCAATGCTGAAAAAAAAAAGGAAATGCAAAAATTACTGTGAGTCCAAATGATGACGAAAGAAAACTAGCTACCACAAAAATGTCTCAAAAGTGGGAAGTAAAACGAACCTGCATTGTGTGACATACGTCACTGGCTTGGATAATGTGCTCAATCTGCATATTGGGCAAGAAGATAAATGGAAAGGTTAGCAAATAGCACTCCGGAAGGAACAACCCCTGAGAGAACCATATAAAACATAAACGAGCAACTTACGACAATAGTTGCACGTAGATCAGTGCTCTCATTCTCAGAAAGGGTACAGGCCGGATCAAAAGCTTTTGACCAGCGGTTCTTGCGCAATTCATTAAGCTCTTTGTCAAAAATATCAGTGGCCAGAACAACATTTACCATGACCTGACGGAAGCGTTTCATTTCAGATGCTGTTGTGAACAAGCACCCCCGGAGGGCTTCAAATTGTCCTTCTGCCATGAGCAGATCCCAACATGTGTCAAGTGAATGCTGTTCTGCAAGGCTTTTGTTTTTATACTTATCAGCCATTGCTTTGTCCTCCTTGATCAATTGTGCATTGGAGACACCACGGTGCCCTGTCGAAGAAAAAAAAAAAAAAAATAAGTACTAGAAAAGGTCAAAGAAAGCCGAAACAATATTGTAGTTGTCACTGCGCATACCTGCATCATGAATAAGTGCCGAGAATAAAATAGCCAAGGATGAAAGTGGGTCAGAGTTAATGCCCAATGTGTAGTCATGTTTTTTTGAAGCCATAGCAGCAATATCTGCTCCGTCCATTTCTGTCGTAACATCTTTTGAGACAACTCGAGAAAGGAGTTTGTTGGTGCTGAGTGTGACATGACAAGCATGCTCGAAGTTGTGGAAGGGGTTATTGTTGTAAAGCGATGCAACTTCCGACACGTATTCTTTGAGTTCCAACAAGACTTCTTCTGGTACTTGAACTTCTCGCTGACTGTCCAGCATGCTTGCTTCAAAGTCTTTCTTGTCAAACCGTGGAAGGTAGATTACTTCAGCTACCTCGTCAAGCGATGTAAGATGTGTTGAAGCATCTTTAGTGTCTCTTAAGAAATTACCGGTGTTGCCAGGCAACGGTTTTCTGTGTTTGACGAGGTTGAGGAGATACACATGCAGAATTTCAACAATCCAGTTCACCAAGCGCTCATGCTTTAGCATGGTTTTCTTGGAAATAAGAAGCTCGGAATCTAGAGTATCAGAAGTTCCCGAGTTGCAGGACTCCGCAGAGCTACCTGAGCCTTTCAAATTGGAATTGAGCCAATAGGTAGCGAGAAGACCCTTGCCCTTAGCTTGCACTTGGTCTGCGCGAGGCTTAGCCCAGTGGCCTTTTCCAGCCTGCACTAGAAGATCATAGGTAGACTGTGAAATCTGGACCTTGCTTTTGACCCCAAGAGATTCCATTCTTGCTGCAGTGTTAACAGTGTCCCCAAAGAGTTGGAACCGAGCACGGGCTCCTCTCAAGACACCAGCAGTGACTTGCCCACTGTGCAATCCAAATCTCATTGCAAGTTCTGCAGTGTCAGGTCCCAGAGTGCACTCCAATTTGTGTGTAACCTCAATCATCGTTTGGTTGCATTCATTGGCAAAGCTATAGTGTTAAGGAAAACAATTTGGTGAGAATCAGATAGGTGGTAGCAAACCTTTTGCTTGGCAGAGCTTTCTATTTTGATGCCTTTGAGTACCTACCGTGCCATTATCAAAGCATGGTTTGCTTGCGGTTCTGGCAATCCAGTGACGGCTAAATAGCAGTCACCAACTAATATGGGCCAAGCAGATCAAGTGTTAGGAATCAAATGAGGAACGAGGCATGCTCATTCCTTTGATGGCAGCAGAAAAATCTTCACGTACTTGTTTCAACCTTAAAGACTTTGCGGCGCTTGGCAATCTTATCAAAAGAAGCATAAACCTGAAAGCAGTAAAGCCAGAATGAAAGTTGAGCTGTTTGCTTTTTCTTAAGCTAATAAACGTAAAGATCGAATTGTTTCTTACCGTCTCGAGAAGACTGAAGACTTGCGCCGGATCACGCGTGGAGCTCCATGCGGTAAAGCCTGCAGCGTTCGAAAATAGAAATGGTTGGCTCATAAGCTCTAAAGCGACAGCAACAAAGATACATGAAAAAAGGGATGCTTACCAGCAATGTCCGCAAAGCAAACTGTACAGGCAGGGAAAAGATCGGCAATAGCCGGTGAGTTCAAACTGCCATTACCACTCATAGCAGCAGATTTGTTCGATTGATTTGCATCATCGCCTTGAAGTAGCCGGTCGCGGACATTTTTCGGGAAGAGGGAGGAGACAACAGCATGAGTTTGGGCAGCCTTCCGCAATACTAGCATCTGACGACGTTCCACCAGTCTGTCGTAGATTAGGAACATGAATGCTGTGAAGACAAAGACCATAGCCACTGACAAGGTCATGATGAGGGGCGTCTGCGATGTAAACGTCTCCTCAAAATCATCGGATGGGTAGATACTAATTGAAATGGGACAAAAGTCGTGATTGAAAGCCATGCCATACTTGGTTCCGTCGGCAATGTTTTGGACGGATGAAAAGTCCATTGTCCGTTTGAGGCTGGAATAGTTCGGATCGTGGTGGTCGCCTGGTCCCAATCCAATCACTTCCACGCCATTGGCAAGGTACGAGTACTCTCCTCCACAACTATCTTGAATCACAATTATGATTCCCTTGATAGAAGCAGGTAACACATTAGCGAAATAGTCTGCCCAGCGAATCCATGCGAGCAAAATGGCCACGGGCTTCCGAGTGTCTTCGAAATTATCGTAAATAGGGAAGTAAACCTTGCTGACGGGATCTCCGATATATTCCATGGCATTATCATGGGTCATCGCTTTCTCGCCCTGATTTTCCCCTGCCGCAGCTATTGTCATCAACAGTGCGATCAAAGCAGTGCTAGGAGTCTTGGAGTACATATCCCCAGGCGGTGCCATTATGAGCTGAGAGATGGCAACGGACTCGGTCGTAAAGGTAATGTTTGCTCCATCGTTGAATCCATCTTTATTGGCCAAAATATTCTCGTTCGTCTCGAGTCCTTCATACAAGACTGGCGAGGACTGCCAGGTCGGGAAAAATGGCCCCCGCGACTTGTCCGTGGTGACTTCATTGTTTGAGTCATAGTACCAGATAGGCCAGGGGTCAACACGGTCGTAATGAACTCGAGGGGGAGGAACATCCTGCACGAAATTCAGTCCAACCTCGTTTTGGTAGGAAACTGCCTCATCTCTGATTAATTAGCGGAGTGTGAAGGGAAGGGGCGATGTTAGACTTTTGAATATGTTTTTAAACTCTCCTTTACTCAAAGCAAAATTATAACAGTGCTTACATCCAAATCGAATCGGGATTAATGGCTGTAAACGATTCCCATTCTTCTCTCTGGTCCAAATCCACCCTTGGGTTGACGTGCACGTACAGTGCGAGGGATTGTTTGCGAGCAGTGGCAGAACGCTCTTGGAAACTGGAAAGAGACACGAAGGGCCAGAATTGGGTTTCGTGGTCCGCCGCATGTGCAATAATTGCAACTCCCAAGCTCGAAACGGCAGGCAGCCGGGTCTCGACAACCTCCAAAAAGGCATCCATAAGCTGCTTGGCGGCTCCTTCATACTGGGTCTTGTATTCGTCCTCCTCCGAGTTTGAGGTAATGAAGAATACAATCAAACTCACTGCAATGGCAGCAAGAATGAGCACAACGAATACGAGCACACGAAGGCCCAAGACGACACGCGTCTCCTTCTTGGCCAGTTCCATTTTTTCTTGAGATGTCGACGAGTCTCCCTTGGTGGTACTGGTACCATTGCCATCCATGCCGGTTCCGGTTCCAGTTCCACTGGAGACAACAGAGGCATTGTCACCCACCTCCGCATCGTCAAAGCTTTCGCTATTGCTCAAGTCGGGAGTCAGAACTTTCTTTGCGGCATTCTCGCTCAGAAAGGACGCCATGGTAGATTTCATGTTTTGTAGATGGTAAAATTCAATACTGAAGTATTATTTTTTCTTTTCTTCTTTATGAACTTTCAGAGCAAAAATTATGAAAACAAATAAGCAGTGGCGAAATGCCCTACAGTATCTGGGAAATGGAAGGCCATTAGCCTATTATTAGAAGTAGACCTAGTCTACAGTAGTGATAATTTTAGATTCAGACTATGACTCTCATTTGAGTGTGGTACCCAGGAACCAGGTATGAGTGGTGGCAAGAAGTTACAAAAATGCCTGTGCTTCGAACAGAAGATTCACTGCACACAATGCACAGCGAGGTTGCCTGCAGGATTCTTGGCTGCCGGCAATAGTAGTTTCCGAATAGCAGCAGTGTACTACCTGGTACCGTAGTACCAGGTATGTCCTACTAGAGTACCGAGTACCAGGTAGAACTACTACCTCCGTACAGGTACAGTAGACAATGGACTACTACAGTGGTACCTGGTACAGTACCTGGTACTCGTGCTGGATTACCTTTGTACCAGGTACCAGGGTACCAGGTACAGTAGTACTGGTACTGGTAACTGGCAGGTCAAGCTAGTAGACAAGTAATAAGTAGTACTCTGAGTACCATTTATTTGTGCTTCTATTACCTGGTACCTGGTACTGTACATACTACTGGTACGACCAGTTTCCAGGTACTGGTACGTAATAGAGTAATAGTCTACCTGTAACTGGTACTACTCGAGTTCTACTGGTATCGTACTACAGTAGTACCAGTTACTACTATGTTGTAAAAAACTTTTCAGGCCTTGTTCACATTTACTAGTACTAATACGGGCTGAGCTGCATTGGATAATGACTTCGATTTGCTTCATGCGTCAGTTTAAGAAATAAAGCCCCAATGAGCGAAAGTCTGTTTTCGGTCACTGACACTTTGCTGGGATAAAAGGCTCGTTCGTTTGTTCCTCGTGTTTAGTCGGTACCACCTGGTACCGGCACCAGTAGTCTACTAGTACTGTAGATGGTTTCCTTTGCTTCACTTACCATACCATTTACTCGAGTACCTGGTACCGTACTACGGTGCTACCAGGTACCGTACCTGGTACTATTGAATAGCCTATTTTTCTTAAAGTGCGCATCTTCAAGTGGCAACAAGGAAGTCATTATTATTTCTGAAACAGCAGAGTGATCTACTACTACCAGTACCAGGTAGCAGCTGGTACTCGAGTACTGGTAGTACGTAGGGAGTGGTACCTGGCTGGTATCAAGGCAATAAGTTCCAGTGAGAGAAATGACTTTTTTGATCGGCCACTGATTACGTGGTACCATGTTCTAGTATACCTGCCTCTACCTAACTATGGTAGTACTCTAGTACCAGGTACCAGGTAAGCAGCCGTTGGACTTTACAAGTCTCATTTGTACCTCTGGGTAGTCTAGTAGCTAGTATTTACCGATTGTACTACTATTTCGCTTGTTCTAGACCTACTAGTAGTAGACGAGAGTAGTAGTCTACTAGTAAAACATTCTCTACAACGCTACTACTATCACTATTAATACAGTAGTAGCGTACTAAAGTACTTAATAAATCTTGGCTTGATACCTGGTACCATACCTGGTACCGGTAGGCATTCAAAACAATACTGCTACTGCTAGCTAGTACGGGTAATCGGCTTTCTGAGTACTGTTACGTGCGCATGTCAGGTGACTTGATGCTCTTTCTCGCGAATTTACTACGATGCATGTGTGCACGAAGGGAAGTCCGCGAAGTGTGGTCCATGCAAGCGACAACTTCTACTACCAGTACCTACTAGAGTAGTACTACCGGGTACTATCTAAAGCAACAGGCTACTAAAGGCCCCAGAAGAGTATGAGTAGTAGGTAACAAATTCATAGTACTTGTCGACAACCAAGCTTGTGGATACTAGTGCACTACTGCCATAGAATGTAGTACCAGTAGTAGAGAGGCAAATGGATGAAAGCCAGTGCAACAGCACCACAACAGCGAACGACACTTAGTGCAGAACAAAATAACAGGTTGTAGTAGCCGTCTATTGCTGTTTCTGTACAAATCAAGACAAAGTGACTACCCAGGGTGTTATAGAGACTCTTTCAGCTAAAGCTTGTTTTAATCTGTGGTTTGTATCTTGTGTTACATTGGATTGTTGAAAATATATTTGATTTTGTTATTGGAAGTCCGTCCATGTTGCATCCGTTTTTGCAAAAAAAGGCGTACTGTACACGAATTCCTCTTATCGCATTACTCTATTAAAGTATTTCTGCATAATTTCGATTTTATTTGAAATAGTCGGCTAGCCTGAATGAACAGCCAGGAAGTCTATAGTAAAACAGTACAAAACAGCATGACGCACAATACAATACGAAGTAAGACAAGTTAACGTCTAAAGCCCAAGTTATGTCTAAATATATTACTGTTGTGTACTTACACTAAAGCAAAGAGGGTCTACAGACTAATTGACTTAAATTTGGTTTAGTTAGCATAAGCTTTGGTGCAATACACCACTTTTATCATGGGTTCTTAAAAGCCGTACAGCGAACAACTGTGCGTCCCTAAGCGGTCGGCGTACAGCCGTCCAAGTCAGCTAGTGTCAAGGGTTTTCCCCTACTAGGGTTTTCTCCCCAAACACGCCAGCCTCGATTCAGAACATCCAATAGTGTGTTTCGATCGTATCCGAAATGACCAGCTCTTTACCAAGCGCTAGCCAGCGGA
>Ga0100391_1003240_pt1 | contig 16668 bp, 24 predicted proteins | sample CryGeymeta201515_FD_81541 | JGI IMG/M metagenome (GOLD analysis project Ga0100391, IMG submission 81541) | Groundwater microbial communities from Crystal Geyser aquifers in Utah, USA - Crystal Geyser metaG 2015-15 | ecosystem: Environmental > Aquatic > Deep subsurface > Groundwater | place: USA...
CAGCGGGATGTCCACGGTACCGTCTATCGCTACCGAATTCCCGTTGCCTACCGCTTTCCATGTATATCCCGAGAAGATGTCATGACCGAGCAGGTTGCGGCAGGGTGACTTCAACAGGGTCTCGGGGATGGGTCCACGACCGGCGAGCTGGAATCTCAGGTCCCCGAGACGTGCCCCGTTTCGGAAGGTCATGGAATGGATGATCCTGTTGCTGGTCCAGGCCTTGATCTCGATGAGCGAGATGGCCCCGTCTTCGTACTGGACATCGGCCAGATGATCCATGAATCCGGGCGAGGCACGGAGCTTGTCTGTCACCTGTTCAGCGAGGATGGGCACTGCGCGCAGGACATCGAGCGTGATGGAATCGATGGTCCACCCGGCCGTTTCGCCGGTCAATGCCTGCTCCTTTCGATGAGGGACAGGAACAGGGCGTGATTGGACGTTCCGGCATCGCCGGTGATCTCCTCTCCGATCCATCCGGGAAGCTCGACATGGGCATCGATCGACTGGAGCTCTACTTCCGCGACGGCGTATCCCGGCAGGAGGAGGGGGTCCTCGTATATGTCCAGCTCGAGCACGTTGCCGCAGGAAAGCGCATGCCTGGTCCGTGTCTTGACGATGACGGCGCCGGACATCGTCATCTGCTCATGTGCCTCGCGCGTGCCGGGCAACTCGATCTCGTGATCCTCCCCGTGTCCGATGCGTCGCTTCATGGTCAGCAGATAGCTCTCCTCTCCATTCTCCAGGATCCTGCGCGACCTGACCTGCCATTCGTCCGTACCCTGGAGGTAGCATTGCTCGATGCGGGCGGAGGGAGTGTCCGATGCCCTTCCGATCGCCACATCGAGGGGAACCAGGAAGCGTCGTTCGATCTCGGTACGCCTGTCGGGAGCGGTCATGGATTCCATCGTCTTTTCCCTTCTCTTCATGCTGTCCTGCCCTCTGGATCGCGATCGGGGGTTCATCTGAAGATCCCGAACACCATGCTCTGTATGCGCTCGCTCCCCCCGAAGATCGTGACGGCCAGCGCGACGGTGAGATCGAGGGCGATGAGACCGACGGCGGCCTTCTTCCAGTTGGTCCTTATCAGGGCCAGGCGTGACTTCGGCGCGACGCTATCGTCTGCCGGATCTGTGTCCATGTCGGGAGCGGTCTCGCAGGGGTCAGGCATCGTACTCTCTTCGCATGCAGTTGACGTAGATCCTGGTCATGTCGGCCCGACCTGCGCTGAAGGTGTTCGTCGGGACTTCCGGCCAGTGGATGATGTGCTCGACGATGCAACCCTCGTCGAAGATCGGGGATTGCACCAGCCCTTTCAGTCCCTTTCCGGCATGAGTGCAGATCACGGACTGCGGGAGCAGTCCCGGCACGGTCAGGCAGCCATCGCTCCTGCTTCCCGCGATCTGTTCCTCCCAGGTGATGTCATCGGTGATCCTGACCTTTCCGACGTCCAGGCTCCACAGGGATCTGTCGGTCCGCCAGGTGACGTCTCCCTGCATCCTGGGAACGTCCTGCGGCGGGGCCTTGCCATCCTCGCCCCGGGACCACCGCCGATCATCGAGCGTGTCGAACCTGTGCGTTCTCCCGCCGGTGTCGAGGCGACCCTGCAGGAGATGATCGAGGAATGTCGCGACGCCGCATCGTGCCTCGACGAGGGCGACGACGGGCGTCGTCATCGTGATCCGGCATTCATCCTTGGTCGGATACTTCCTCCTGATCATGACCGCTCCTCGTACTCGTCCTCGATCCGGTCGATGCTCTCGAGGAGTTCCTCCTCGCTCATGGAGCGGTTCCAGTGGTAGACTATGAATCCCTCGCTGAAGTCATGCAGGGAAGGAAGTATCTCGCCATCGTGCCCGATCTCTATGCGGCCGACCGTGCGCACCTGTCCTCCTGGCGAGGACGGGGGCAGGGTGACGTAGATCAGGGGGCCCGATGTCGATACCTCGTCGAGGACGACGGAAAGATCGGGATTGGCCTCGCTGATGATCGCGGCGAGATCCTCCGTGCGGTCGAACCGTGTCGGGCCGGCGCGCCATTCCGCGAAGCCTGTCCCCATCAGGAAGCCGACGGCGAGGAGGGCGGCCGATATGGCGAGATCGCGCAGCAAGCTCAGGCGCCGGTGTTGTCGATCACGTCATCGAGGACCTCGTCGTCCTCGGTGGGAGCCGGGACCTCCGGGAGATCGACCCGCGCGGACGGAGCCTGCGTGGCAGGAGTGGAGGGGGTCGACCGGTTTTCGAGTGTCGGGACCTCGGTCATCTGTTCGTTGCCGGGTCCGTCCGAGCACGCACCCAGCGCGAGGATGACCGAGCAGGCGAGGATGGTCGTGCATTTGTTCATGGTTTTTCTCCTTGGTCGTGGCGACGTGTCCCAGCACCGGATGGCTTCTAGGACACGTCCTTTCGGGATGGAAGGACTCCTTCCCCGGAGCGGGGAGGAAATCGAAACAGGTGAGTACAAAACAGGAACGTTCTGCTTGCGTTCCTATGAGGGTCATCCTAGAACAGACGCACCAATCAAGGAGAATGCGAAGTGTCCAAGGCAAGTGAGAACGTGGTGCCCTTCAACGACCGTCAGAAGGCGCTCGATGCGGCGCTTGCGCAGATCGACAAGGCTTTCGGCAAGGGGTCGGCGATGAAGCTGGGCCAGAAGGAGGCGATGGAGATCGATGCCATTCCCACCGGTTCCCTCGGACTCGACGTCGCGCTCGGTATCGGAGGTCTTCCCAAGGGTCGCATCATCGAGATCTACGGTCCGGAGAGCTCGGGCAAGACAACCCTGACCCTGCACGCCATCGCGGAAGCCCAGAAACTGGGCGGCACGGCGGCCTTCATCGACGCGGAACACGCGCTCGATCCGGTCTACGCCAAGAAGCTCGGCGTGAATGTCGACGAACTGATCGTCTCCCAGCCGGACACGGGCGAACAGGCTCTCGAGATCGTGGACACCCTCGTTCGGTCGAACGCGATCGACATCCTCGTCATCGACTCGGTCGCCGCCCTGGTGCCGCGTGCCGAGATCGAAGGCGAAATGGGAGACAGTCATGTAGGTCTTCAGGCTAGACTTATGAGTCAATCTCTGAGAAAGCTTACGGGGTCTATCAATAGATCCAAATGCATGGTGATCTTCATAAATCAGCTGAGAATGAAGATCGGCGTGATGTACGGTAATCCGGAGACTACTACTGGAGGAAATGCACTAAAGTTCTATGCTTCCGTGCGTCTGGACATTCGCCGTACTGGTCAGATCAAGGATAGAGACGAGGTTGTAGGTAACTCCACTCGCGTCAAGGTAGTAAAGAACAAGGTGGCGCCGCCGTTCAAGCAGGTCGAATTCGACATCATGTACGGCGAGGGCATCTCGCGCCTCGGCGAGATCATCGATATCGGAGTGAAAGCCGGCGTGGTCGAGAAATCCGGTGCGTGGTTCAGCTACGACAGCGTCCGACTCGGCCAGGGCAAGGAGAACTCCAAGGCGTTCCTCAAGGAGAACCCCGATGTCGTCGATCGCATCGAGGCCGAGATCCTCGGAAAGAAGGACGATGTGGCCGAGGACATGATGTCGGGCGGCTCGGATTCCTCGGACGATGGTCTCGAGTGATCCCGGAGGGGAGCGGTCCTCGACCGTTCCCCTCACCCCCATGCAGTACCGCTTCATGCGGGTCCTCCAGGATCGTCTCGCTCGCAACCCGGATGTCGGGCCGACCTATGCGGAACTCATGGAGGACATGGGACTCCGCTCCAAGTCGGGGATAGCCCGTCTCGTCGACGAGTGCATGCAGAGGGGAAGGATCACGAAGCTGCCCAACAGGGACAGATCGCTCGTGGTCCTGCGTCCGGTTGGTGATCTCGCAGGTGATGGGCAGGTGAATGGATGTGCGCGCCAGATCCTCCTGCGCTCCTTCTCGGATCGCGAGCTGATATCCGAGACGCAGAGGCGTGGCCTGCTCACCATCGAGCTTCCGCGCGACTGATCAGTTCCGGCCGGCTCGGTCCGACACCTTCCCGGATCGCGCCATCGTGGTGTCAGAGAGGATCCGGACCTTGTCGTCGAGCGTGAGGGAAGCGTCCCGCTCCATGATCTTCCGCCTGATCCGACCCGATACGCTTCGAGCGAAGAGCTTTCGATGGGATGAGAGGCGACTGGACGCGACGAAGCCTTCCGGGTCGTGGAAGGCGCTGGGAGCGGGCCGCGCCGCCATCACTCGATCGACGATCCGCCGCGTCCGTTCGATCGTCTCTGCCGATTGCCTGCATGACAGGACCCGATCGATGGAGGCTGGGTCGCGTGAGGCGATGTCCTGCCAGGTCGGAATTCGCGTCCTCATGCGTATTCCCCGCTGTTCAGCTGTTCGAATTGCTCCCGGGTGATGAAGGGGACATCCAGGTATATCGCCAGATGGTCCTTTAGGCGCGCCGCTCTCTTGATGGTGCATCCTTCGAGGGCCGGATGATCGACGACGTCCCGCGCCGATCTCCCCTTGATCGATCGCAGCATCGTCTCGGGGATGTCGAACCCTTTCAGGCGTATGACTCCGGCTTCGTACCTTGCTCCGCCCTCTTGATCGAGTTCGGCATTCATGTCGATGAGACCGTCCTTCAGGAAATACGAATGGTCGTGGGAGTGGTGTTCCCGGCGATTCGTGAAATGCTCCAGGAGGATGTCCCGGTCCCCCTTGTACGAAGAGATGAAGGCCGCCGGCCTCGAGACCGTCACGATCTCGCGTGGCAGCCTGCGCTTCTGGACCTCCACGACCTTCCTCAGGCTTTCGTAGGGGTCGTCCGCGCCTCCGCTCTTCACTACGATGTCGCTGGAGATCCGATGCGCTCCGAGGAACTCGTCCTTGGCGGGGAACCTGATGCGGTACGTGACGACCCGGCTGTCCCACAGGGCTGCGCCGCTGCCGCCCTGGTAGTCAGTTATCGTGATGCTCTCCAGCGGGATGTCCCCGAGGATGTCCTTCACCTCGCCGCGGACCGTTTCCAACAATCGCGCGAACTTCTCGGCATGCACATAGAGGCAGCATGCCGTGAGCATGATCTTCTCGACAGCGATCGCGATCGCACTGCTGTTGGCATGCGGCCAGATGATCTGTGGCACCTCGAAGACGCTGCCGTCGGGTCCCTGCAGGGTCGCATCATACCATCCGTTGGGCCTGCTGCCCGGGCCGCTCCTCATTCCGAGTCGCTCGTAGGAAGGCATGCAGGGCTGATCACCTGCGGGGATGCGCTCTAGTTCCTCGCGCACCCTTTCGTGCAGTAGATCGAGCGTCGCCTCCCCGCAGCTCATCTCCTCCTTGCTCGCGAATACGCCCTTCCGGAATCCGCTCAGCCAGAACATGCCGTTCATGCTGTAGGATCCGAAATGCTCGGTCCGCAGCGTCATGGCCGGGCCGCATACGGGGATGGTGACTCCGAGCCGCGGCGCGTTCCCCAGTTTGTGCATGAAGCGGGAGACGAGGTCGGTCCTCACGATCTCGTCTTCGGTCCTGTCCTTCCATGCTTCCATGGTACGAAGATCGGTGACGGCCTTGTCGATGAGATGGAGGGCCATCTCTCCCACGGTCATCGCGGTGCCGTCGAACGACCGTGGGGCGTAGTGATGGTTCGCCACGAGGTCGCGGTAGCTCCCGGCGCCTCCCGTTGCGGTTGCGGGCGCGCAGGTGATGCTCATGACCTTTTTTCCTTACTCAACCTTCCAGTCGATGGGCTCCCGTCCTTGTCGGGCAAGCCATTCGTTCGCACGGCTGAAGGGCCGGCTGCCGAAGAAACCCCTGGTGGCGGAGAGGGGCGATGGGTGCACGCTCTCGATCACCAAGTGCCTCTCCGTGTCGATGAGCTCCTTCTTCTTGCGAGCGGGATTGCCCCAGAGCATGAAGACGCTGGGCGGAGCATCCGTGCTCACCGTCTCGATGACGGCGTCGGTGAAGCCTTCCCACCCCTTTCCCTTGTGGGCGAGTGGCGTCGATTTCTCGACCGTCAGGAGGGTGTTCAGGAGGAGGACGCCTTGGTCCGCCCAGCTCTGGAGGTATCCGTGCTCGGGGGAAGGGACTCCCAGATCGGTCTCGAGCTCGGCGTACATGTTCCTCAGGGATGGCGGTATCTCGCATCCCTTCTGGACGGAGAAGGCGAGACCGTGCGCCTGTCCCGGCCCGTGGTAGGGATCCTGTCCGAGGATGACGACCTTGACATCCGGAGGGGATACCGACTTCAGGGCGGCGAAGATGTCATGGGGTGCGGGATAGATCGTGGCGCCCTGGCTCTCCCTCCAGTTCAGATACGTCGTCAGGTCCGCGAATCGTGCCGAATTCACTGCGGAGGCGAGCTCCTTCTCCCATTCCCCGATACGGGGTCGAGGCAGGCCTTCGGAAGTCGGGATGATCATCGTGGTACCTTTCCAATGAATAGATCGATGTCCTGCGGGAGGACACCGGGCCGGATGGCGATCTGGTCCCGGTATTCGCATGGCAGTGCAGGTCCGTCCTTCTCGATCCAGCAGGTGTCGATGTGGAGGATCGGATGATCCGGCGGATCGCCGTCCTCGCCGGCCGGGATGACGGCGATCCGGTACACGACCTTCCTGCGGATCAGGACGCTCATCTGCCTGGCGTGTGCCGGTCCCAGGCCGCTGTGCCGATAGAGGAAGCCGTTGTCATCGAGTGCCGACTGGATCGCGGGCAGGAGATCCGTGACGAGCCCGGTGTGGACACCGAGCACGAGCCTCGACCGGGACATCTGTCCGAGCACGTCCTCGGTGAACGATCCGTAGGAGAGGACGCAGAAACCGCTTCGGAGTATCGTGGTCTCCGGACGATCCTCCTGACCGTATCCGTCGTACGATCCGTGGCAGGACGGGGATCGCGTCATCTCCCGGGCTCTCGATATCCCGGTCCTGCGATGGTATCTCGTCGACCCCCGTCCTCCACGGGAAGGGCCGGATCATCGGGTGCGCCGATCACGAGCACCGTCAGTCCTCCCTGCTGGACGGACCTGTCCCGGAAGCCCACGATCGTGGTATCGGGGCCGAAGTCCCGCCCGTTCCATTCGGATCCTGCGAGGGCTCGGATTGCGTAGTCTCCGGATCGCAATGGCAGTCGCACGCGACCGCCGGGCTCGAGGAACACCGTCGCATCGGGAATGGCGCCGGCATCGCTGTAGACCATGATCATCTTCCGGGACTGTGACTGGGTGATGTCCCATATCTCGAGCTGCCCCGAATCGAGCGGATCGGGTCTCCCCTCAGGACCCCAGCTGACCATGTTGGCGGGGTAGGCTGGGGGCGGTGGTGGCTGGAGTACGACCTTGCGAGAGGTCTCCTCGTCCGGTGCCCTTCCGGACGCTGCGACGACCTGTTGTCTCTCGCCGGCCTCCTCTGCGGTCGGCCGTGACGATGGCAGGTTGAGACCCGTCAGGATCGTTCCGAACAGGACGAGCTGGATTATCGAGTGGTTGTCCGTCCACCACCGGCCGGAGGATGTCGTCTGCCTTCTCGTCATGAGGACGGAGGCGCGACATGCCTGGGCATGGATGTGTCCGTCGCATGCCTCGCATGCGTCTCATTCCGGACCTGCGGTCGGACCGTGTCTTCCTGGCCGACGCAGTTCGAGAGCGCGAGGATCGATCCGATGGCGAATCCGAGGGACAGGCTACCGACGAGGCCTCCGCGCTCCTCCGAAGAGGATCCCCGTCTTCTCATGTCGGCAGCCATGTGATCCCGATCAGGACCAGTGCGAGCAGTATCAGAAGCACCATGAAGACGTCATCGATGCGACGGACCAGGTGACCGAGGAGGTTCTTGCGGCTTGCGGTAGGGGTGGTGGACATTGCGTTATCCCGGTGCGGTTCGTCTCCTTTTAGGATGAGTTCGCATGCAGGGGAAGCCTGTGGCATCGTCAGGCCTTCCTGCGACGTCCACCCGCCTTGCGCGAACCCGAGCTGCGAGCGCCGCGCTTGGATCTCGAGGAAGAGCGCTTTCCCGCGCCTTTCGATGTGGAAGAGGCCTTTCCCGACGACTTCCGCCTCCCGGTACCCCCCGGACCCTTGGGACTCGCGGGAAGCTTGCGTCGGACCGGAGTACGGCGCAGGACCTCTATCTCGTCCCTGAGGCCCCTGACGTATTCGCGCCAGATCTCGGGCATCTTGGAAGGGTCCTTTTCCACTTCCCTCAGGCGCCTCTCCAGATCGGCCGTCGCCACCACGTCCACGAGCCGCGATGACTCGCTCCTCAGGATATCGACGAAATCCCGCGCCCTCTGGGTCGAGATGATCTTCTTGCCCTCGATCCGTGCGAAATCCCGGTACTTGAGCTTCTCGATGATCTCCTGCCTGGTGGCCTGCGTCCCGAGACCCCCATTGGACAGGAGATCTCGGACTTCCGCATCTTGGTCCTTCGACCCGGCGTTGAGCATGGCCTTCAGCAGTGTGCCCTCGGTATAGTGGGGTGGCGGCTTGGTCGTCCTGGTCTGGACCTCGACATCGAGTGAGCGGGCCCTCTCGCCGTTGCTGACGGGTGGCAGTATGGCCTGATCCTCGTCCTTCTTAGCGTTCTCGGTCGGATCGTCCTGACCGCTCCAGACCGCCTTCCAGCCCATCTCGTCTATGATGGTGCCCCCCGTCTTGAACAGGAGACCCCCGAGTGTGGTGGAGACCGTCGTGCGCCGCCCCTTGGCATCGGGCATCAGCGAAGCGAGGAAGCGTCGCGCGATGAGGTCGAACAGGTCACGGGAGGACGCTTGGAGTCTCGATGGATCGCATGCCTGATCGGTTGGGATGATCCCGTGGTGGTCCTCGACCTTCTTGTCGTTGAAGACGGCACTCCGGTATTCCGGCTTCAGATCGGCCAGATGCCTGAAGTCGGGGTGCTTCCGCAGGGCGGCGAGGTGCTTGGGCATGTCCTTCTTGAGGTCGCTCGTCAGGCAGCCGGTATCGGTCCTGGGATAGGTCACGAGACCCGCTTCGTAGAGCTTCTGGACCTCGTCGAGTGTCCGCTTGGCGCCCCATCCCCACTTGCGCGACGCGGCCATCTGCAGCTCGGGAAGACTGAAGGGCGGATTGGGCCGCATCGTGACGGGCTTCGTCTCGACCTTGAGCACGCAGTCCTGCTGGCTGGCGTTCCTGCCCATCTGCTCCGCTTCGCCCCTGGCGAGCAGCCGCTGCTTCTCCGCAGGCCTGTGGAAGAGATCGAATTCTCCGCCGGCGGCACGGATCGGTGCACGCAGCTCGTAGTAGTCGCTCGGCTTGAAGTCGGTGATCTCGTTGTCCCTGTCGACGAGGATCGCGAGCGTGGCGGTCTGGACCCTGCCGAGCGAGAGCACCTTGTCACCGTATTCGACCAGGCGGATGTTGTAGAGGCGCGAGAGGTTTATGCCGTCGGACCAGTCCATCGCGCCTCTCAGCTTCGCGGCCGTGAACAGGGACTTCTTCTGCGAATCGTCGATGAGCTGGCGCACGGCCTTCTTCAGGTGATCCTCGCCGAGGGACGAGGTCCACAGGCGCTGCGCGCCCTTGGTCCATCCCGCATGGTCGAGGAGATGCCAGGCGATGGCCTCGCCCTCGCGTCCGGCGTCGGTCGCGATCACGATCTCGCTCGCCTTCTTGATCAGTCCGACCACGACGCGCAGCTGGGCCGTCTTGCCGTCCTGGGGCTTGCGCTTGAACTGCCGGGGGATGATGGGGAGGTCTTCGAGCTTCCACTTCTTGTAGCGCTCGTCGTACTCGTGCGGCATCAGGTCCTCGAGCAGATGCCCGATCGCCCAAGTCACCACCTCGTCCTTGCCGACCCTGATGGAACCCCCGCTCTCCTGGCCGCCGCCGAGCGCCTTGGCGACCTTGCGACCCATGTCCGGCTTCTCTGCGATCCATACCCTCATGGGTGTCTTATAGGATGCCTGCCTGTGGAACGAAAGCGGTACCCGCGTGGATCAGCCTTCGCTTTCCTCCACGGCGATCTCGGGTGTCCAGGGGTGCAGCGCCCATTGCAGGAGCGCTTGGCGCGTGCCGTCTCCCGGAGACATGTTCTCGAGAGCCTCGCGATCGTTCGGGGACCAGCGGTTCCGGAAGTCCTTCCAGCGCTTGATCTGGTCCTCGTCCTCCTCGAAGCGCTCGCCGCCGTCGTAACGGCAGTACCACTGGTACCAGCCACGGGGATTGTCGTCCGTGAGCCAGCCCCTCTCGTCCCATTTCTCGCGGCTCATTCCGGACTGGACGCCGAACGCATTGTTCGACTTGTCCTTCTGTCCGGTCGTGTGTTCGAGCACCGCATCGGGAATTCCCGATCTGTCATCGATGTCATCCGCGAAGTACGCACCGCCGAAAACACCGAGACGCGCCATGGTCTCGGGTGAGAGATCGGGTTCGAAATCGGGGTAGTCTTCGTATCGGCGACCGTCGCATTCGATATCGGATCGCTGGGGCTTGTCGGTCATGTCCTTTTCCTTTCCTGATTCAGGATCGGGATCCGGTATCCTTTCGCAGTCTCGGGAGTCTCATCGTCCAGTCCCGGTCGAGCTCTATCTCTCCGCTGTCGATCGCACGCTGGATGCCGAGTTCCGTACGGGACGTACTCCATCCCTCATCCGTGAGTCTGGCCTTTAGGCGGGTCGGACACGATACGCCTCCGATGACGGAGAGGCGCTGGGCTATCTCGATGGGTGTTGGCAGGAGATCGCTTTCCGCTGGCGGCTCGAGGTCTCCACAGGCCTGCGTCATCGCGATGATGCCGACGCCTCGTGCCTCCACGCCGGCCTCCGAGAGCAGGATGTGGTTCATGTCGTGCTCGACCCAGGGACCGATGATCCTTCTCTCGTAATCGGAGAGGGATCGGTAGCGGTCCGCATTGCCGGCCTCGCGGTCGGGACCGAAGACGTGGAGCAGCAGCGCGCCGCGCAGGCGCATCAGCCGCTGCTGCTCCTTCTCGTCCATCATGCCTTGCGGTTCATGAGATCGCGGGCGAGCTTGACGCCCGACCAGGTGTCGATGACCTTCATGGTCTCTTCGTCATCGACCAGCGTCATGCCGAAGATCGGCGACCAGTGCCAGGTGAAGATCATCGGCTCCTTGCCCTTCTCGATGATGACGCCGAGATCGGAGGACTGGTCGTCGGTCGTCGAGAAGGTCAGTGTGATCGTGTCGCATTCCTCCTTGCTCAGCATCCTGGCGACCTCGGCCTCGATGTTCGAGAGCTGGTCATCGTTCATGATGGCCAGACGCATGGCTGAGATGCCGCGGTCCTTGTGGGTGTAGATGCCGACATGGCGCCCGTCCGCGCTCAGCGACGCGCGTTCCGGCGTGATCTGAGCCAGATAGAATACGAGGGCAAAGGGAAGGGTGGGGTACTTGTCCATGTGCGTGTGCTCCTTTTCTTGCGTGCTTCTAGGATGTGCGTGTGGGTTATCCAAACCGGTTGCAGGACCGGGTATCCTGTCCGATAACCGGATGATGACGCCCATTCGATCCGCTCCCGACTTCTGGTCCCCCAGATCCATGCCGGGCGGGATCCTTCCTTCCCTGGCCCATGGTCCCGATCTTCGGAGATGGATAAATCTCGTGGGAGCGGACACGCAGGACGAATCCGTGTCGGCCCTGTCTTCGCGTGATGCTGCCGGGTGCCTCAGGATACGGGCCGACGACCCGGAGGCCCGCGCGGCCTTGGATCGTTTTCTGCCGCGCGTGGCGCGGGAGCTGATCGTGCCCGAGATCGTCGACCTGATCCCCGCGGGTTCCTGGTTCGCCAGTCTCGCCAACCTGCTGGTGGGGTCGTCCTGGAAGGCTCTGAAGGATCCGCTGATCGGCGCTGCGGGCGCCTGCGAGGAGTGCGGCGACACGAGGCGTCTGGAGGGTCACGAGAAGTGGTCCTACGATCCGGTCTCGCGCATCCAGACACTGGTGACGGTCCGATGTCTGTGTTCCCGTTGCCATGCCATGCAGCATCTCGGGCGTGCGAACATAGTGGGGAACTTCGGAGGCGTGTTCAGGAGGCTGTGCCTGGTCAACCGCATAGCCGGGGACGAGGAGGAGGCCTATCGGACCGCGATATTCTCGCTCTTCGAGGAGAGATCCGCGATCGAATGGTCGCTCGACGTGTCCGATGCGGTGAGGGCCCTGGGCTCGCTCTCGCTCAAGGAGGACGTCCTGTTCGACGGGGATGGCTGGATCTATCGTCCCGCCGGGAGCGGCAGGCAGGAGACGGCCATGCGCATCGTGGGCAGTGACATCGGCTATGACGGCCGGAGACTCGTCCTCGTACCCGCCGGAGAACTCTAGGCCACGTCCTCGGACATGATCTCGTCGATGAGTCCCTTCAGATGGGCCACGCCCTTGCTGTGCGGAGCGACGATCTCGCGGGTGACCGGCCAGTCCTGCCTTTCCGAAGGATGATCATCGCCGTCGTCCGGTGCTTCCGGATTGATGATGCGCCACATCTCTCCGCCCTGCGAGGTTATGATGCCGCCTTCGAAGGGATAGCGGACGCTCTGGTTCGAGAGCAGCTCGACATTTCGGTTGTCGAGCATCCACAGCTCGTAGAAGAGCCCTGAATCGGTGCCGTGCGTGTTGCCTTGCGGAGGATTGTCGGTCGGCCTGCTGAGAGCGTCCCGCAGGTCCTTGCCGATCGCCTGCAGGACCTTCCTGCCCGTGAGGTGCTCGAAACCGGGAATCGGTTCCTCCTTGCGGCGCCCCCAGGGCTGGAGACGATCGTCCACCTCCTGTTCCTCCACTATGCCCATGCGGCGCAGAAGCGGCTTGGCCATCTCGATCATGGGATCGGTTATCGCGGTTCCGCTGTAGCCGTACCGTTCGGCCAGATGCTTGGCCGCCTCGGTCTTGCCGGCGTACTTGCGACCGGTCAGCCCGATGATTCTGGGAGTTCCCATGGTTTCGTCCTCTTGCGTGTTCATCATCTTGTGGTGGCTGTCGACAGGACTGCGATCCTGGGTGAATTCATGGTCTTCTTGAGGCGCCGCGCGATGACGGGATCGGGGTGCCCGTTCCTCATCATGTATCGCAGCCAGGCCGTGACGTAGTCGGTCATCCTGTCCCTGTCCCCGCTGCCGACGACGGCCCTCACGGATTCGAAGATCGGGGACCTCTCGTCACATGCGTCGTCCAGCATTGCGATGCATACCGAGCGGGTGGTCATAACGTCATGGAGGCGTTTCTCCTCTTCGTGCTCCTTCATGCCATCGTCCCGGCGGGGCCTGAAATGCGCATCGATGGCTTCCCTGGGGATCGGGTCGATGCCTCTGAGATCCTTCCGGGTCGCCCGGCGCGCCAGCATGCGGTATTCCCTGAGGTATCGTCCGATGAAGAGGTCCGCATCCCTCTGGCTGCCGGGCCAGCATCCGTCATCGATGATGTCGACCATCATGGCCACGGCATTCACGTTGGAGGGCAGCGAGCGTCCGATGGCCAGCCCGATCGCTTCCGCGACATCGTTCGTGTCCGCGTCCGGGTGCTGCGAGAGGCAGACCCTCGCGAGCATCTCCAGGGCCTCGCCGTATCTTCCTGCATGTGCGTCATCGTTGGACATGATTCGGATCATAGACCCCACCGGCGTTGCGAGGAAGATGTTTTCAGGATGATCAGGCGGTCGGTCCCGACCGTCGCCGGAAGAACTCCTCCGATGGCATGAACTCTCCGTCGCCCGTCCAGAAGCCCCATTCACGGATGCGCTCGCCCATTATCCAGAGCGTGGTGACGGGTGTCTCGAGCAGGAGGCGATGCCGTTCTTCCGCCCTCCGCAGGACCACCGAGCCAGGGGACAGGGGGTGATGACCGTCCTCCCGCTGCTCCGTCATCGTACCTTCGAGGAGGATGCTCATGTTGTCGCCGGGATGATCGTGGAGTTCCTCGTCGTAGTCGGAGCGCAGGATCCGGTGGATGTACACGCTGCCTTCCGTCCGGTCCTTCTCGAGGAACCAGCGCCTCATGTATTCGGTGGCGTATTCCGACAGGATCTGGTCAGGACGCCGGTCGCGCATGTGCGCGTTGGCCATCGACAGGAGCGCGCGCGTCACGAAGCCGGGCAGGGTCGAGTGCCTGATCATCGCGGAATCCCCATCTGTTCGCTGCCGGTGCACATGATGCGCAGCTTGTTTCCATTGGCCGAACGGTCGACCACGGCGTTCTTCACGATGAACTCGGGGAACGGAGCGCCCGCTACGACATCGCCTATCGCCCGCCCCTTGATGGCGATCATCTGGGTGGCGGGGAGATCGACGCCGGGTATGCGCAGCGACCCCCTTCTCCACAGGATCCCTCCGGTGAAGTGGATCGTGGAGATCACCCGCCCGGTCGAGACGGTCCTGTCGTCTATCTCGAGCCTGATCTTGGCCGCCGTGGCGGTGCCGGCAGGGACCGGTCCCGTCAGCAGTCCCGTCCTCCATCCACCGGCTCGACCGCCGAGATCCCGATCGAATCCCGCCAGGATCGCTTCCAGCTCATACCGTTTCTGTGGATCCAGTGACATGATGACCGAGTGCGTGCCCGCATCGATGGTGTATCGGAGCCTCCTGGGTGGCGGAACGGCGCCCCTTTCGTGTGTCATTCGGTCTCGCTCCTTGTCCGTTCGAGAGGACTGCGGTGGACCGGGTATCAGTCCTGCGCCCTGATTATCTCCGCGATGTCCCTGCGCAGGTCTCGCGGATCGAGCTTGCCCGCCTTGCGATAGCGCAGGGTCGTGTATCCGGCATCACGTGTGATCTCGTCCCGGTCCCGGTCCTTGGACAGCACATGGCTCGAATCGTCCAGTTCCACGAGCAGTCTCGCGTGTCCGTCAGCATCCGCGATGACGAAATCCACGATCTTCCTGTCGAACCGGTTGCGCAGCCCGAGGCGCCTGCTGTTCTCCATGCCGGACCTCACGTCCATGACCGCAGCCATCGAGACCTGGGGGCACACGATGTACGGTGTTCCGGAAAGAGCCTTCACGAGCTTGTGGTACATGACCGTCTCGTGCTGTGTCATGAGTCGCTTGCGGCGGTAGGCGGAGAAGGGCCGACTGCCCCGAGACACCATGACCAGGGCGATGAGCAGGATCAGTATGCCTGCGCATATGAGCGGCACGAGATGGTCGGTCATTGTCGTCTCAGCCGAAGAGGGTCACGATCATCCAGCCCACCACGAGTCCGAGTCCGATCGCGACGACCACCTTCTTCCAAGACAGGGGCTGCTTCGTCGAGAGCGTGTTGATGGCTTCCATGGCCATGTCGCGCTTCTCCTGCCGACGCCGCTCCTCCGCGGAGACCGGTCGACGACCGGTCATGGCGGCGATGCGCTCCTCGATCGATCGCTCGTCGACCGGAGCGGGCTCCTGGAGGGGCGGTGTGCGCCTGGCTTCTACCTGGCGTCGCGCGCGCGTCGGGGGTATGCCTCGCTGATCCGCGCTGATGACCGCCTGCGCCCATCGGGAGATCTGCGCGATGCTCGCGAGGCCTGCGTCGTTCAGGAGTATCCTCCTGCGGATCGGGACGACCTTTTCCCCTTCTCCACGGGAAAGCCATTCCTCGTAGCGTCCGAACAGCTCCTTCTGGTGTTCCGTCGGCTCGATTGTCCTGCCCGCCTGGTGGAGGTAGCCGAGGGGCTCGGAATGGTCGCGGACGCGGTAGACCACGGGGATGTGCTCCATTCCGGTTGTCTCGGTATTCGGGGCACCCCGCACCCGCTCGTCGAGCCAGGGATCGATGATCCGTCCCTCGCGGTCCTCCAGCCATGTACCGGTGAACTCTCCGCCACCGATCCATCCGGCTCCCCATCGGTCATCGTCCTCCTGGGGGTAGACGATGAAGACGTCGACCTCCCCCTCGAGGAGGGAGAGTGCCGGATTACGGAGGGACAGCAGGGCGTTCCCGTGTTCGGCGTGCCCTCCCCCTTCCGAATCGAGGAACAGCGTGATGCGCTGGATGTCACCGAGGAGATCATCCGTGGACACGGCGGCGGAATTCTCGTTCATGCCATTCCCAGTGCTGCTTTGTAGGTTTCGAGGATCATGTCCTGCTCGGTGCGATCCTCGGGTTTCATCTTCCGCAAGGCGACGATCTTGCGCATGATCTTGGGATCATATCCGACGGCCTTGGCCTCGGCGTAGACGTCCCTGATGTCGTCCGCGATGCCCTTCTTCTCCTCCTCGAGGCGCTCGATCCGCTCGATGAGGAGACGCAGCCGATCATCGGCGCCTGCGCTCCCGCCCTTGGCGTCGCTGAAGGGATTGTCGGAGTTGTCTTCGGCCATGGGGGTTCCTTTCCTGTTCGGCTCGATGCCGTTTTAGGATGAAGGAGTGCCGGGCCCAAATGCGGAGTTGGTGCCGGAAGCAGGAATCGAACCCGCGACCCCGTCGTTACGAATGACGTGCTCTACCGACTGAGCTATCCCGGCGATGGCGGCGTTCTATCTCGTGATGCGTCATAGTCAACCGGTCATTGATCCGGTCGGATGGCCCGGCTGCGCCCTGCCCGGTCCACCGGAGGTGTGGGAGGCGCCGGTCGGCTGACCACCGGTACGGGAGTCCCTGCTTCCGGCGTGACCTCCGGTGTGGCCCGGGTCCCGGCTGGAGTGGAGACCTGCAGTGTCTCGGAAGGGGTCATTCGCATGTCGGGCGCGACGATACGCGGCGCGGCTATCGTCTCGAACCCGGGATTACGCCCCTTCACGGCCTCCTTCATGTAATCGGCGA
>Ga0100391_1003241_pt1 | contig 16664 bp, 9 predicted proteins | sample CryGeymeta201515_FD_81541 | JGI IMG/M metagenome (GOLD analysis project Ga0100391, IMG submission 81541) | Groundwater microbial communities from Crystal Geyser aquifers in Utah, USA - Crystal Geyser metaG 2015-15 | ecosystem: Environmental > Aquatic > Deep subsurface > Groundwater | place: USA...
ACACTCGAAATGTCCTTTTTAGCCGACCGCTATCAGCAAATTAGTGATGATTTATCGCAATTAGATTTATTTAAGGATTTTATGGTGAGCGATTATGATGTGCACAAATCCTTGATTTTTTCAAAAGTCACATTATCTCAAGATGAGTTTCGTTTATACCGCAAGTTGTTTTACCAAGTTTATAAAGACATCGCCACTCCAGATTTATACGTGTATCTCTACCAAAACACAGAGCGTTTAAAGGAAAATATTAGGAAACGTGGTCGCAGCTACGAAAAAGATATTAAAGAGGATTACCTTGAAAAAATCAATTCTGGCTATCTTGAGTTTTTAAGAAGTCAAAATGAGCTCAATGTTAAGATTATCGATATTTCAAATAGAGATTTTGTAAAAAACCGGAAAGATTATTTGTGGTTATTGGGGGAAATTAATTCTGAGTAGCCATTATTTTATATAGAGTGTGGTAACAATTTTGCTTTTGCCACCCTCTAGGACAAGTTTATTTAAAATTGTATGGGCCTTTGCTTTAAATTTAAAGGGTGCTTCTAAAATGTCAACACCACTTTTGTGTTTTAATCGATTTCCTCGATTCGCTATAATGTCTATGTTAGGAGTAAAGCTGCCATTAGGAAGATGCTCTGTTAAAATAAGGTAGTTGTAAGGCTGCAATTTGTCTAAAATTTGCTGAATTTCTTTATTGGATAAATGCTGTAAAACTTGCCTTAAAATGGCGCAATCGGCTTGAGGTAAATCGTCTGTTGAAATATCTAAACATTGAAATTCTAATTGCGCTGCTTCAAAACGTGTTTTATTTCGCTCTATCAACTCAGGAACAATATCTATAGCAAAATATTGACGTGTATATTCCACTAAATGGCATCCAACATTGAAATCGCCACAGCCCAAATCACAAACTGTCAAATTGTTGTTATGAGATGTTAAAAAATCTACAATTGCTGCAATATAAGGTTGAATAATTTCAGGTTTGTGAGATCCTTCACCAGAGTAATAATCAAATGCATTTCCGCCCCAAAGCTGTTTCTCATAGATTTGTTGCATTACCGCTTTGGTTGGCCATGGTGTTTTTTTCATAATTGTCCTTTGAAGTTGAAGTTGAAGTTGAAATCGAATTTGAATTTGAAACTAAATAATTGTAGATTTCTTCTAGCTTCTAGCTTCTAGCTTCTAGCTTCCCAATCTCAGCTTGGAAAACACATCCCAAATCACCACCCCACAACTCACTGAAATATTTAAGGAATGTTTGGTGCCGTATTGCGGAATTTCAATTACCACATCACTGGCATCTACCACATTTTGCGCAACACCTTTCACTTCATTCCCAAAAACAAAGGCGTATTTTTCATTGGCTTGTGGTTTAAAATCATTGAGCATGGTGGCGTTTTCGGCTTGTTCAATACTCACAATTTTAATTTGCCCTTGTTTTAATTTTTGAACTAATTCTAAGGTGTTTTCAGCATATTCCCAGGCTACGGTTTCCGTGCTACCTAATGCTGTTTTTCTAATGTCGTTATGGGGTGGTTGTGCAGTAATGCCACAGAGGTAAATTTTCTCGATTAAAAAGGCATCACTAGTTCTAAAAACCGAACCGATGTTATTTAGACTTCTAATATTATCTAAAATTATGGTAATGGGAGACTTTTTAGCGTTTTTAAATTCTGAAACTTCTAAGCGTTCTAATTCGCTGTTTTTTAATTTTCTCATAGGTTTAAATCACAAAGATAAACTTTAGGTTAAGATATTTTTAAATCTTTTAAAAGCACCTGATTTAGTAAACTGTAATCTGTGTAAATTTCTACCTGAGCTTTTGAAAATTTTCATAGGTCTTTGAGATCTGTATTTTGAAATACTGAAGATAAAAAAATCGTTTTTCTTTGGGATTTTTATTAGTGGAGTTGTTTTAGTTACAAGAGAAGGAATTTACGATTATTGAATAATTTAAAAAAAAATCTAATTATGAAAACATTTAAAACAATCACAAACCTTAAAAAATTTTATCTTCCCATCGTATTGTCGTGTATAATTTCAGTTACCTTTCAGTCTGCTCATGCGCAACAAAAAAGTACCGTCCCTAAAATTATTTCAGAAGTGCCAACTGAATTAAATGTTAGTCCTATTTATTTCCAAGAATGGTATGCGGGAATTGAGGTTGGCGGAACGGGAATAAATGTATTTGCACCTCTAGTAAATCATAGCTCGGAGATTGAAATTGACCGTATATATTTTAGAAATTTAGAGGGAAAGCTTATCAAAAAAGACGAAGCGTACTTTGCATTACTCGAAAACCCATCAAAACTTTACACTTTTAAAAAGATAGAAAAACCAGACGATTATCCCTTTGAATTAGATGATTATGAATGTGTCATAAGCTATATAGAACACGGGAAAACTAAATATTTTAAAGTAAAACAACTCAATGAAAAGGCAGGTATTTATTACGAAAACGGACCACCGACGCCTTACGTTTGGTATTCAGACTCTAAATTAGCTTCAAATAAATAAGCCCTATCTAAAAGATTAATAACATCATTTTTCTACCTAAAGATTGGTTTAATCTCAGAACGAGGCTTTTAAATTTTTTACAGGCGACAAGTCTAACTCTAAAGTGACTTTACATTTGTAAATAACTTCTGGGGCTTCGGTTTTAAAAAACATCAAAATATAAGTAAATTAGCGAACTTACAGTTTTGTAAATTAATAGTGCAAAAATACAGAAATCCATTGGCTAAAAACGTAAAAAAAGAAACCCCGTTAATGAAGCAATACAATGCCATCAAGGTGAAATATCCTGATGCGCTTTTGTTATTTAGAGTGGGCGATTTTTATGAAACCTTTGGTAGCGATGCGGTAAAAGCCTCTAAAATATTAGATATCATACTCACCAAACGCGGTGCTGGTAGCGATAGCGAAACCGAGTTAGCTGGCTTTCCGCATCATTCTCTAAACACCTATCTACCAAAATTAGTGAGAGCAGGTGAGCGTGTGGCTATTTGCGATCAGCTAGAAGATCCGAAGCAAACCAAAACCATTGTAAAGCGCGGTGTAACAGAATTGGTTACACCAGGTGTGGCATTTAATGATGATATTTTACATTCAAAATCTAACAACTTTTTAGCGGCTGTCTATTTTGAAAATCAGCGCATCGGTGTTTCATTTTTAGACATTTCAACAGGGGAGTTTTTTACCTCACAAGGCAATGCAGAGTACATAGATAAACTGCTTCAAAATTTCAGCCCAAGTGAGGTTTTGATTGCCAAAAACAGTCGAAAATTGTGTTCAGAAACCTTCGGCAACGACTTTCACACCTTTTATTTGGAAGACTGGGTGTTTCAAGCCGACTATGCCAATGAAACCTTAATAAAACATTTTAATACTAAAACTTTAAAAGGCTTCGGAATTGAAGATTTATACGAAGGCATCATCGCATCTGGCGTGGTGCTTCATTATTTAAGCGAAACAAGGCACAATAAGCTGAAGCATATTGCTACAATTTCAAGAATTGCAACAGACGATTATGTTTGGATGGATAAATTTACCATAAGAAATCTAGAGCTATACCATTCTACCAATGCCAATGCGGTTACTTTAATCAACGTCATCGATAAGACCATTTCGGCTATGGGAGGACGAACCCTTAAACGCTGGTTGGCCTTACCCTTAAAACACGCTGATAAGATTAAACAGCGTCATGAAGTCGTAAAGTTTTTACTAGAAAATGAGACCATCCTTCAAAAAATTCAGGGACAGATTAAACATATTGGGGACATAGAAAGGCTTATTTCAAAAATAGCGACGTCAAAGGTAAATCCTCGCGAGGTCATACAACTTAAAAATTCTTTGGAAGCTATTGTACCTATAAAGTCTGTAGCGGGACATTGCGACAATGAAGCCTTAAGAGTTTTAGGAGATAATTTACATCGTTGCGATTTATTGCGAGACAAAATAAAGGAAACCTTAAATGAAGATGCTCCCGTTAATGTTTTAAAGGGTCATACCATTGCTAAAGGTTTTTCTGAAGAATTGGATGAACTTAGAGGTTTGTCGAAATCTGGAAAATCCTATTTAGATAAAATGCTACAGCGCGAAAGCGAACGGACCGGAATAGGTTCTTTAAAAATTGCTTCTAATAATGTGTTTGGTTATTATATTGAAGTAAGAAATTTGCATAAAGATAAAGTTCCTGCTGATTGGATCCGCAAACAAACTTTAGTGAATGCGGAACGTTATATTACGGAAGAACTCAAAGAATATGAAGCTAAAATATTAGGAGCTGAAGAGCGCATTTTAGCCATTGAGCAACAATTATTTGCAGAGTTGGTGCAATGGATGCATCAGTTTATAGTTTCGGTACAGCAGAACGCGCAGCTTATTGGGCAATTAGACTGTTTATGCGGTTTTGCAAGCTTGGCAAAAGTTAATAACTACAGTTATCCGCAGATTGATGATAGTTTTGACTTAGAGATTAAAGATGGGCGTCATCCCGTGATAGAAAAGCAATTACCCATAGGCGAGCCTTATATTGCCAATGACCTTTTTTTAGATAGAGAATCCCAACAAATCATCATGATTACGGGGCCGAATATGTCGGGAAAATCCGCGATTTTAAGACAAACGGCGCTTATTGTCTTACTCGCACAAATTGGTAGTTTTGTGCCCGCCAAAGAAGCAAAAATAGGTTTGGTAGATAAGATTTTTACACGTGTAGGAGCTAGTGATAATATTTCAATGGGCGAGTCAACGTTTATGGTAGAAATGAATGAAACAGCCTCTATTCTCAATAATATTTCAGAGCGAAGTTTAGTCCTGTTAGATGAAATAGGAAGAGGAACAAGCACCTATGATGGGATTTCAATCGCCTGGGCTATTAGTGAATATTTACATGAGCATCCTGCAAAACCAAAAACCCTTTTTGCTACGCATTACCACGAACTCAATGAGATGTCTGAGACCTTTAAGCGTATTAAAAATTTTAATGTTTCGGTAAAAGAGCTAAAGGACAATGTACTTTTTGTCAGAAAACTGGTTGAAGGAGGCAGCGAGCATAGCTTTGGTATTCATGTGGCAAAAATGGCAGGTATGCCGCAACAAGTGATTAGAAGAGCCAACAAAATTCTCGCGAAGCTTGAAAAATCGCATTCTAGTGAAGAGCTCACGGATAAGGTTAAAACCTTAAAAGACGATATGCAATTGAGCTTTTTTAATCTCGATGATCCTTTGTTAGAAGAGATTAAAGATGAAATTTTAAACACCGATATCAATACGCTAACACCTGTTGAGGCTCTAATGAAACTCAATGAAATAAAGCGCATGTTGATAAAGAAAAAGCAGGCTTAAAATAAAATGTATTTATTTTCGTGAAAAGGCTTTGCTTTTCTGAGAAAAATTTTAAATTTGCATCCGCTTTAAAAGCGAAAAAAGTTCATTAAAATCGCGAAAGTAGCTCAGGGGTAGAGCACCACCTTGCCAAGGTGGGGGTCGCGGGTTCAAATCCCGTCTTTCGCTCTATCATGATATTGTTTAAATTGACTTTAAACGTTGATATTAGAACAAAAGATAGCGACTATTGTCGCGCCTGACTGCCGCAGGCAGGGGTTTAAATCCCGTCTTTCGCTCTATTAAAAAAAATAGTAGTTTGATTACCGCGTGTAATCTAAACGCTGAAGTGGTGGAATTGGTAGACACGTTGGACTTAAAATCCAATGTCCATTAGGACGTACGGGTTCAAGTCCCGTCTTCAGTACCAAAGGGAAGTAATTTTAAAATTGCTTCCCTTTTTTTTTATGAATCTCATTCCGACACTTTAAAAATTAAAATAACAAGCATTCAGCTGTTCTTACAACGGAATAAAAACTAACCAATCTTCAATAATTTTTGTTTTATTACTTTTTTGTAACGAATGAGCTACTGTAGTATTCAGAAATAACATAAGTCAAGACACAAATATAATAATTCAACGATAAGCTTATCAGTTTCAGATAGCGTCTTTGGTTGAATAAGTCAAGACAAAACCAGTACTTTACAATAGGATGAGTAGACTACGAATCAAGACTACATGCTTTTCTTTTATCATTAATGGTGTCTTCCCATGCTTTAATCAGCATCGGCGCTATTACAACTCTTTGTTTACTATTAAAAAGCGGACGTTAAAGGCTTGATAAAACAGAAGATCAAAAAGCACAACATTCATCAGCATTTTTATTGCTGCTGTGAGATTTTGGTTTTACCTCAGAATTTCTATTTGAACTATGCCTAATAATGCTTTAAAATACGATATCGTTTGGTTGTTATTAGTTGTTATGTTTATGATACAAAACACAACACTTTTTTACTATTTCTTTGGTTCGTATTGGTGCTGTTTTTTTAAGTAAGACACCCATACGATACGAGTATTTTATACTACATAGAAGTGTAATTTCCATTATTTGACTATATTAGTACCTTAACATACCTACTAACAAACATTGAAAAAACTGTTAATTGTTTGATTATTAGGTTTAAATCTTAAGATAGTACAGATGAAGATTATTAAAACCATTCTATACTATGCACTTTTTTTGTTACCAATAGTGTTGCAATCGCAAGAGGTGCCACCAATTCAGATTTTTAGTCCTCAAGATTATGGTGCAGAGGATCAAAACTGGGCAATTTCCCAAGCCAAAAAAGGATTTATTTATGTTGCCAATAACGAGGGCTTATTAGAATATGATGGCGCTAAATGGAATCTACACAATTCACCAAATGAGGGTATATTAAGATCGGTTAGAGTTGTGGGTGATAAAATATACACAGGGGGCTATAGAGATTTCGGGTATTGGATGAAAAATAGTTTCGGGGAGCTTCAATACACCTCCTTAGCACAGAGCGAAAAATTTATAGTTAAGGAAGACGAAGAGTTTTGGGGCATAATTGATATTGAAGGCTACGTGCTGTTTCAGTCCTTTGAACGCATATATATCTATAATACTACTGAGAATAACTTTAAAATAATTGATTCCGATTTTAGAATTAATAAAATATTTAAAGTCGATCAAGGGATTTATTTTCAAAAAATAGGTAAGGGCATTTATAAAATAGAAAGAGGTGAAGAGGTGCTGCATGTGCCCTCCGATCAGTTGCTTGATACCGAAGTTATAAATATGTTTCACATCAAGGATGGTCTTTTAATCCAATCCAAGGAACGTGGATTCTATACATACATAAACCAAAAAATTGAGAGGTGGAGTACGGCTTCAGATTCCATACTGTCTACGGTTAGTATTTACAGTAGTGCACGATTAAAAAATGGTAGTTTTATTTTAGGAACAATATCAAACGGTATACTTCATTTAGACGCCGAGGGAAAGGTATTACGCAGTATAGATCAGTCTCGTGGATTAAGCAATAATACGGTGCTTTCGGTCAACGAAGACAGTTATGAAAATGTTTGGCTCGGTTTAGATAATGGTATCAATGTTCTAAATTTAGATTCTCCCTATAGAGTTTATAAAGATAAACAAGGAGTGTTGGGAACTGTTTATACTTCAACTAAGACCGAGGATTACCTCTATTTAGGAACCAATCAAGGTCTTTTTTTTTAAGGCTTTAAATGCCGATTCGAAATTTCAATTTATTGAGGGTACGCAAGGACAGGTGTGGAGTATCGAAGTGGTTAATGGTTCGCTTTTTTGTGGTCATGATAATGGAACCTTTATCATAAAAAATAATCGAGCAGAAAAAATTGCATCACAAAAAGGGACCTGGGATATTAAAACAATTAAGGATGAGCCTAATTTATTAATTCAAAGTAATTATAAAGGTTTTAGTATTTTAAAGAGGACAAATGACGATTCTTGGGTTTATAGAAATAAAATTGAAGGGTTTGATATCTCTTCAAGATATTTTGAATTTATAAGTCCTTACCAGATTTTAGTGAGCCATGAGTATAAAGGTATCTATAAAATTGAGATAGATAGCGGATTTCAAAATGTTGTTAATTATAAAAAAATCGCGGTGGAAGGCGGTATTAAATCTAGTGTCTTTCGTTATGATGATGATGTTTTATACAGTTACAAGGACGGTGTGTTTCACTTTGATAATAACACAAATGCACTTGAGAAAGATAGTCTTTTAAGTACTGTTTTTACCGGAGATAAATACCTCTCAGGTAAAATAATTACTGATAGTGAGGACAATAGGCTTTGGGGCTTTACAAAAGATGAAATTACGTATTTAGAACCTGGTAAGCTATCAGGGCGACCAGAGATTCATATCATTCCTATTTCTAATCAAATGCGAAAAACGAAAGCAGGCTATGAGAATGTTTTACGGTTAGATCAGAACAAGTATCTTATTGGCACTACCGAAGGTTATATTGTCATCCATACCGACAAACTAGAATTTAATGCGTTTAACATCTTCCTAAACCGTGGTTCTTATTACTCATTGCGAAATGAGGTTGTTTCATTAAATCTTAGCAAGGCAATGGAATTAGATAATAGGGATAATAGTGTTAGATTTAAATACAGCGTTACCAACTATAATAAGCTTGTTTCGTCACACTACCAATATCGTTTGAAGGGAATTTATAACACTTGGAGTGATTGGTCTCCCAATGCTGAAGTCTTTTTTGAAAACTTACCTTTTGGTGAATATACGTTTGAGGCAAGAGCAAAGACAGGCGGTGTACTTTCAAAAAATACAATAGAATATACTTTTTCTATTAATAAACCATGGTACCTCGAACGGATAGCAATTGCCTGTTACATTATTGTAATACTGTTATTGGCTTATTCGGTGCATTATCTGAGTAAGCGCTATTACAAAAAGCAAGAACAAGATTTATTGATTCGAAAGGAAAGAGAGATGGAACTTGAGCAATCCGAAAATGAGCGTCAACTCATGGAATTTAAAAATGAAAACCTTCAATTAGATATTGAGAATAAAAATAGAGAGCTCGGTATTGCTACGATGAATCTGGTAAAGCGCAATGAACTTTTAAATAATATTAAAGATGAGTTGTCTAAAACAAAAACAACGACCGAAATTAAACGCGTCATTAAACTTATTAATTCCAGTTTAAATAGTAATAGCGATTGGAAACTTTTTGAGGAGGCTTTTAATAATGTGGATAAAGATTTTATGAAACGAATTAAGACCTTACATCCTGCCATCACTCCTAGCGATTTAAGGTTATGTGCCTATTTAAGGTTAAATTTATCCTCCAAAGAAATAGCGCCTTTACTCAATATCTCACATAAAAGTGTGGAGGTAAAACGATATCGTTTGCGTAAAAAAATGGATTTAGACCATGATGAGAGTTTGTCAAACTATATCATAGAATTATAACAACTATACAAATCTGTTTTTAACCCATACATTACCAATACAAGGTCTCAATATTAAGCCTCTTCATTCCTTGCGTTAATTTTATGTTAAGTCCTATTTAACGTTGCAAAGTCAACATTTTTTGGGGCTTTGAATAGCAATTATCGCAAAATACAGGGGTTTTTATTGCGTTGTATATTTTTTGTATAGTCGTTTTTAATGAAATCGTTAATTTTTTGTTATAAGTTGCATGTTCTAAGCAATAAATTATGAAAATAAAATTTTTAACACTAGTAGCCCTTGTTTTGTCAGCGGCTATTTATGGACAAAATCTCGATGTCTCGGGTACAGTTACCGAGGCCTCCACTGGTCAACCTTTACCAGGAGTCAATGTAATTTTGAAAAACACTTCAAAAGGTGCATCAACTGATTTCGATGGAAACTTTACACTATACGATGTTCCTGTCAATTCTATTGTGGTCATTTCGTACTTGGGTTTTATAACTCAGGAAATTACCATTGTGAACAACCAACCTTTAAACATACTTCTAAAAGAAGACACTCAGTCCCTAGACGAAGTTGTTGTGATAGGGTATGGAACACAAACAAAAAAGGAAGTTACAGGTGCGGTATCTGTAGTGGACTCTGACGCTATAGAAAAGTTAAATCCTGTAAGGGTCGAGCAAGCACTTCAAGGCCAAGTTGCTGGTGTTACAGTTACGTCAAATTCTGGTTCGCCAGGTGCGGGTTCAAATATAAGGATTCGTGGTATTTCAACAAATGGTGATGCTAGGCCATTGATTCTGGTTGATGGAAACGTGATAGAAGATTTGTCTGTGATTAATCCAAGCGATATTGAGTCAATTAATGTCTTAAAGGATGCTACTGCAGGAATATATGGTGTTCGTGCTGCCAATGGAGTTGTGCTAATAACCACAAAATCTGGAAAGAAAAATACTGATTTAAAATTTCAATTAGATTCATATTTGGGTTTTCAAACCACCAGTCAAAAAATTGATTTATTGAATGCGACTGATTTTGCAATTTATGTTAATGATGCAGCTGACCAAACTGAGTTTTTTGTCTATCCACAAAAAGGGACGGACTGGCAAGACGAAGTTTTCGAAACCGCACCAATCTCTAACATAAATCTTAGTGCTAACGGTGGAACCGAAAAGTCTGCTTATTCTTTTGGAATTTCATATCTCGATCAAGACGGTATTGTCGGTTTAAGTAAATCCAATTACAGTAGATTAACAGCTAGATTTAATTATTCCTACGATATTTTAGATAATTTAAAAGTGACTGCAACTGGTTTGCATACAATTTCAGAGAAAAATAATTTGGCAGAAGGGGGAATTGGTGCTGTTTTGTATAATGCCGTCAACGTCAACCCAAATCTTTCTGTACGAGATGAGGATGGAATGTATTCTTTAGTAGAGGATTTAACAGCAATCGAAATTAGTAATCCCCTAGCTCAAATTAAAAACACGTACAACACGACAAGGGTGTCTAAAGTGGCCGCAACTCTTGGATTAGATTATACATTTTTGGACAATTTTAAATTTAGTTCTAAGTTTCAGATAAACCATGCTAATGTTAGGGACGATATTTTTAGACCTGAAGTAAATTACGGACCAGGTAAAAGTCTCAACGTTTCGGGTAATGAGGTTGTTGACAATGGTGCTGATTTTGACGATTATACCTGGGATAACTACTTAACTTACACAAAGACGTTCAAAGAGGACCATAACCTAACAGTACTGGTAGGAACATCTATTTTTAAAACGAAGGGATTATTCTATGGTATAACGGGCATAGTAAGTACTAATACCAATAGTTTTGGGGATTCTGTTTATGATTTGGATGGCATTGAAACAGGTGTGCTTGTTCCTCGATTTAGAGATGACCAAATTGCACTTGGCCAAAATGTATTCGATGATAGATTAGGATCAATTTTTGGAAGATTACAATACAATTATAAAGGTAAGTACTTATTATCTGCGGCGCTACGTAGAGATGGTTCCTCAAAGTTTGGACCTGAAAATAGATACGGTATATTTCCTACAGGCTCTATAGGTTGGAATGTTTCGGATGAACCTTTTTTGAGAGAAAGCACATGGTTGAATAGCTTAAAATTAAGAGGCAGCTTTGGTATAATTGGTAATGATAGAATTCCACCCTTCGGATTTACGTCACTGTTAACAGGTGAGGCAACATATGCGCCAGGTACTGAAACAAGCCAAGAAGATTTGTTAAACGGTACTGCCATCGGATTAATAGGTAATCCAAATTTGAAATGGGAAGAGCAAGTTGCCCAAAACATAGGTTTTGATGCAAGTTTTTTTGAAAGAAAATTATCTTTAAGTTTAGATTTATTTTCAAGAAAAACAGAAGATTTGTTAATCGCTCCTCAAGCTTCTGGTTTAATAGGTGCTGCTGCTCCTGGCTCTTTTTTACCATTCGTAAACGCAGGAACGGTTGAAAATAAGGGTATAGAAATTAGTGTAGGGTATTCAAATTGGGTAAGTGAAGATTTTGAATATAATGTTGGATTCAATATGACCACTCTAGACAATAAAGTTGTATCTCTTAATGGAAATATACCTCCAGTCGGTGGTGAGTTTGGAGTTGGTATAAGCCAAACAGGTATTTCTCGTATGATACCAGGTTTACCACTTGGTCACTTTTATGGGTATAAAACAAATGGAATTTACCAAACACAGGCAGAGATAGATGCTTTAAATGCGGCCTCACCAGAAGGCACATATCATGAAGGTGCAGCACCTGGTGATCTTAAGTTCGTGGATATTAACGGTGATGGAGAGATTACTGCAGATGACCGTACTAATATTGGCGATCCAATTGCAGAGCTAACAATGGGTTTCAATTTTGGATTCAAATATAAAAATATAGATTTTAGTGCGACAGCCTTTGCATCAATAGGTAATGATATGGTAAGGGATTATGAGCGCAAAAACTTATATGCTAACAGAGGTACCTACATGTTAGATAGATGGCAGGGTAGTGGCACAAGTAATTCTGTGCCTAGAGCTGTTGGTGGAGCATCTATAAATACAGATTTGTTTTCAGATTTTTATGTAGAAGATGCTTCTTTTGTACGTTTACAAAATGTGCAAATAGGATATACCTTTAATCAAGATAAAATGAAGAGCATTGGAGTAGATAAACTGAGAATTTATCTTTCGGGTAATAATTTATTTACAATAACAGATTATTTAGGATACGATCCGTCAGCTAGTAATGGTGCGCCAATAGGTTCTGGTATTGATAAAGGTTTTTATCCAGTTGCGAGAACTTATTTATTAGGTATTAATTTAAATTTTTAAAAAAAGCGTTATGAAAAATGGACTAAAAAAAATTGTATTAATAATTTTCATAGGTTTTGTAGCCTGTGATGATTATTTAGATGTTGAACCAATAGGCCCTGATGCGGGTGATTATTTTAATAATCAAGCGGAATATGAGAGTGCTCTAATTGGAGCTTATGATCTGCTGCAGTCGTCATTTTGGAATGTTCTGACATCAGTTGTAGCATCAGACGATTATGCTGCTGGCGGAGATACTTTTAATGAAGATCAGCCGGTATTGCAAAATATTAATCGAATGACGCACTCCCCTGCGGACGAAGAACAGCTTAGAGAAATTTGGAATCTTATGTATGCAGGCTTAAACCGAGCAAATTACATACTAGAGTTTAAAAATAAAACAGACTTTGAAGGTAGAGATGAAATCATAGCACAAGCCTATTTTTTGAGAGCTTATTACACTTTTGAGTTAGTTAAGTTTTTTGGGAATATACCTTTAAAAATTGAAGAGCGAAATGGCGTTAAACGTATAGTAGATGCGAGAGTTGTTATTGGCGAACAGTTTGAGATTAATAGAACCCAAAATGTGGCCGAAGCCTACAGTATCATTGAGGAAGACTTGAAAGAAGCCATATCTAATTTACCTGCAACACAAGACCAGGTCTATAAAGTAACTAAAGGTGCGGCGCAAGCACTATTAGGTAAGGTTTATTTATACCACGGAACCTTTGATCAAACTAAATTTGCTGACGCGGCAACAGTGCTAAACAATATCATAGGTGCACAATATAGCTTAACAACTGGTGAAGACTATTTGAATTTGTTTGAAAGTACTATGGAAAATAGTACTGAATCTGTTTTTGAAATTCAATACACAGGTGTTGAGGGTGCAGATTGGGGCTGTATAACTTGCAGTGAGGGCAGTTATTTTGTGCAATTCTGTGGGCCGAGATCACCTTATGACAATCCAGTTTACAGATCAGGCTGGGGATTTTGCTTGCCGTCACAAGAACTATATGATATGTTTGATGATGGTGACTCAAGACGAGATGTTACGTTCTATGACTTGAGAGACGCTCCAGAAGATAGTTACAGTAAAAGTAGAGATCACACCGGATTTTACAATAAAAAATATTTACCGCGTAAAGCAGATGATAGGGTTGGAGCAGCGCCACTTAATCATGCCAATAATTACCGTGCAATACGTTACGCTGATGTGTTATTAATGGCTGCAGAAGCAGCAGTGCAAAGTGGTGGAAGCAATGCCATAAATTATTTAAATCAAGTAAGAGCACGTGCTTACGGCGATAATAGTCATGATTACAATTCTAGTGAAGGTGATTTGCTCGAAGCTATTTACACTGAGAGACGCAAAGAACTAGCCGGTGAGGGGCACCGCTTTTTTGATTTGGTTAGAACCAACAAAGCCGCGGGATCAATAGAAAATTTCTCTGTCAACAAAAACGAGGTATTCCCAATACCTTTAGTAGAATTAGAATTAGCTAATGCAGTTGATAGATGGGGTCAAAATCAAGGATATTAAAAATTATTAAATACTAAAAATTAAGAAAATGAAATTATTAAAAAACAAATTGTACGTGATAGGCTTGTGTTTGTTGTGTATTACAACTTCATGTAATGAGGATGATGATATTGGTAGTCTTGTTAGTGGTTTGGATTTTGTTATTGCGACGCTAAATGCAGAGGGTAATGAAGTTGGAGTAGTTCCTTCAACGGTACCAGGCGATAATAGAGTAGTGTATACTGTGGATTTCGGTGCTACTGATGACGATACAGATATACTACAAACTAGTGGACCAATGTTAAGATATATTTATCCGGAAGAAACAGCAACGTATACAATAACAGTTACTGCAGCTTTACCTGGTGGAGATAATGTTTCTATTACAAAAGACCATACCGTTATATTTGCTGTGGAACCACCTCTTGGTGGTGGTGATCCATTAGTTGGTACATGGCGTTTAGCCCCTGAGGCTGGTGCATTTGGCGTAGGTCCTGCATTAAATGATGTTTCTTGGTTCTCTAATTCATCAGATGACGTTATAACAAGAGCGTGTTTGTTTGATGATACTTACGTGTTCAATGCCGATGGGACGTTCCAAAATGTATTAGGTGACGATACCTATTTAGAACCATGGCAAGGGGTTGAAGAAGGTTGTGGTGCTCCAATTTTTCCTCATGATGGTTCTGCTTCAGCTACATATACTTATAATTCAGGCGGTAGCGTAACCCTTGACGGTACGGGTGCTTACTTAGGTCTAGCGAAAGTTGTGAATGGTGCTGAACTTTCATCACCGGGCGATGCTCCAGCTTCTATAACCTATATAGCAGCAGTTTCCGCAGATGGAAATACTTTAGATTTAGATATAGAAATTGCAGATGGAGGTTTTTGGTCCTTCAAATTAATAAAGGATGCACCTCCAGCACCTTCAGCCCTTGATGGGACTTGGAGATTAGCACCAGTGTCTGGAGCATTTGGTGTTGGACCAGCTTTAAACGATGTGTCTTGGTTCTCTAGTACATCAGATGATGTAACAACAAGAGCTTGCTTGTTTGACGATGCATATGTGTTTAATTCTGACGGGACATTCCAGAATGTGTTAGGTGCAGATACTTGGTTAGAAGGATGGCAAGGCGCTACTGAGGGTTGCGGATCACCAGTTTTTCCTCATGATGGTTCAGCTTCTGCAACGTATACATATGATGCCGCTGCTGGTGAGATCACACTTAATGGTACAGGTGCTTTCTTAGGTTTGGCAAAAGTCATAAATGGTGGCGAGTTGGCTTCCCCAGGTGAGGCTCCAAGTTCAATCACATATTTAGCTGAACTTTCTGCAGATGGAAATACCTTAGATTTAGATATAGAAATTGCAGGTGGGGGCTATTGGTCATTTAAACTAGTTAAAGATGTTGTGCCAACAGGTGTGGAAGGCACCTGGAAATTAGCACCAGTGTCTGGAGCATTTGGTGTTGGACCAGCTTTAAACGATGTGTCTTGGTTCTCTAGTACATCAGACGACGTAACAACAAGAGCTTGCTTGTTTGACGACGAATACGTGTTTAATTCTGACGGGACATTCCAAAATGTGTTAGGTGCAGATACTTGGTTAGAAGGATGGCAAGGTGCCAATGAAGGTTGCGGATCACCAGTTTTTCCTCATGACGGTTCAGCTGCTGCAACATATACATATGATGATTCAGCTGGTGAGATAACATTAAATGGTACAGGTGCGTTTTTAGGTTTGGCAAAAGTCATAAATGGTGGCGAGTTGGCTTCCCCAGGAGAGGCGCCAAGTTCAATTACTTATATTGCTGAACTTTCTGCAGATGGAAATACTTTAGATTTGGATATTGAAATTGCAGGCGGTGGCTATTGGTCCTTTAAATTGGCGAGACAATAAAGAGACAACACCAAATATTGATGGTGCTGGCAAGATTTTGCTAATTACCATTTTGTAATTAAAATATGTTTAACAAATAATTTAGAATTAAGTAGGTTTGTCGGAAGCCGAATCAATTTCATGGACAAACCTAAGTTGCTCTTTAAAAGTTTATGATTACCTTCTTATTCGAGGTGTGATATTGAAAATTTGATGCAGCTGTGTTAATTTGCCTTTATAATAAATTTGAAAATAATGATAAGATGAAAAACAATTTATTAAGACTTTTTGTTCTCTTGATTTCAGTCTCGGCATTTGCTCAGTCTAATACGGTTAAAGTAATTAGTGACGCAGAGGGGATGAGGTTAGTAGTTAATGATGAAGATTTTATGATTAACGGAATGAATTGGGATTATATTCCCATTGGCAAAAATACCGTAGATGCGGCATTTTGGGAAAAATCAGATGATATTATTAAAGCTGGTTTAGATACAGAAATGTCTCTGCTCAGAAATATGAATGTCAATGTGATACGTCAATACACAGGTGTGCCTGCACGATGGATTAAATATATCTACGAAGAATACGGCATTTACACCATGCTTAATCATTC
>Ga0100391_1003244_pt1 | contig 16659 bp, 14 predicted proteins | sample CryGeymeta201515_FD_81541 | JGI IMG/M metagenome (GOLD analysis project Ga0100391, IMG submission 81541) | Groundwater microbial communities from Crystal Geyser aquifers in Utah, USA - Crystal Geyser metaG 2015-15 | ecosystem: Environmental > Aquatic > Deep subsurface > Groundwater | place: USA...
GCCCCCCGAAGCGCCCGCCCGGCCCGATCCCGCCCAGCCCGATCCCGCCCAGACCCTGCCCGAGGTGAAATACCGCCGGGTGATGTTGAAGATTTCCGGCGAGGCGTTGATGGGCGACCAGGGCTTCGGGCTGCATCCGCCCACGGTCGAGCGGATCGCGGCCGAGATCAAGTCGGTGCACGATCTGGGCGTGGAGATCTGCCTCGTGATCGGCGGCGGCAACATCTTCCGGGGCCTGCAGGGCAGCGCGCAGGGGATGGAGCGCACGACGGCCGATTACATGGGCATGCTGGCCACGGTGATGAACGCGCTGGCGATGCAGAGCGCGCTGGAGAGCCTGGGCGTGTTCACGCGGGTCATCAGCGCCATCACCATGAACGAGGTGGCGGAGCCCTATATCCGCCGCCGCGCGATCCGGCATCTGGAGAAGAAGCGCGTCGTCGTTTTCGCGGCGGGCACGGGCAACCCCTATTTCACCACCGATACCGCCGCCACCCTGCGCGCCTCCGAGATGGATTGCGAGGCGATCTTCAAGGGCACCAAGGTGGACGGCGTCTACGACCGCGACCCGGCCACGCATGCGGATGCCAAGCGCTACGAGACGGTGACCTATGACGAGGTGCTGGCGCAGCATCTGGGGGTGATGGATGCCAGCGCCATCGCGCTGGCGCGGGAGAACGACCTGCCGATCATCGTCTTTTCGCTCGATGCGCCGGGCGGGTTCCGGTCGATCCTTGCGGGGCGGGGAACCTTTACCAAGGTCACGGACTAGGCACGGGCGGGGCGCATGGATGCGCCGCGCGACACAGGAGGTTTCAGGTCATGTCCCCGTTCACCACGGAGTTGAAAGAGCGCCTCGTGCGCTATTGCGCCATCGACAGCCAATCCGACATCGACAGCCCCGGCGCGCCCTCCACGGCGTGCCAGCACGCGATGCTGGACCTGATGGCCGAGGAACTGGCCGCGATCGGCGCGGCCGATGTGACGAAAACGGACTACGGCACCGTGATCGCCACCATTCCCGGCACCGTGGACGGGCCGGTGATCGGCTTTCTGGCCCATGTCGATACCGCGCCGCAATTCAACGCGACGGGCGTGAGGCCGCGCGTGCTGGAGGGCTATAATGGCGGTGCGATCACCTTTCCCGACAATCCCGATCTGGTTCTGACGCCCGAGGCGTTTCCCTATCTGGCCGGGAAGCTCGGGCACGACATCGTCACCGCCTCGGGGCGGACGCTTCTGGGGGCCGATGACAAGGCGGGGATCGCCATCATCATGACGGCGATGCGGCACCTGCTGGAGAACCCGCAGATCGCGCGGCCCACGATCCGCGTGGCCTTCACCCCCGACGAGGAAATCGGGCGCGGCGTGGATGCGCGCCTGCCGGCCGATCTGGGCGTGGCGTTCGCCTATACCTTCGATGGCGGGGAGGTGGGCGAATTGACCCACGAGACCTTCTCGGCCGACTTTGCGGTGGTGACGGTCACGGGCGTCTCGATCCATCCCGGCACCGCCAAGGACAAGCTGGTGAACGCGATCCACCTGGCCGCGAAGATCGTGGACACGCTGCCGCAGGTCACCATGACGCCCGAAACGACGCAGGGCACGCAGGGCTTCATCCACGCGGTCGACATGAAGGGCAACGCGGAGCAGATGGTGGCCCGCTTCATCCTGCGCGATTTCGAGATGGCGGGGCTGGAAGCCAAGGGCGCGCTGCTGCGGCAGGTCTGCGCCACCATCGCCGCGACCGAGCCGCGCGCGCAGGTCACCTGCACGATCACGCCGCAATACCGCAACATGCGCTACTGGCTGGAGGACGACATGACCCCGGTGGAGCTGGCCCGCGCGGCGCTGGCCGATCTGGGCATTCCCGAGCGCGCGACACCGATCCGGGGCGGCACCGACGGCTCGCGCCTGACGGAGATGGGCGTGCCCTGTCCGAACCTGTTCACCGGCATGCAGAACGTGCACGGGCCGCTGGAATGGATCTCGGTGCAGGACATGGCGCAGGCGACGGACCTGTGCCTGCGGATCGCGCAACGGGCGGCGCGGGGACCGGCGGTCTGAGGCCGGGGCCATTGCCGCCGGCCCCGGCGGGGGCCGGGCAAGCAGTTGTCGGGCGGCTGGCGCTTCTGTATGGATACCGCAACGCCGCCCCGGGACGGCGAGACAGGCACAACGAGGCGAGACGCGATGTCAGACGAATTCATGCTCGATACCGATGATCTGGAGCGGCGGATGGAGGGGGCGATCGCGTCGCTGCGCACCGAATTCGCGTCGCTGCGCACCGGGCGGGCCTCGGCCGCCATGCTGGAGCCGGTGATGGTGGATGCCTACGGCGCGCCGACGCCGATCAACCAGGTCGGCACCGTGAACGTCCCCGAGCCGCGCATGGTCACGATCAACGTCTGGGACAAGGCGCTGGTCAGCAAGGTGGAAAAGGCGATCCGCGACAGTGGGCTGGGCATAAACCCGCAGCTCAACGGCACCATCATCATGCTGCCGATCCCCGAGTTGAACGAGGAACGCCGCACCCAGTTGACCAAGGTGGCCGGCACCTATGCCGAGAATGCCCGCGTCGCGGTGCGCAATGTGCGCCGGGACGGCATGGACCGGATCAAGAAGGCCGACACGTCGGAGGACGACAAGAAGTTCTGGGAAAGCGCCGTGCAGGAGCTGACCGATACCTTCATCAAGCGTGTGGACGAACAGTTGGAAACCAAACAGGCGGAAATCATGCAGGTTTGAGCGGCACGACCGGCCCGGTCACGGATGGCGTTGGTCTGCGCGCGGGGGGCGCGCCGACCGGCCATGTGCCCCGGAAGGGCCTGAAAAACGCCGCGCCCCGGACGTCTTCCCGTTTCACCTGCATGTTTCCGGATGCTCCCCGAAAGGACGCACGAAATGTCCAAGACCAGCAGTTTCGCAACAGCGCCGAACCATGTGGCGATCATCATGGATGGCAATGGCCGCTGGGCGCAGATGCGCCACCGGCCGCGCCTTGTGGGCCACCATGCGGGGGCCAAGCGGGTGCGCGAGATCGTGCGCGCCTGCCCCGGTCTGGGCGTGAAATACCTGACCATCTTCGCCTTCTCGACCGAAAACTGGAAGCGCACCCAGGCCGAGGTGGCGGGGCTGATGAAGCTGTTCAAGCGCTATATCCGGCGCGAGGCGAAGGATCTTCTGGAAGAAGGCGTCCGCGTGCGCTTCATCGGGGATCGCGTGCGGCTGGAGCCTGCGCTGGTCGATCTGATGGACGGGTTGGAACTGCTGACGGCGGGCAATGACAAGGTGCACCTGACCATCGCGCTGAACTACGGCGGCCGGGACGAGGTGGCGCGCGCCGCGCGGCGGCTGGCTTATGACGTGAAGATGGGCAAGCTGGACCCGCGCGATGTCTGCGACGAGACGTTCCCGAGATACCTCGATACCTACGTGCTGCGATCCCGACCTGGTGATCCGGACCAGCGGCGAGGCGCGGATCTCCAACTTCCTGCTCTGGCAATCGGCCTATTCCGAGTATGAATTCATTGACACCCTCTGGCCCGATTTCACGCCCGCGATCTTCGCGGAAGTGGTGGATCGTTTCGGCGTGCGCGATCGCCGTTTCGGCGCGGTGACGGTCTGAGGCCGATGGCCGGGGGGGCGACACAGGGACCGAAATTCGCCGATCTGGTGCCGCGCATCGTCTCGGCGCTGGTCTTGCTGGGGGTGGCGGCGCTGGGCCTGTGGCTGGGCGGGCTGGTGCTGGCGCTGCTGCTGTCGCTGCTGGGCACGGCGATGCTGTGGGAATATTTTCGCCTGATCATCCGCTTGCCGAGGCGGCTTGCGCGCGGGTCCACCGCCGCCACCGCCGCGTTGCTGGTGCTGGCGCTGGTGCTGGAGGACCGCATGGCCAGCCCGGTCGCGGCGCCGCCGGGCGCGGCGGACCCGCGCCTGGTGCTGGCGCTGACGCCGTCCGCGATGGCGCTGGGGGTGCTGGCGGTGGCGATGGTGCTGGTCGTCGCGGTGGTCCGCCGGTCGCGGCTGGAGGCTGTTTTCGGCGCGATGATCCCGGCCTCGACCTTCCTGTTCTTCTATCTGCACCAGTCGGTGCCCTTCGCGATGTGGCTGGTCGTGGCCACCGTGATCGCCACCGATGTGGCGGGGTATTTCTTCGGCAAGCTGATCGGCGGGCCGAAATTCTGGCCCAGCCTGAGCCCCAACAAGACATGGGCGGGCGCGGCCGGCGGGTGGCTGTGTTCGGCGGCCATTGCCGTGGTGGCGGTCTGGTGGGCTGGCGCGGGGGCTGGCTTGGCGGCGGCGGGCGTGGCGTTCCTGGTGCTCGTGTCCTTCGCGGCGCAGATGTCGGACATCGCGGAATCGGCGCTGAAGCGGCGGGCGGGGGTCAAGGACAGCTCCAACCTGTTGCCGGGTCATGGCGGCGTGCTGGACCGCTTCGACGGGATGATGGGGGCGTTCGGGCTGGCGGGGCTGGCCTTCCTGATCCTCGGCGCGGTCGGGGGGGGATGAGATGGCGCGCAAGCGTGTCAGCATTTTCGGGGCCACCGGCTCCATCGGGCAGAACACGATCGACCTGATCGCGCGCGATCCCGGCGCCTACGAGGTGGTGGCCCTGACCGGCGCGCGCAACATCGCGGGGCTGGCGGCGGATGCGAAACGGCTGGGCGCACAGGTCGCCGTGACGGCGGAGGCGGCGCTGCTGGCCGATCTGCGCGCGGCGCTGGCGGGATCGGGCATCGAGGCCGCGGCGGGTGCTGCCGCGCTGCTGGAGGCCGCCGACCGGCCCGCCGACTGGATCATGTCCGCCATCGTCGGCGCGGCGGGGCTGGCGCCGGGGTTCCGCGCGCTGCGCCATGGCACCACGCTGGCGCTGGCCAACAAGGAAAGCCTTGTCACCGCAGGCCCCCTGCTGCTGGCCGAGGCCGCCCGCCATGGCGCCACCATCCTGCCGGTCGACAGCGAGCATTCCGCCGTGTTCCAGGCGCTGGTGGGCGAGGATATCGCGGCGGTGGAGCGGATCGTCATCACCGCGTCGGGCGGGGGCTTGCGCGACTGGCCGCTGGCGGCGCTGGCCTCGGCCACGCCGGCGGACGCGGGCGCGCATCCGAACTGGGAGATGGGCCAGCGGATCACCATCGACAGCGCCTCGATGTTCAACAAGGCGATGGAACTCATCGAAACCCGGGAATTCTTCGGCGTCCGGCCCGACCAGATCGAGGCCGTGATCCATCCCCAAAGCATCATCCACGCCCTTGTCGGCTTCACCGACGGCGCGCTGATGGCGCATCTGGGTCCGCCCGACATGCGCCATGCCATCGGCTACGCGCTGCACCATCCGGACCGCCGCCACGTTCCCGTCGCACGGCTGGATCTTGCCCGGATTGCAACGCTGGACTTCCACGCGCCCTCGGACGCGCGGTATCCGGCCCTGAAGCTGTCGCGCGCGGTGATGGAGGCGGGCGGTGCCGCGGGGGCGGTCTTCAACGCGGCCAAGGAGGTGGCGCTGGACGGCTTTCTGGCGGGGCGCATCGGGTTCATGGACATGGCGGGCCTCGTGGAGGATACCCTTGACGCAATGTCGCGCCGGTCCAGTCTTTCAATTGCCCCGAAAAGCCTTGAGGACGTGTTGGCGACGGACCAGCTGGCCAGGGACATGGCCTGGGCACACATAAAACAACACGAGGCACGCACCTGATGGATTTTCTCCCCGCCTTCGGCACTTTCGGCTTCACGCTGCTGGCGTTCGTGGCCGCGTTGTCGATCATCGTCGCGATCCACGAATACGGCCACTACATCGTCGGCCGCTGGTCCGGCATCCATGCGGAAGTGTTCTCCATCGGCTTCGGCCCGGTGCTGTTCACCCGCACCGACCGCCACGGCACCCGCTGGCAGCTTGCAGCGCTGCCCTTCGGTGGTTACGTGAAGTTCCTCGGCGACGCCAACGCCGCCTCGGCGGGGGCGGACGGCGCGGTGCTGGACGCGCTCGACCCGCGCGAACGCCGCCGCTCCATGCCCGGCGCGCCGCTATGGGCGCGGGCGGCGACGGTGGCCGCGGGGCCGGTCTTCAACTTCATCTTCTCCATCGCGATCTTCGCCGCCGTGGTGCTGGTCAACGGACAGGCGGCGGATGTGGCGCGGGTCGGCGCGCCCGCCGTGCTGCCGCCCGAGATCGCGACGCTGGAGGCGGGCGACCTGATCACCGCCATCGACGGCCAGCCGGTCGAGACGCTGGCCGATGTCTACGCGCTGGCGCGGTCGGTCCCGCCGCAACCGACGCTGACCTACGACATCATCCGCGACGACAGGGCGATGCAGGTGGAGGCCGCGTTTCCGCTGCTGCCCATCGTGGGCTCCGTCGCGCCGCAATCCGCCGCCATTGCCGCCGGGATCGCAGAGGGCGACGTGATCCTGACCATCGACGGCGCGCCGATCGACGGCTTCAGCCAGTTGCGGGACGCTGTCGATGCTTCGGACGGGGCCGAGTTGCAGCTGACCGTCTGGCGCGCCGGCGAGGTGCTGGACATCGGTCTGAGCCCGCGCTCCACCGACCTGCCGACCGAGGGCGGCTTCGAGACGCGCTGGCTGATCGGCATCACCGGCGGGTTGATCTTCGAGCCGGAACTGGTGCCCGTCGGGCCATGGGAGGCGGTCCGGTTCGGCGCCAGCCAGACCTGGTTCGTGATCAAGTCCTCGCTGTCGGGGCTGTGGCACATCATCACCGGGGCGATCTCGTCGTGCAACCTGCAGGGCCCGATCGGCATTGCCGAGACCTCGGGGGCCGCGGCGAGCCAGGGGTTCGACAACTTCATCTGGTTCATCGCGGTGCTGTCTGCGGCGGTGGGCCTTCTGAACCTGTTCCCGATTCCGGTTCTGGACGGCGGCCACCTGATCTTCCACGCCTACGAGGGCGTCACGGGCAAGCCGCCTTCGGACAAGGTGCTGCGCATCTTCATGTCGGTGGGGCTGGCGCTGCTGCTGGGACTGATGCTGTTCGCGCTGACCAACGACCTGTTCTGTCCGTGACGGCGCAGACCGTCAAATCATCATGGGGCCGCCCATGTCTTGCCACATTTGGACGCGACAAACGAGTCAGTTGATCATTTCTGGACCCGAAGTCTCATGCGTTACCTGACCCGAAGCACCCGCGACATGACCCAGATCCTTCTGTTGAACACGGATCGGTTCCTTGTACCGTTGCTGATCGTGGCGGCCCTGACGCTGGCGGGGTGGCTCTTGCGGGTGAGCGGACCCTTCTAGGCGGGACCGATTGCCCGGACCGGCATGGCCCTGCCTTGCGGCGGGGCCTTTTGCATGTCGGGCCCATCCCGTGCCGGATCGGCCACAGGTGGTGCCAAAGCGCGGCATCAGCACAACCCAAGCCCGACATGCGTTTGACTACCCCGTGCGGGCAGGCTACCCACGACCTTGTCTGCAATTTGACCAAGAGGTGGGATTCTATGGTCCGTCATGCATTTGTGCATCTGGTGGAACGCATCGGCCGCTCCGTGGCCCTTCTCGCCCTGGTTCTGAGCCTCGTGGCGCTGGCCGTCCCGGCGCACGCGCAGGCGTTCCGCTTCACGTCATTCGATATCCAGGGCAACACGCGCACCAACGATGCCTCCGTGCTGCAGGTCGCGGGCCTTGCCCCGGGGGAGGCCGTGTCCGCCGCTCAGGTCAACGATGCGCTGCAACGCCTGCAGAATTCGGGCCTGTTCGAAACGGTCGACGTGGCCCCGCGCGGCACTACGCTGGTCATCACCGTGGTCGAATATCCGACCATCAGCCGCATCTCGATGGAGGGCAATCGCCGTCTTGACGACGACGAATTGCTGGCCGTCATCGACAGCACGCCGCGCCGCGTCTATTCGCCCATCACCGCGCAGCGCGACGCCGCCGCCATCGCCGAGGCCTACCGCGTCACCGGTCGGCTGACCGCCACCGCGACGCCCCGGATCATCCGCCGCGACGAAGGCCGGGTCGATCTGGTGTTCGAGATCGCCGAAGGGTCCGTGGTCGAAACCCAGCGCATCGCCTTCGTGGGCAACCGCGACTATTCCGACCGCCGCCTGCGCCAGGTTCTCGAATCGACGCAAGCGGGGCTGTTTCGCGCGATCATCCGCTCGGACACGTTCATCGAGGATCGCATCGCGATCGACCGCCAATTGCTGATCGATTTCTACCAGGATCGCGGTTACATCGATTTCTCGGTGCTGTCCGTCACGCCGGAACTGAGCCGCGACCGGGGCGCTTATTTCGTGACCTTCAACATCCGCGAAGGCCAATCCTACCGGATGGGCAACCTGTCCGTCGTGTCCGAGCTTCCGGGCGCCGATGCGGCCGATTTCCAGAACGCGATCAATGTCCGGCAGGGCGTGCGCTACAGCCCGCGCATCATCGACACCATCGTGACGCGGATGGAGAACCTCGCCGCCGACCGGGGCCTGCGTTTCGTGCGGATCGAACCGGTGCTGCAACGCGACGACGCCAACCTGATCGTCAACGTGCAGTTCGTGATCTCGCGCGGCGAGCGGGTGTTCGTGGAGCGCATCGACATCGAGGGCAACCAGACCACGCTGGATCGTGTGATCCGCCGCCAGTTCGACGTGGTCGAAGGCGATCCGATGAACCCCAGCGAGATCCGGGCCGCCGCCGAGCGTATCCGCGCCACCGGCTTCTTCGCGGATGTGCAGATCGGCGGTCGGCAGGGCACGACGCCGGAACAGGTGATCGTGGATGTCGATGTCGAGGAGCAGCCGACCGGATCGCTCGGGTTTTCGGCCAGCTATTCGACCGATACCGGCGCCGGCCTTGCGGTGAACTTCTCCGAGGACAACTTCCTGGGGCGCGGGCAAGCGCTTGCGGCGGGCTTCAACACCGTCTCGGGCGGCCAGTCGCTGAACTTCTCGTTCTCCGAACCGGCCTTCCTGCGCCGCGATCTTGCCCTGGGGCTGAACGCCTTCTACGGCGTGACCCAGCAGCAGGACCAGGATTTCGACACGGTGCGCTATGGTGTCGGGGTGTCCCTGGGCTTCCCGATCAGCGAGAATGGCCGCCTGCGCCTGTTCTACAATTTCGAGCATGACGAGATTTCCGCGCTGGACGCCACGGCGGGCGTGAACTCTCCGATCCTGCTCAACGAGCCATCCGAGGCAGATACCTCCGCCATCGGGATCACCTATGGCTTCGACAACCGGTCCACGGGTCTCAACCCGAACGCGGGCGTCGCGTTCAGCGTGACCGGGGAATATGCGGGCCTGGGGGGCGATACCGAGTTCGTCCGGGGCGAGGTCCGCGCCGTCGCGGAGACCCGCGTCGCACGCGAGGAGGTGACGCTTCGCGCCACGTTCGAAGGCGGCGCGATCACCGCGCTGGACGCTGGCACCCGGCTGGCGAACCGCTATACGCTCAGCTCCCGGCAGATGCGCGGCTTCGAAAGCTTCGGCCTTGGACCGCGCGACACCGGCGCCACCAACGAAAATGCCCTTGGCGGCAACTACTTCGCCGTCGCCCGGTTCGAGGCCGCATTCCCCCTGGGGCTGCCCGACGAATACGGCATTTCCGGCGGCGTCTTCGCGGATTTCGGTTCGGTCTGGGGGCTGGACGATACGGCGGGCGTCGGCGGTCCGGGGTCGGTGGACGACGATTTCCACCTGCGCTCGGTGGTCGGCGTGTCGATCTTCTGGGACACGGCCATCGGCCCGCTGCGCTTCAACTTCTCGCACCCGATCCAGGTCGAGGATTACGACCGGACGCGCAATTTCGACTTCACGGTCGAGGCGCGCTTCTGATCGCCATGCGATCGCGGGTCCCCTTCTTGCGCGCCGCTGCCCTGTGGGTGGCGGCGTTGCTGTTCGCAGCGGCGCCGGCTTTGGCCCAGACCCCGGCGCAGCAGCGCCCCGCCATCCTTGTTCTCAACCAGGAGCGGCTGTTGTCGCAGACCCTGTTCGGGCAGCGCATCCAGGCCGAACTGGAGGCCGCATCCGCGTTGCTTTCCGCCGAGAACCGGCGGATCGAGTCGCAGCTGACCGAGGAGGAACTGGACCTGACCCAGCGCAGGCCGACTCTCGCGCCCGAGGAATTCCGGCTGCTGGCCGACGAATTCGATACGCGCGTCACGGGCATTCGCGCGGCCCAGGCCGCCAAGGGACGCGATCTGCAAAACCAGTTTGAGGCCGCGCAACAGAGGTTCTTCGAGGAAACGCTGCCCGCCCTGCTGGAGATCGTGCAGGAACGGGGGGCGTCCGTCATGCTCGACAGCCGGTCGGTCCTGCTGTCGGCGGGGTCGGTGGACATCACCGATGCCGCCATCGCGGCGATCGACGAGCGCCTCGGAAATGGTGGCGAGGCGCCATTGATCTCGCTGCCCGGCCTGACCGACGCGGCGCCGCCCGAGCAATAGCGGCGCGGCTTGCCCCGCGTTGGCGGAGTTGCTACCCCTCGCGGACCCAACAGCTACGCCGGAGCCTGCGCCCATGACGGTCGACACCCCCACAACCGCCGATATCGACCTGATCCAGCGGATTCTGCCGCACCGCTACCCGTTCCTGATGGTGGACCGTGTGCGCGACATCGTGCCGTTCAAATCCGCCGTGGGCCTGAAGAACGTGTCCATCAACGAACCGCATTTCCTGGGGCATTTTCCGGGCGTCCCGATCATGCCCGGCGTCACCATCGTGGAAGCGATGGCGCAGACCGCCGCCGTGATCGTCGGCGTGTCGGCCGACCTCGCCGACAAGAAGTTCCTTGTCTACTTCATGGGAATCGACACCTGCAAGTTCCGCCGCAAGGTGGTGCCCGGCGATGTGCTGGAGCTGCATGTAAGCGCCACGCGCGGCAAGCCCGGCGCGAAGGTCTGGAAGTTCGAGGGCCGCGCCATGGTCGAGGGCGAACTTGCCTGCGAGTGCGGCTTCACCGCGATGATGGACCTGCCCGCGCCGGAGGCCGCCTGATGTCCATCGATCCTTCGGCGTTGATCCACCCCCATGCGGTGGTCGAGACCGGCGCCACCATCGGCCCCGGCTGTTCCATCGGCCCGTTTTGCGTGGTCGGGGCGGAGGTGACGCTGGGGGCCGATGTCACGCTCAAATCGCACGCCATCGTCACCGGCTGGACCGAGATCGGCGACGGCTGCGAGATCTTTCCTTTCGCCTGCATCGGGGAAATCCCGCAGGACAAGAAGTTCGGCGGCGAACGGACGCGCCTGATCGTGGGCAAGCGCAACCGCATCCGCGAGGGCGTGACAATGAACACCGGCACCGCCGGGGGCGGCGGCGTGACACGGGTGGGCGACGATGGCCTGTTCCTCGCCAATTGCCACGTGGCCCATGATTGCATCGTGGGCGACCGCGTCGTGATGGTGAATTCCTCGGCCTTGGCGGGGCATTGCATCGTCGGCGACGACGTGATCCTCGGCGGATTGTCGGGGGTGCATCAGTTCGTGCGCATCGGGCGCGGCGTGATCGTGGGCGCATTGTCCATGGTCACCAACGACGTGATCCCCTACGGCCTGGTGCAGGGACCGCGCGGGCGGCTGGACGGGCTGCACCTTGTGGGGCTCAAGCGCAAGGGCGTGGACAAGGCCGACATCACCGCGCTGCGTGCCGCGTTGCAGGCGCTCAAGCAGGGCGAGGGGAACAGTTTTCAGGACCGGGCCCGCCGCCTGGGCGAGAGCGGCGAGATCGACAGCGATTATGTGCGCGACATCGTGGCTTTCGTGCTTGGCGACAGCGACCGTTCCTTTCTGACACCGGAGTAGAGGCCATGCGCGCGATCCTTGCGGGCAGCGGTGCGCTGCCGGGGCTGCTGTTGGAGGCCGGGATGGCCTATGTGGTGCAGTTTCGCGGCGTGCCGATCACCCGCCACAAGGCGCCGCCGATCAAGGCCCGGTTCGAACAATTGGGCCTGCTGTTCGATGCCCTGCGCGCCAAGGACGTGACGGAGGTCTGCCTTGCCGGGGCCATGGCGCGCCCGCCTCTGGACCCGGTGGCCTTCGATCCCTTCACCGCCCGCCTGATGCCGACGCTGATGCAGGCCATGGGGCAGGGGGATGATGGGTTGCTGCGCGCGATCATCGCGGTGATCGAGGCAGAGGGCTTCACGGTGCGCGCCGCCCACGAGATCCGGCCCGACCTGGTCGCGCCCGCAGGCCCGATCGCGGGGGCCGCCGGGGCGCCGGAGGATGCCGCGCGGGCGCGTGCCGTGCTCGACGCGCTGGGGCCGCTCGATGTCGGGCAGGGGGCGGTGGCCGCGCGGGGCCAGGTGCTGGGGATCGAGACCTTGCAGGGCACGGATGCGATGCTGGATTTCGTCGCGGCGACGGCCCCCGGTTCCGGCGGCGTCTTCGTCAAGCGGCCCAAGCCCGGCCAGGACCTGCGCGTGGACATGCCCGCCATCGGCCCCGACACGGTCCGCCGCGCCGCCGCTGCGGGCCTCAAGGGGATCGAGATCGCGCCCCATGCCGTCTTGCTGCTGGACCGTCCGGGGATCGAGGCGGCCTGCGCCCAGACCGGCCTGAGCCTTTGGGCCGGGCCGTAGCCGGTGGCGGGGCGGCTGTATTTCATCGCGGGAGAGCCATCGGGCGACCGTCTGGGCGCGGCGCTGTTGCGCGGATTGCGGGCTGCCGGGTGGACCGGCGACGCGGCGGGCGTCGGCGGGCCGCTGATGGCGGCGCAGGGGATGCGGTCGCTGTTTGCCTATGACGAACTGGCGGTGATGGGGCTGGCCGAGATCCTGCCGAAGTATGTCGCGCTCAAGCGCCGGATCGCGCAGACGGCGCGCGACGTGCTGGACAGCGGCGCGGAGGCGCTGATCACCATCGACAGCCCGGATTTCTGCCTGCGGGTGGCCGGGATCGTGCGCCGCTCGCGGCCCGGCTTCAGGACGATCCACTATGTCGCGCCCTCGGTCTGGGCGTGGCGCCCCGGGCGCGCGGCAAGGATGGCGCGGGTGATCGACCATGTGCTGGCGCTGCTGCCGTTCGAGCCGCCCTACATGGAAGCGGCGGGGATGAGTTGCGATTTCGTGGGGCATCCGGTGGTGACCGACCCCGTCGCCACCCGGTCCGATGCCAATGCTTTCCGGGCCGAGAACGACATAGCGCAGGACGAGCGGGTTCTTGTCGTCCTCCCCGGCTCCCGGAGGTCCGAGATCACGCGGCTGGCGCCGGTGTTCGGCGCGGCGCTCGAGGGACGGAATGCCCGCATCGTCCTGCCCACCCTGCCGCATCTGGTGGCGCCGCTCGAAACCCTCACGGCCGATTGGCCGACCGCGCCGATCCTTCTGCACGGGGACGAAGCTGCCAAGCGCGCCGCCTTCAAGGCCGCTGACGCAGCGCTGGCGGCCTCGGGCACCGTGTCGCTGGAACTGGCGGCCAGCCGGACACCGATGGTCATCGCCTACGATTTCAACTGGCTTACCCGCGCGCTGGTGAAGCGCGCGATCAAGGTCGATACCGTGACGCTGGTCAATCTTGTATCAGAAACCCGCGCCGTGCCGGAATGCCTGGCCGAAAACTGCACGCCCGAGGCGATCCGCGCGGCGCTGGACGAGGTGCTGCGCGATGGCAGCGCGCAGCATGCGGCGATGGCGCTGACGATGGAGCGTTTGGGGCAGGGGGGCGATTTTCCCGGCTTCCGCGCGGCGCATTCGGTGCTGCGCTTTCTCAGGCGGTGAACTCCGCGGCGCGCGCGCCGGACAGCGCCATGAGCCTGCCGGGGGCGATCCCGAACAGGTGGCGGGGGGTTCCGGCGGCGGCAAAGACGGTTTCGAACTGCAACAACCGCGGATCGAACCAGGCGCGGATCGGGGACAGGTGGCCCAGGGGCGACACGCCGCCGATGGCGAAACCGGTCTGCGCGCGAATCAGTCCCGCGTCGGCCTTGCCGAGTGGCTCTTCCGCCAGCGCGCTGGCGCGGTCGGCGTGGACCTGGTTGCCGCCGGCTGTCACGAACAGCACCGCGGCGCCGGTCGTCTCGGCGCGGAAGATGATGGACTTGGCGATCTGGTCGATCTCGCAACCGACGGCCGCCGCCGCATCGGCCGCGGTTCGCGTGCCTTCCGCCAGTTCGACCACCTCCACCCCGCCCCCTGCCGCCGCCAGCGCCGCGCGGACCCGTTTCAGCGATTTGGACATGCGGCCCCTCCCTTGTCGTCCCGAATGGTACTAACTAGGGACCAACGACGTCACAAGAGTTTGCCGCAAGATGCCCTTCGCCGCCCGCCTGACCCGCACGCCGATCCCGCATGATCCCGCGCGCGGGGCAGAGGCGCTGGCGCATCTTCCGCACCTGGCGCCCGAATTGTCGGAGGTGATCCTCGGCACGGCGGGTTCCTCGCCCTATCTTGCCGGATTGGTGGCGAAAGAGGCCCATTGGCTGTCCCACGCGCTGCACGAGGAGCCGGAAAACACCGTCGCCGACCTGATCGCCGGGACCGCAACGCTGGACGCGGCCCGCCTGGATGCGGGCCTGCGCCAGATGAAACGCCGCGCGGCCCTGATTGTGGCCCTGGCCGACCTCGGCGGTGTCTGGAGCCTTGCCACGTTGACCCGGGCCTGGACCGACGTGGCCGATGCCGCCGTCGCGGCGGCGCTGGCGATCCATGTCGGCACACAGGCCCGGCGCGGCAAGATCCCCGGCCAGACGGAGGCGGACGCGCATCGCGACGGCGCGGGCATGGTGGCGCTGGCCATGGGCAAGATGGGGGCGGGGGAGTTGAACTATTCCTCCGACATCGACCTGATCTGCCTGTTCGACGAGGCCCGCTTTGACGGCCCGGCAGAGGAAATGGAGGCGCGCGCGGGGTTCATCAAGGCGGTCCGGGCCATGGTCGCCACGCTCAATGACACCACGGCGGAGGGCTATGTTTTCCGCACAGACCTGCGGCTGCGCCCGGATGCGAGCGTGACGCCCGTGTGCATCTCCATGGCGGCAGCAGAGCGCTATTATGAAGGCGAGGGAAGGACCTGGGAGCGGTCAGCCTATATCAAGGCGCGCCCTGCGGCTGGCGCTATCGCGGCGGGGGCGCAGTTCCTGCACACGCTGACGCCCTTCGTCTGGCGCAAGCACCTGGACTTCGCCACCGTGGCCGAGACAATGGACATGCGCCAGCGCATCCGGGACCACAAGGGCCTCCATGACACCGCGCTGGAGGGGCGCAACCTGAAGCTGGGGCAGGGTGGTATCCGCGAGATCGAGTTCTTCGCCCAGACCCGCCAGCTTGTCGCGGGCGGCCGCGACCCCAGCCTGCGCCAGCCGCGCACCGTCAAGGCGTTGCAAGCGCTGGCGCGGTCCGAGTGGATCACCCGCGAGGTGGCAAGCGACCTGGCCGATCATTATGCCGCCCTGCGCGAGGCCGAACATCGCCTGCAGATGCTGGAGGATGCCCAGACCCACAGCCTGCCGACATCGGCCGAGGGGTTCGATCGTCTGGCGCGGTTGAGCGGGCAGGGCGATACGGCGCTGTATCGCGCCGAGTTGCAGGCGCGGCTGGATGCGGTGACGGCACTGACCGGGGATCTCTACGCGCCCAAGACGCGCACCGGGCAACTGCCCGAGATGGACAGCGCCACCCATGATGTCGTGACGCGCTGGCGCGGATATCCCGCGCTGCGGTCCGAACGGGGGCAGGCGATCTTCGAGCGCCTCAAGCCCGACCTGCTGGCGCGGCTCGCGCAGACGCCGCGCCCCGAAGACGCGCTGGCAAGCTTCGACGGCTTCCTGCGCGGGTTGCCTGCGGGCGTGCAGATCTTCTCGTTGTTCGAGGCCAACCCGAGCCTTGTGGACCTGATTGCGGATATCTGCGGCACGGCGCCGGGACTGGCGCGCTACCTGTCGCGCCATTCGGGTGTGTTCGACGCGGTGCTGGACGGGCAGTTCTTCGCGCCATGGCCGGGGGCGCAGGCGCTGACGGAGGATCTGGATCGCGTGTTGCGCTCCCTGTCCTACGAGGCGCAACTGGATGCGGCGCGGCGCTGGCAGAAGGAATGGCACTTCCGGGTCGGCGTTCACATGTTGCGCGGCCTGATCGGCGCGGCGGAGGCGGCGGCCCAGTATTCCGATATCGCCGAGGCGGTGGTGGCTGCCCTCTGGCCTTGTGTCTGCACCGATCTGGCCACCCGCCACGGCGCCGCCCCGGGACGCGGCGGCGTGGTCTTGGCGATGGGCAGCCTTGGCGCGGCGGAGCTCACGGCGGGCTCGGATCTCGACCTGATCGTGATCTTCGATGCCGACGGGGTGGAGATGAGCGAGGGCCGCCGACCGTTGGATTCGCGCGGCTGGTTTGCCAAGGCCACCAAGGCGTTGATCACGGCGCTGAGCGCGCCGACCGCCGAGGGCAAGCTTTACGACGTGGACATGCGACTGCGCCCCTCGGGCGGGCAGGGGCCGGTGGCGACCGCGTTGTCCGCGTTCGAGCGCTACCAGCGCGAGGAAGCCTGGACCTGGGAGCATATGGCGCTGACCCGTGCGCGGCCCGTTGCGGGTGTGGCGGAGTTGAAGGCCGATGTGGAAGCGGTGCGCTGCGCGATCATCGACAGCCGCGCGGGCGACACCGAAGCGATCCTGACCGACGCCGCCGAGATGCGTGTGCGATTGCAGCAGGCCGCGCGGGAGGGCGGGCCCTGGGCGCTGAAGGAGGGCCCCGGCGGCCAGCAGGATA
>Ga0100391_1003252_pt1 | contig 16637 bp, 10 predicted proteins | sample CryGeymeta201515_FD_81541 | JGI IMG/M metagenome (GOLD analysis project Ga0100391, IMG submission 81541) | Groundwater microbial communities from Crystal Geyser aquifers in Utah, USA - Crystal Geyser metaG 2015-15 | ecosystem: Environmental > Aquatic > Deep subsurface > Groundwater | place: USA...
CATTGGAACACAGAAACCAATACAATTAGAGATATCCTCGTGTGATAGACAGCAGCCAGTATTTGGTAACGTGTTGTTGGCATCAAATAAAGAAAATAAGATAGTCAAAACCGATCTGGGTAAGAACGTATTTAAACAGATTTCGTGTAAGTAGAAAGGGGTGGCATGCATGATTACTGAAAATCTGATTAACATTACATAATTAAAAAAAACGTGTTACAAAATATTTAGCTATGCGGTACTGAAATGCTATATTAGAGAATTTAAAAGATTTGTGTTATGTAAAATATCCCGGGCATGGCAGATATCTCTGTAACCCTTACAGAGAAATTCTGCCATACGTAGGGTGCTCTTCTCTGATGTAGTCTAGCTAGTAGTCCCAGGTGTATTTCAAATCTAGAGATTGAGTTAATATGGGGTACGCGAGTACTATCGTAGCAGTACTAGTAGACTAGTCTAGTATTATGACTCCTTCTTATGATGGCTTGTGTAGTCATGATGAGGTGGCACTTGAGTACTAGTAAAAATGGAGCTGCCTTCTTTTGCAACTTCAGTCCCCCAACGTTCTGTTGGCTAAGCCATGGGTCACAGTCCTTGAAACTTCTGAACTTGCTGCTACATCATCTATGCCTATGCGAAAACTTTGCAATTTTGGGAAGGCCTAGATTCTTACGCGGCAGCCATGAATTCTTTTCTCATGACCTTGGTTTTCCTGGGTCGTGTGTGCTTCTGACACAAAGTGTCCCGGAACACGTCCGTTGCAATTGGAAAGACATCCCCTTCTTCCCCATCTACTGCAGCATCGTCATCACCGGTCCTTTCTTTCTCGTTCTGAAGTATTTCTACTACTTGCTTGCAATCCGGGTCGTTTTCGTACATTGGAAAGTGAATTTCTTTGCATAATTTGACGGCTTTTTTTACAAACATTTCGTGTGACAGGGCGTTCTCATCGGCTTCGTGTCGGTAGGAGATACCCAGTGCAAACGCTATAAGACGCAATCCAATGTGTTGTTTCTTCCAAACATCAGGCTCCAAACTTCGAATCTCTCCCATGATGCCAAGAGGTTTGGACTTTGCCAATGCTTTACTTATCGTATAGACACGGTAGATACTACCACTCAAGATATCGGCGGTCATCAAAAAAGGCTCCCCCTCCCTGATATCTGGCAAATTTTCCAGATCAATTGGCGATCTATAGTGAGTAATGTCACCAACACGATCGTCGTAGCTCAGTTCCTCGTCATTGTTCCAGCGAATGATATTATTCGGATTGATACCCAACATATGCAACATTTTCTTGAGCTTCTTCTCAAACACTCCAAATGGAGGATCTTCGTCCGGCCGCAGCCCGGCTTCCTCGTAACACTTCAAATTCTCGACACGTTCGTCTGATCCTAAATGAATGTAGGATGACGATCCAAAGACTTCTCGGAGTTCTCTCAGTACCGAGTAGACCAACACTAAAAACTGAGAATCGCGAATGTCATTCGGTATGCCAGTTCCTTCACTGCAATATAAATTGGGACAATGTACCAAAAATCCTCCATTGATCCAACCTCCAGCATTGGATGAAATACTGATTTCGGGGAACACTGACATACCCCAATCTACTCTTGCGGTATCTACAAGCCCTCTCAAATCGGAAGCTGTCGGAATCGTTCTTACACGATCGATGATTTTGAGGGACATAGCGCCGTCCTTGGCCTTTTTGCTTTGATCCGACACATTATTTTCCCATTCCGAGTTGGCTAGGTTGGGGCTATTGTCTATTTGTGCTGCAAACCCAAAATCGTCAGAAAGCCGAAGCTGAAGCAAATCCAACCCAAGAGGAGCAATGAAGTCGCGTATCAAGTCTTTGAGCTCACTCATTTGTGGCAACGAATTGGCAAAATCTAAAATGATTCCCGTCTTTTCGACGCTGTGCTTATATTTTTTTACTTCGTCGGATAGCTGTACTGACCCGGGTTCTTTCTGTTGCGCGGGTTGGTGAGGGTTTGGCGGCCGATGAAAGGTCTTCCAAAAGAATTCGTTTCCCAGAGTCCTCGCGTACTTTTGGTTGGGTACGTACGGTTGGAAGATGCGCTCATTGTTGCTTACGGTCAAGCGATCGCACAACGAGCGTCGCCACATTGCGGATTCCTTCATTTTTGTTTCCAAGTATGCATGGTGCGTATCAGTTGGATGACCACGAAGATCGCATAAAGGTTGACTCTTCCCAGTCAAAAGAGACTTACAATTGTCTTTATACGATTGGAAGAATGATGCCTCGGAGTCTAAATTTCTCAATCCATCAGCAGTTCCCATAGCTACAGCAATCATTCGCGCCAAAATGTTTTGTTGCAGCCACATCTCACTTCCGAGAAAGTGCGTTCCAACAACAATTCCTTTTGGCTTAGGTACCAGCTTAAGGATTTTTTGAGTATTTTGAAAGGCTGCAAGAGCATTGAGACTATGGTCGGCTGCAAATTCGACGCCTGTCGACACGAGCGAGTGCGTAAAATTTTCTAACCTCGTTTCTGTCTCACCCGGCAGCGACATCCAGTAGTGCTGAATACCTCCAACACGACGTACTGTCGCAAAATTATCTCGTCGCATCGGTTCCATTGAATCTACTGATTGCATCCGAATTACTTGATCTTCGGGATAATTCAAGGCTCGTAAAACCGAGGACAGGAGAGATTCAAAATGCTCCAAATACTGGACCGAAGACCTCATGGTTGATCTTCCAGCTTCCTCGAAGCAACCATCCGCGTCGTGTTGCGATATGCTGCCTCCGAAGTGAAGCATGGGTGGTCGGTCAAATATTGACAAGACTTCTTGTAAGACTCCATGTAATATGGTTTGAAAGTCTTTGTGATCAATATTGAGTGGAACGTAATGCGCGACGTCACAAATAAATTTAGGGCAGTCCACAATCAACCCTGGTATACCAGACCACGACGCAGCTTGCAATGGAAGATTGACTTCTGGAACAATCGTAATGTTGTATCGCTTTGCCAAAGCTACTAATTCTTCCAATTCATTGGGAGTGTACACTATTCCACCGCTCGCGCCGGTCGAATATGCCAATGAGGGATACGATTCCAGTTGTATCACAAAGTTTTCATCGTCCGTCAATCGTAGATGTATTAAATTGTAGTGCATCTTGTGGAGATAAGGAATCAGGCGTTTCCACCAAGGAATGGGGAAATAATATCGTGCTGCATCTACAGTGACGCCTAAGTACTCGACTTGGAGTGGCGGAAGCTCTAGCCGGGGCAATGCATTAATTTGAGTGACTCCACTTTCTTGTAGGGATAACGGGTCCATTTCGTTCCATTTGTATGCAGCCGAATCTTGCATTGCTTCCAATGACTTCACAAAGCTACTTTCTAGCTCCGCTGATGTTGGACGTGTTTGACTGATTTTGGTACGCTGAACTATGGATTGCGTTACCTGAAACGGGCCTTCTTTTTTCTCATATACAAAATTTCCTTTCTCCTTGGCTTTTTGGACCGCAAATTCATGAGCCAACATCACAGTAGCCTTTGCTTCGGGAGAAAGCGTCTGTCGCGCTTGCAATCGTCGGTGATGCACACGTGAAGAGTTATAATCATTGTAGGATTCTCCCAGTACCGTCACGATGTGGCATGCTACCAGCAGAAGCATCAACGGTTTCTCCCACCTTGAAAACCTGGCAGCGATAGTAGTACTATAAAAATGCAACATACTAGTACTCAGTACATGTATTGTCCACCAACAAGTGACGGTGAAAGAAGGATAAGTTGAAAGTTGAAATAACCCTACTGTCCGTCCGTTGGGGCTGGCTCTTCCACCTTTGTCTTCTTTGTATCGCTGGAAACAGCCGGGCCTGGCAATTCATCAATGGCGTGGACGGTTCTAGGCGGACAGCTTCGTTCGTACTGCACGGAGGCGTATTGTAGCTCTTTGAGGTGCAGTACTACTATTATTATTAGTACTCGTATTATTTAATGGTTTACTACTGTATTTTTGTTTTCATAGTACTTTAAAACTAAGATTTTTTAATTTTTTCACCAGATAGAATAAACCCGTTAAATTATCATAAAATTTAAAAGAATATCGTGCTGATGTCATCGCATGACTCACATTCCCGTGAAGGAAGCTTATTCTTTCAAAAAAGCATTCAATTTTTACCACCCAGGTGGTAAGCCATAACCAGCACCTGTAGAAGTCTACCACTACTGGTACCAGGCGATGCCGGTATTCAAATGGAGCACCACATGTTGACAGCCTTCACATCATTAATGGTACCAGGTACGTAGCATTAACGGTCCAACGTGGTCTTCCTCGCAGAGAATACTCTTATTTTATCAAATTTTCTACTGTACTCAGAATAGTATAGTAGTACCGTATTGTTGAAATAAATGACATACGAAACGTCAAAATAAAATTAAATAATTCTACTCAAGGCCTTAAGATGAGAAGTGCTGATGTTTGGCAGCGAGCATGCCAGTCTTCAAAATTTGGTGTTACATACCAGTGGTAGCCGTTAACACCAGCGAAAGGTCATTGGAGGATGTGTCTGATGAAGAGGGTTTGTCTATTCCTACGCAAAGTGTGTAGCATTCGTACTAAATATCATGATCACCACCGATCTCTGAGAAAGACTTTTTCTTTCTCTGTTTTTCTCATAAAACAAGAATCATCGTACGAAGAAAAACACACTACGATTCATCAAAACAAACATGGAGTCGTCTACTACCAACAACGAAATGGAGCGATCTGGTCTCGACCATTTAGTCAAGGGAATGCATAGTACAGGCATTGGTAGAGCACCGACCTTAGATGGTGCAGTAGCAAAGCAAATAAGCACGAAGGATTTCATCAAGAGGAATCTTTACGGGTACGGAAGCACTGGTGCAGAACCTGTTGCCTTGGAGAATGTCCGTACCATATTTGCTGCGGGTCTTGAGCGTAGGAGAAGGGAAGCTTATCAGCTGGGGTATGGAGATGATAAACCAACACTAGCAGGATCAGAACCTCCAGCCAAGAGGAGACGCTTTCAACGAAGAAATTCCAAGACCCCTGCCATGCTTTTGAACTCGTTCAAGGTCCGCCCCCAAGCCTTGTTTGAACCTGAAGAGCCCATGGAGAATCCGTCAGCAGCAGATGTGAAGACCGCCATGAGGACCTTTTCTGTCGCCACTAGTACTGCTGGCGATGATGACGCAGACTGGGATGATGGTCTGGAGATTGCCGAGTCTTTGGTGAAACAACTCCAGAAGCGTCGAATGAGCGATGTCTCTGCGGATTGAGGAACTTTCGGAGAGGCTACATACATTCACAAACCCTAGTATATTGTATTATTAATTTTGCATAATCTTCTATTCTAAGTACACCTCTTTTGCAGGTATGTCAAGAGTTAAGACCAGATAGCTGCACAGCACTGTTTAGGATTCGTTAATACCAGGTACCAGGTACTCGACTTTTACGTAGTTGATACCATCGCAGTTGCTCACGACAGCCACAGCGGTTTCTGTTGGGTTCACCGGTTCACCAGTACTACTACTGGTAGTAGCAGTAGTACTACTACTACTAAATAGTAACTTCCAATACTACCTACTAGCAGTACCATAGTATACCTGGTAAGCGAAGAGCATTCAACAGGTTTTTTATCCAAAGTCCAAAATGGACGAATACGGAAGCTGTCGTTTTTAAATACTAATAATAATATTTACGCCTTTTGACGTCAAGCGCACAAGCCTGAATTTTCTGGCCTCAAGTGTATGGACAGTTGTTGAAAGTTGTGTGACTACGTGACGTCGACGCTGACGTCGACTCGTGGAAAATGTCAAAACATACTACCAGGTACTCCTCCTAGCTATTACTGTACTAGACTACTGACAGCAAAAACGTGGCGACCATTCTCAGACGCCGGCAAGCAGCAGCAGAAGAACCCACGTGGAAAAGCAAGCCTTTACAAGAGATAGTAGTAGTAGTTTATGAACCAAGATGACAAGATCCCTTCAATGTGTATCAAAGGATTGTATTAAAGGAAAAGATTCCAATTTGACGCATACCGCGATCAAAAGAAAAAATCCTAGTAGTAGTAGTACCTTTGTGACTGCGCCCTGCACAGCGTATCTTCATTGGGATAAAGACTATGTGTGGGTTTCGCCTTTCTTGTAAATATTTCAACATCAAATGACTCACCATCAAGCCGAAACGAATCGTCCGTAAAAAAAAATGATGCACCCCATTTCTCTTAAGTTCCTTCCAGTGTTGCGCAAAAATGTGTGGAACAGCAACCGCAGCTGCAACCCTCTTTTTGAAGCATCTGCAAGTGTTTCGAGATTTCTTTCCATGCCTTTCGTGGTCTCATTTTCCGCCGATACAACGTCCTAAGACATAAAAAATAAATAGGCGACAACCACATGCACAAACTGAAGGTATGTTCGAAAGTTAGGCATCATCTAGTCAAACATTTTCATAATTAGCCCCGTGTTCATAGAGCATAAGCACAATTGAATTGCCATTGTACTCAGTTTTTTTTTTCAAGCCTAAAATTTTATCCATGTGTTTTGCTTACAAGCCAATCTCAAAAAAGTGAGGCTTCTGATCGATGACGGCCGTATTGCCAATAAACTCCTGAAAGGCAAATGCTGTAATCGCGATCATAGCCAGACGACCGTTCTTGATTTCTTTCAATTGCATTTTCTTTTGACCACTTTCAGTCTTGGGATACAACCCCAATGGATCAAAGTTGAGGTTTCCTGGAAAGTAAGTGTCAGGATTGTTGCGGCGAATTTGGATATTGGCGCACTCAATGAACGCAGCAAAGCTAAGAGCGACAACCCAGTAGATACGAGGAGTATTTTCGAGTCCACCATTGAGTATCGAGGGGACGCGATCTGCATCGCCAACGGTAGGTGCAGCCCCCACAGCATTGGCCAAAGGACGGTTCAACCATTCTGAAATGGGCCATCCAGCAGCAGCCAACATGGCCAAGCGAGCGTGCTATTTAAAATGAATGTGGACATGGAGAGAACGATGAGAAGTGATAGGGATGGTTGTAGATTTCCGTCCACTATTATGTGCCAGTCGTGAACTTTAGTTGGAGTCAAAACACTTACCTTGACTTCGGCTTCTCGATAGTTGAAGAACAGCTCGTCATTCTCTGCCAAAAAGAGTGGATCAAATTGTGCGTCACCAGGAAAGCGTCCATCCAACACAGGGTTTCTCTTTCTGAAAGGAACCGAATCGGATCGTTCTTCTTTACTCAAGCTTGCAGAGCTCATGCTCAATCCCGTCGATGTTCTAGCAAAGGCAGCAGGCGAAGTACTGGTGAATGCCGTTACGGCAGAGCACATTGCAAGTGTCGTCAGAATGGAAGCGAATACTCTCATGATGTTTTCTTATTATTTTGAATTTATTTGAAGTTAAAAAAATAATAATAATGTATGATTAATTCTGTAAAGAAATCCTTTCGCTTTTCTATGATGCCCTTCACACGCAAACACTGACTTAGTCATCAACAGCTATTTAATACATGACTTTCTTCTATTAGTAGCTGCTTTCTCGTCATCGCTTCCCTTGTTGCCAGCACAGACTCTCATCACCTTTACGAAGACAATAATAAAATCAGAAACGAAGAGAAGAGAGATTCATATCCAACTTTAGATCATAGAGTAGCGCGTACTGTGTTTTAATTTCTGTTCTCGGAATGAAATCTTTTCTTTCCGATGATGACAGAGAAGGACCTCTATTCTTTCGTTTGATGAGTCATCGTAAAAAAGGGTTAGGGTCGGATCCACAAAGGGATAATAAGGGAAAATGAGCCAAGAAGTGAGTGGATGCGTGAACGCGTAAATGCTTCTTTACTTGACAAGTAGGTCTAGTGGTAGTAGACTAGTAGTACTCCTACTCCTACTCGTCGACACTCTTTTCTTGGCAAACACCAGTATCTGCATCATCCGGTGTTGTTTCTTTTCCATACAGGAGCGCAAACCGTCCCTTTTCTCGGGGAAACACCATGTCATCCCGAAGCCAGGGCCATCCTCCAAATTTTGTCTTTTGGTAATCCATAAAGGCTTGCTCGATTTCTTGTCGCGTGTTCATGACAAAGGGACCGTGCTGTGCTACAGGTTCACCAATCGGTTTGCCTTGAAGCAATAAAAATTCGCAGGCTTGTTTAGCATTGGCCGGGACAGTTACTTCCAAATCTACACCTGCGTCCACCGTAATGATGCCTTGGTCAATAGCAACTTGATTAATTTCAGGTTTTTCGTCAAGCCCTTCAATGGCGTAGAGGACACGATTGATCTCGGTTTCGCTGCTGCTGCTGCTGCTGCTGCTGCTTTTGTGTGCTTTAGGGATTGACAAGGTACCACCAGGTTGAATGGTGATGTGTAGAATGGCTACATCATTGTCATGATCCGTTGCCCACGAATCTGTGGGTGGTCGATTGGTATTTTGAAGAGGACTTTCCGCATTGTCGTCGTTACCGTCGTCATTGTTGTTGTTGTTCGAAAGGAAGTAATCACCATAAAATACCGTCACTGCGGCTTTTTCATCTTCGGATTTCCATTTCGGTACGTCGTTGTTCCAGAACATGGCAAAACTTGGATCGCACATTTTGTTTTTACCGGGCAAATTGATCCAAATTTGAAAAAAACGAGTAGGATTTGGTTTCTCTTGAAAAATCAATGGAAACATTTCACCGTGGACGATTCCTTTTCCTGCCGTCATCCACTGTACATCTCCCATTCCGTAGCGTCCTCCGTTGCCCAAGGAGTCACTATGATCGATCAATCCGTCAATAGTGGCAGTAACTGTTTCGAATCCACGATGTGGATGCTGTGGGAATCCTGTACAATAAACAATAATAGACAGACGAGGATTTCTGGGTAAGACATTGCAGAAACATATTGTTTCCTTATAACAACCATCGACATGGTTAGGATATAATAGTATACTAATACATTATTCATTTCTGAATAGGTATGTATTATGTATTCTTACCTGGAATCATATCACCGTGGTACATGCGATAGGGAGCACTGGGATCAAAATGCATTCCATTGCCTCGCTGTGGAGCCTCCATGGTATCATCGTGTGCTGGAGGATAATTATCTTTGTGATAGACACAAAAAAGAAAAGGATCGAGCGTCGAAAATGGTCCCGCAACAGGCAGAGCTTGTGTGCGAAGAATAGCAGCAGCAGAAGCAGATTTCATTTTGTCGTGTTTGTTTGTTTTGCTTTTTTGCGCTTTTTCTTGTGTTTGTGCAGTGGACAAAATGGACGGGTTTTATTATAAATTAGACGACGATTAGCTTGTAGGAGAGGTAGAATTAATATGATAACTTGGAGAAGTTCTTTGATTGTTGTGGCGACGATAATAAATACTAATAGAGTAATAATAATAATATCATGTACTAATAATGAAGAGAGAAAAAACAGGCTAGTAATAGTATCCGTCTAGTAGTACTACTGATGTAGCTACTGTAGTACTAGTAATCTAGTACTGAGTAGTCTAGTAGTACTACTCCTAGCTAGGATTAGACTAGCTAGACTACTATGCTAGTAGTAGTACCAAACTCGAGATACAGTTCGTCTTGCATGTTTCAAGTTTCGATTTTCATTTCTGATCCTCCCCGAGCAGTCTTCGCCGAGGTTTCTTTGAAGCTCACAACTGTCGTATTATGCTCGGGTAGTCTACTTTCCTTCCTTTTGTTGTTCCTCGTGATCTTTTGTCACAGATGGCCTATCATGATGCATGATGCTAAATGCTGGCCTTAAGCTCGTTATTGTTATTTGCTATCAGTATTACTAGTAGTATTCATATCCTCGCACCGTATCACACCACCACTACCTTACACACAATTCGGCCAGAGTAAATAGTAGCCATTTTCATACACATACTCCGAGAACCAAGTACCAAGAGACGAAGACGACGACAACAAACGATGTCGACAAATACTTTAAGGATGAGTCTAGAACAAAATGAAATTTCTCATGATGTCACAACAACTACACCTGCTTCTACAACAACCCAATCTGACAGTACTGGTACTACTATGGATTTTCCACAGCAACAACCACAACAACAAGACGAAAAGGAAGCAGTCACTGCTACCACTGCTGCTCCTGCCATCGATATCGATCGACCAGCTTTTATTCTTCCCGTTATTGTTGTTGCTCAATTTGCTGGCACCTCGTTGTGGTTTGCGGGTAATGCCGTCTTGCCTGATTTAATAGTCGACTGGGAAAACGGTAGCGGTAATGTCACGATATCCGAATCGGCACAGGGGTACCTAACATCTGTAGTTCAGTTGGGATTTATTCTTGGTACCCTGCTGTCGGCCTTGTGTAATCTCGCTGATCGTTTTCGACCCACCCAAGTCTTTCTGTGGAGCTCTCTCATGGGATCTGCTTTGAATGCGCTTATTCCATTTTGGACGTCCACGACTGGTTTGGTACTCCTGAGATTAGGAACTGGAATATGTTTGGCAGGAATATATCCAGTAGGAATGAAAGTGGCAGCTGATTGGTTCCCCTCGGGATTAGGGCGAGCCTTGGGATGGTTGGTCGGAGCCTTGGCGGTGGGATCATCGGCACCGTTTCTACTCAAAAAAATTCCACAACCCTGGGAAGCACTCTTGTGGGAGACCAGTGCATTGGCTGCCATGGGAGGATTCGTTGTTGGGATCTTTGTACCCGATGGGCCTTTTCGCAAGCCTGGAACGAAATTGAACCCATCGGTCGTATGGACCATCTTTAAAGATCCACCTTTTCGAGCAGCCGCTTTTGGATATTTTGGACACATGTTTGAATTGTACGCTTTTTGGTCTTGGTGTGTACAAGTATGGGAAGCTTATATTGAAACTCAAGACAACCTTTCCTGGGATGCGAATACCATTACCTTTGGAGTCCTTGCCATTGGGGGTTTAGGGTGCGTGATCGGTGGCTTACTGTCCGAAAAATACGGCAGTGCCCTGGTTGCCTTTACCAGTTTGGCCATATCAGGAATGTTGTGCCTCTTGTCGCCAGCACTGTATCTTGCACCACCAGGCATTATGCTTGCTGCCTATTTGCTTTGGGGATTTGCCGTAGTGGCTGATTCGCCTCAATTTTCCTCCTTGATAGCTACAACCGCACCGGCCGACAATAAAGGAACGGCTCTCACAATTGTCAACTGTATTGGTTTTTCCATAACAATTGGATCCATTCAGTTGTTGGGTGTGCCATTTTCGGAACAATATTTGTTTTTACTGCTGGCACCTGGACCAATCTTTGGGCTTTGGAGCATGCGGGGCCTTGTATTTCCATCAACTTCAGGAGACACTTTGGATGACCCTTCTTTCAAAGTGGATGAAAATGACGACGTTGACGGTGAAAGCGAAACAAAAGAGAAAGAGAAAAGGCAAGAAGAGGGTTGAAGTAGTACACGAAGATGATGAAGTTTGAATACCATGAGAAAGTAATGGTAGCGCACAACATTACACGAAGTTATTCACAATAGTTGCTAATTCTCCCAGAACGAGATCTCAGCCAGTCTCGAAAATGTTCGGGCGAATCGGTAATGGAACAATTGGTTGCTACCATAAAGATACGACTTCTACCATACATACAGTGGTGTGACAAAAAAATCAACAGGTGAAAATGATACTTTTGCTAGGCTACTCCGGAGTTCTACTAGTAGAGTCCACTAGTCTAGTACTACTAGTAGTCTACTACTACTACTACTAGCTAGTAGACTACTGTAATGTACCAGGTACACATCTGTTAGCTTTCTCGCTTTCTCGCTTTCTCGGTTTTGCCTGGATTTAGATTCACTCATGGATACGACGTCATAGTCCGCAAATGACACACTTGATATGATGAGAAGAAGCAACAACCTAATACTGTGCTACCGTAGTAGAGACTCGCTCTAGTAGAGACCTACTACTAGCTAGACTACTAGCTAGAGTACTAGCTACTAGTAGATCTACTAGCTACTCCTACTAGCTAGTAGTAGCAGACAAGTAGTACACCGAGATGCTAACAATACCATAAAAAATTCAGCTCAATAATAAAATAAAAGCTTTTGGGGTTTCATTATTCATTTTCGCCTGCAATTTATTCTCTCCCCAACTAGTATTTTTATCGCCACGATGGTGCTCACCTCTAGTCGAAATATCATGAGGGTACTATTATTGGCGGCTTTTCTAGTTGCAGAAAGTTTGGCGTTGACATCTTCCCGGAATCACATCAGATATGCAACAAGTGCTTTCCTTAAGCAGCAATATCAACCTCAAGCACTCCCAGTAGAGAAAAATCTAAGTGCGTTGCAACTCGTGCCATCTTCATTCAACAGAAACGCAAGCAGCAGTAGCAGCATTGTCAAGATTGGTCGTTTTCCCCTTACCTCAGCTTGGCATCGCGTCCATGCTTTTTTAGGACAACGCGTGCCTCATTTTTTGTCACGTCTGAGTCTCCAACAAAAACGACGAGCGTTGGCATTCTGTTTGGTGGTCTTTGCTTGGGGCAGGACCGGATCCTCTAAAGTGGCACATGCAGTACCATCGATTGCATCACAATCGACTACATCGCCAGCAGCACCCTTCGAACAAGCGCAGAAGCCACGTGGTGGAGGTATATTAACATCACGGAAGGATAAGAAAGACAAGTCCATGAATGCAAAAATGGCAACAGCTATCGCTGGCACCGTCGTCTTGGCTCCCTCGATTGGGTTGATTATCGGCAAGAAAGTAAGTGAAACTGGAAATAAAGATGCTAAAAAGTTGGAGTCGAAAAAAACAGCATCCACGGTTTTGCAAGCTGCCAAAACTAACCAAACCCAATTTACAAATACTACTAATACACCAACCAACTCGACTACCAAGCAGTTTGAGACATCCGCCGATTTGGATGCCAAGATAAAAGCAAAAGTGAACGAAAGTAGAGAGAAAGAAAAGAAGGAAATACTCGACAAAGTGCTGCGAAAAGCTAACGAGGCTCGACAAAAGGTCGATTCCAAAACCTACATGAAAAGCTTACAAAAAGAAAAGGCTGCTGTTCATGATGCTCTCGAATCATTCAAGAAGCAAGCGTCAACACAAACCAAACCGCCTCCTACTCCTTCTTCTTCGTCGTCGTCTTCAACAGGTATGTTGCAACGTTCTTTTTTGTCTGCACATCTAATTGTGGTTGAAATGGGCATATTTGGTCCAACTGTTTGACACTAACCTTTTTCCAAATCGCATTTGATTAAACACTAGCACCCACAAATCCAAAAGAAGCCAGTAAAACACCACCACCAGCAGAAGCACCAATATCGAGAACAACAACAACGAAAACAATAAAGTCATCGACGATAACTGCTGAAACCAAATCGGAGCTTCCTTTAATGTCCAAGAAATACATCCAAGCCCGATCACAACCCAAAAGCTGGCTGGAAGAACAACGACTCCAGCGAAAGTATGGTAACATTTCGGATGTTGGCGAACGAGCCTATCAAATCATTGTTGATCTCGGTATGGTAGAACGAAACAACAACAACATTGATGATAACTACAACAACAACAATGAATCGTCTACCAGCACGGAATTACCCAACGAAAATGACGAACCATTTCAGTAGTGATGATGTATAGGCGAAATAAAAATTGTACTGTTTGCGAAAGATGAATGCTCGTACCTATTCGCAGCGAACGCAGCAATCTTAGACTTCGAAAAGCGAACTGACTACGAGCAATGCTCTCCAACGTTGGCTACCCTGGTAGTCTAGTCTACCAGTAGAAATAATAATGATGCTGTGTAGATATTTTCATGTTGTGCAATCCAATATTCCCAACCTTATTCTCAGATGACATAATACATAACATTATTATTATTGATTAAAAAAAAACGTTTTCATTTCATTTTTCTGGATTCTGGATAGCCCGAGGCAACTCAACTAAAATGTTATCAAGAAAAGCAGGCGACAGGCGCTGCTCATTGTTGAACTCTACTGTAGTAGTAGCTAGCTAGCCCAACCATGTATTACAATTTGAAAGAAAGAATAAGACAGCTCCAAGGATTCCCATTGTAGCAGTTCCAATTTTCCCTTAACAATCATAGAACATAGACATAGAACAAAGCAACCTGCTGCAAAGAGTAAAGATGATGGAACCCATGGGCGACGACGAGGAGGACCATATCATTTTGCCAAACTTTTCTAACTGGATGAGCTCCACTACTGCTTTTGCGGAAGATATCAGCATTGATGATGATGATGAAAGTATTGTTCACGATATGTCGAAATTTGATATCGCTGACGATTCGGATGATGACGGACCCAATGGCGATGGCAACAGCAACAACAGCAGCAACAGCAGCATTAGTAATAGCATTAGCAATCTAGTGAAAAATCGTCGCATGCAAGTTTTCGCAGATGAAGGAATGGTCGTGGGACAGGGACATCGCCACGGATCCGTCGTCTACGATGACTGGGGTCTCCCAATCTCTAACCCAAGCAACTTTCGCGAAGGTCGCAACATGTGCCGGCCTTGGTTGGTATCCTTGAATCTTTTGGCCGTTAGCTTGGTAATTGCCATCATTATTCGAGGAGGTCCTACCTCCGATTATGAATACCATCGTTCCAATGGGTACGGTCAAGAAATGGACATTCCAGACACTACATGGGATGTTTTGGGCGATGAATTGGTAGGGCCCATCCCGAATAGATTCGAAGCCGAGAATCGTCTTGTTGGATTTGGCCACCACGTAGTAATGAACGAAAATGGTGATAGAATCGCCGTGGCGCGTACCAAGGGATCCGGAAATTCACCGGGTGGAGAAGTGTTCGTGTATTCGTGGAAAGGCAGACCCAAGCACAAGCACAATCGTCCCCGTAGTCTCGGAAAATGGCGGCTGGAACAGGTCTTGACAGCCCAATTGTCGGACGACGACATGAGAATGTTCCACACCGCACAACACCATACACCCCTGGCAATGTCAGCTTCCGGTCATAGGATTGCCTTTACCGAAGGTGATCACGTCTTCATTTTTGAAAAATCGACCGATAAATCTTTGGCTTGGGTTCAGATTGCCAAGGCTCAGGCTTTACATCACGATCTGAATGAAGGCACGGAAACAGAACACATTAAGCCTGCCTTGGAAGCGAGCATGGAAGATCAAGAGCAAAATCAGGACGATGGGAAGACAACTTCACAGCCTGATAAATTGGATGAACAAGCAACAGTCTCAACGGTAACGCAAGCGACGATTGCTCCCGCGACAGAGAAGCAAGACAACGCTGCTGCTGACGACGACGACGACGACGACGACGACGACTACGATGCTGAAGATGATGACAGCATCCAGGACGAGGAAGAGAAAACGCGCAAGTTACAAAAAGAGAGCGATAAAGAAGATGACAATCACTTTGGTAGGCACCTGGCATTTTCACACGACGGAAAAACGTTGGCTGTTATGGGTTACAGCCGCACCAACGGTGGATACATTCGTATATTCCACGATGAGACGGAAGATGTTCGCACAGAAAATAGCGATATTATGCCGGGCCACATCTTTGAGCCAACTCCAGATATCTTTTTGGAGGAGGCGGGTGATTCAATGGCTTTTAGTGGAGATGGTCAGACACTTGCCGTGGGAGCTGCCACGAGTGATGCCATGGACGAGAAGGGAACTCACAAAGGCCTTGTACAGATCTTTAAGATCAGCGAGTACAGCAACGAGTGGAGCCGTATTGGTCAGCCGCTCTTTGGTGAGTATGCTATGGAAGGCTTTGGAGGGTCGCTTTCCCTATCCGAAAACGGGCTCGTTCTTGCCGTGGGCGTGGCTTTTGGAGGTGGTCCTGTCAAAATCTTTGAACTGGCCGAACTGGACCACGCCCATCATCAGTTTATATGGAAGCAACGCGGTCAAACTCTCGCAGGCTCTAACCACAGAGAGCATTTCGGCACTCAAGTTCGCCTAAATTATGATGGAAAATTTGTTGCTATTGGCGCTCCAGGAAGTCCTGACATGCTGGAATTGGACGAGCCCATTGAAGACAACATGCTGCAATACCTTCACGGCAAAGCCTATCTGTTCGAGTATTCTGACCAAGGCAATGCGTGGGTTGATGCCGGCCACGCGACGTCTACCTACGAAGGCGATGCTTTTGGATATTCTTTGGCCGTTTCGGGAGATGGCGGACGTGTTCTTGTATCAGCGCCTTTCCGAATTGTCGAGAACGAATTGAATGTCGGGATCGCCCAGGTTTTTGGAGACGAAGATGTGCTGAATAAATAGCACTTGTTCACACCTACGTCGTGAAAGTAGCCATTTCTTGGCTAGACTATTATTTAACATCTAACTACATAGTTCATTTCACGACGCTTGTATTGGATTAGGCAGCTGCGTACCTACTGAATACTCCAATAAATTCTCTCGCAAATTGTTGGGAATACTTACAGTACTCGGACAACTTGAGTACTACTAGTCTAATAGTTATTATTGTAAGCACACTTCCTCCGGTTTTTTGGGACTCAATTTTCACCTTCCATCGACGAGGACCCTTTTACGAATTTCCATCCAACCCCCCCCCCCCCCAAACAAACCAACAACCACCACGCGACCCCCAAACCCAAAATACGAACAAAAAAAACCCACTTACCACCCACAAAACACACAACTCACCAACAACAACA